>VOFC01006762.1_pt1 | contig 150304 bp, 141 predicted proteins | sample 5384161 | NCBI WGS metagenome assembly VOFC01 (sample SAMN12384722, study PRJNA508395) | human gut metagenome | isolation source: healthy gut B | host: Homo sapiens | reverse complement strand
GTCGTTCTTGATTGCGTCAGGCTCCCCGACCATGAAGTCCGATGTTCTGCTGTACGGTGTGGCGGTCTACGCCCGCTCTTGGCGTCGATCGTCTCGTCGATCTGGTCGCCCAGATGAATACGGGCCGTATTGGCGGAACAGCAGGAAGTAGTAGTAGGCGCGCAGGAAGCGGGCCTCGGCGGCCTTCCTTATATAGGCAACTGTCGTCCGGGGTGTCTTCCTTGCCGAGGTCGATATATTTCAGGAAGATGGAGCACTGGTTGATGCCGATGTAGTAATCCGGCCAGTAATTGAAGTTGGTCGTGGCGCTACTGTAATTACCGGTTCTGAACTGGGTGTAGTAGACCCACTGGTACCACGAAGCAGCGCTTCGTCGGGCGTCCTACCGTCCAGCCGTGCATGCCACTACGACCTCTTCTTCCTGGGGAATGTAGAGTAAAGGTGGCTCAGGTATTTCTGGACTTCGGTTTTTTGCCAGAAAAATATCTCGATCTTGGCCTGGTCGTCCAGTTCCACGTCGAAGAACGACTCGCAGGAGGACAGCGTAAAGGCCAGTAAGAGGGCGGTTGCGAATATTCGTATTTTTTTCATAGCTTATCCTTTTTAGAAGTTGACGTTTGCACCGATTGCAAAGGTATATAAGGGGGTATACATTACCGTAATTCGCATTTACCTCAGGATCCCAGAGAGCTTGAAATCGCTGAATGTAACCAGGTTCTTTCTGGATATAGAACCTGATCTTGACAGGCCCCATTTCTTGGTCATGCTTTCGGGTAGTGTATAAGCCGACTCCGCGTCTTTCAGACGCAGGAAACTCATGTCGCGCTGCCAGTAGGTCGAAAGTTGCTGGTTGTTGTCCACCTTGTTGAGCGACAGACGGGGGTAGGGTGCGTTGGGATTCTGGTTGTCGAGCGTCCAGCGGTTCTTGGCCACATCCTCGAAAATCTGTCCCATGCGGAGGATCGTCGACGAAGCGCCGAAGAGGTTCTGTCCCTGGATGATGCGGGTCACGTGGCCCACGCCCGAGAAGAATACCGATACGTCGATGCCTTTCCATTTGACGCTGGCGCCGAAACCGTAGTTGATCTCCGGTACGAGCGTATAGCCGATGGCCACCTTGTCGAAGGTGTTGACCACGCCGTCGCCGTTGACGTCGCGGTACTTGATGTCACCCGGGCGCACGGTGCCGAAATCCTGCTTGGGCCAGTTGGCGATGTCCTCTTCCGACTCGAACAGTCCTTCGGCGATCAGGCCGAACTGCTGGTTGTTGGCAAAGCCGGCGAGGTTCTGGTATTTCCAGATCTGGTCGGGTTTGTCGTCGTAGAGTTTCTTGTTGCGGTTGTAGGTGAAGTTACCGCGTGCCGATATGCTGAAATCCTTGTTGAAGCTGTGGTCGAATTCGAGCGACATGTCGAAACCCTGGTTCTTCATGCGGCCGAGGTTGACCCACTGCGCCGTTTTCGTGCCGACCACCGACGGGGTGGATTCGCGCTGGATGAAGATGCCTTCGCGTTTCTCATAGAAATAGTCCGCCTGGATCTTGATCTTGTTGAACAGCCCCAGTTCGATACCGACGTCGGCCTTCGTCGCCTCTTCCCAGGCAACGTCGGGATTGCCGTACTCGCCGGTCGAATAACCGGGCAGACTGGTCTGTCCCAGATCGCCGAAAAGGAACCCGCCTGCATTGGTGTTCATGGTCGTATTGTAGGCGAAACGGCGGCTGCCGCCGATTTCGTCGTTACCGATCTTACCGTACGAGGCGCGGATCTTCAGGATGTTGACCTTGTCGCGCAGCGGCTCCCAGAATTTTTCGTTGCTGATCATGTATCCTACGGCGTAGGAGGGAAGAAGCCGTAGCGCTTGCCGGGAGCGAAATTCTCCGAACCGTTGTAACCGAAGTTGAACTCGGCGAAATACTTGTCGCGGAAGGCATAGGTGAAACGTCCGGCGATACCCATGTTCTTAGTCGGGTAGGCGTCGATGTAATTGAGCGGCCTGTTCTTGGATTTGCTGCGTACCGAGTAGAGGAACATGCCGCTTACGCGGTGGTCTTCCGCGAAGAGGCGCTCATAGATAAGCGAGCCCTCGAAATTGATGGCCGTCGTACCCGACGAGTCCGATGTCGCGAGGCGCATGTAGTTGCTGCCGTTGGGGTTGGCAGCGGTCAGCATCAGTTCGCCGTTTTCGTCGCGCCCGGTGGCATAATAGGTCACGGGGACATTGCACGCTCCAGGAGGGTTGCGTTCTGTGCATCCCATGCGAATTTTACATTGGCTTTCAGGCCGGGGGTGATGATGTCCGAGAAATCCTGCGTCAGCGACAGCAGGGACTGCGCCACCATGGTATTGTAGCGCCGGTATCCGGTGTTGTTCAGCATGTTGTAGGGGTTGACCGAGCCCGACTCCTGCGGGATTGCCAGCATGCCGTTCGAAAATACGGTCGGCGTAGCCACGGGGTAACGTACATCGTGTAGGCGTACAGGTCGTTCGTGGTCGTGCAGGGAGCGTTTTTGGTCGTGTACTGCGTGGAGAGCGAAAGGCCCAGCTGCGTCGACTTGGTAATGTCGATGTCGATGTTCGAGCGGAAGCTGTACTTGTTGAAGTTCATCTGGGCATTGTAACGGTCGTTGTCAGCGACATTGAACATACCGCCTTCCGTGTAGTAGCATGCCGGAAACGTAGTAACGGATTTTCGGGGAGCCGCCCGTGACGCTCGCGTGTACGCGGCCGGTCATGGCCAAGTCCTTGAAGATGGTGTTGACCCAGTCGACGTTCGGATAGAGGTCGGGGTCGCGGCCGCTCAGGTACATCTGGCGGGCGTAGTCCGAAATCGGCATCTCGGTGCTGCCGCTGTCGCGGTAGAGTTCGTTGTAATGGTCGATCCACTGCGAAGCGTTCGCCAGCTCGGGCAGCTGGACAGGCTGCGTAATGCCGAATTCGGCCTTGACGCGGATCTGGGGCGCCGTCATTTCGGTGCCTCGTTTGGTGGTGATCAGGATGATGCCGTTCGCACCGCGCACACCGTAGAGGGCGGTCGCCGTTGCGTCCTTCAGGATGGAGAACGTGGCGATGTCGTCCGCGTCGACAAAGTCCATGTCGCGCTCGATACCGTCGACGAGCACCAGCGGGGTGGTTTTGGCACCGAACGTACTCTGTCCGCGGATCCAGAACTCGGCGCTCGATCCGGGTTCGCCCGTACGCTGCATCACGACGATACCCGCCAGTTTGCCGGCGAGGTTCGAGGAGAGCGAGCCGCTTGCCACTTCCAGTTCGCCGGCGTCGATGGTGTTGATGGCGCCGATGATACTCTCCTTGCGCTGTTTACCGTATGCGACTACGGTTACCGCCTCCAGTTCGGAAACCTTGCGCACCAGCTCGGTCACGATGTTGGTCTTCGTTCCGACGGGAATGCTCTGGGTTTCATAACCCAGGTACGAAATCTCGATTACATCGGTCGGCTTTACGTCGATCGAGAAGGTACCGTCATTACCCGTGATGACACCGCGGGTACTGCCCTTGACGATCACGGTGGCTCCCGGTACACCGCCTTGGTCTCGTCCAGGACGCGTCCGGTCATCTTGACGTTCCCCCCCTTGCGGGGCGGTAACAGACGATTCCAGGCTGCTTGCGGAATACGCAAATTCGGGATTTGCGCTCAATTCCGTAACCGATATAAGCCCCAGTATCAACACGAATGACCGGAGCATTATTTTACAAAAAGAGCTTTTGTATAGTCATTGTCATATTTCCTCATTTATAATTACTTAATGTAGATTTGTACGGTTCGGGCGTCGGTCAGGCGCCCCGGGCCCGTACGTGTTGGATTGATCCTTGCTTGGCTGTGAAGCACTTTGGATTAGTGTTTTCAGGAAGTCAATAGTTCGGGTCTCGTCTGTTTTACCATAGGCACGTTTTAGTTTTTAGGTATGGTGAATAATTAGTCGGTTGTATAATTCGTCTGCCGATATGGCCGTCAATGCCGAAAGAACTTGATATACGACAACATACGGCCTGTGTGGTACTTTTTTTCTGTGAAATTCAGTTAAAAGTATTCATTATCCGGCAATAAATATAACAATAAAATTATTATCATTACTATTTTTGATAAGTTTTTTTTACTTTAAAGGGGTGCGGTACGATTTGCATGTCCTTGGATTTGTGTGTATAATATATTGATTTTCAATATATTGTTGGTGTTTTTAGGGCTGTGAAATATTTGTGAAAAAGTAATGTCCTTTTTATCAGCTACTTGGCTTTGGGCTAACGGATTAAGATGGTCTTGGCTGTTAAAATTGTGTAATACAATATCTTATATTTTTATGTTTCATCTCTTCTCGAATCATTCCTGCCGGGAAATAGTTGCCTCCCCTGATTTTTGCCGCTTCAATGATTCGAAAAGTTTTTTACTGTTTTTGGGTTTGTAAGTAAAATATTTTTGCTTATTTTTGCCCTGTAAACTTTCGGGCTTACCGGCTAACAGGGTATACCTATGTATATTATATTTGCCGTTTATGCCCGCATCCGGCTACGCCGGCCGCACCGCATGGAACTGCGCTGAGTTGAAAATTCAATAAAATACCCGGAATAAATGATGATTAGAAATTGTTGTATGCTGGTGGCGGGCCTCCTGCTACACACGCAAATATTCGCACAGGATAAAACGGCCGCAAGCCGTACCGGCGAAGACTACACCCTGTCGAACGGTGCGGTCGAGGCCGTTTTCAGCGGGAGCGGAAGCTTCGACATCGAGAAACTGGTGCTCAACGGGAAACAGGTCGTCGGGGCAGGCAAGAACGAAACGCCGTGGATCCTGATATACAAAGGTTCCCAGGGAGAAAACCCGGAGTTGAAACCCGAACATGCCGTTTACCGCGGGGTGCAAGTCCGCGATGACGCCCGAGCCAAAACTTTGGTGTTCACGTGGGAGCTGACGTTGGACTACTCGCCGGTGAAATATCCCGTGCGGATGTACGTGACGCTTCCCGACGGCGGCGAGCTGCTGCAATGGAACATAGAGGCCGACCTGCCCGCCGGGTGGCTGGTCACGGATCTGAAATTCCCCAATGTCGTGATCGAACGCCCCGAAGACGGCAGGATCATCACCACCGAAGGCTGGGGCGTCGAGAAGCCGCTCGACATCGCTACGTTCGAAGCCCGTTACCCGTCGCATGCCTCCGCCATGCAGTTCCTCGTGGTACACAATGCCGAGGGTGCCTTCTATTACGGGACGGAAGACCGCCGCGGCTGCGGAAAGACCTATTCGGCGCAGTGTACGCCGACGACGGTTGCATTGAGCGATGCCATTCCCGCTTCGGCCGGATGGATCGCGGACGGGACGTTCCGCCTGCCGTGGGTCTCGGTCACGGGTTTCACGCCGAAGGGTTGGGAAGATGCCGTTGTCAGGTGGTACCGTCCGTTTACCTTCACGACCGAATGGGGCAGCAAGCCGCTCGCCTCGCGCAATATCCCGCAGTGGTGTTACGATGCCGACGCGTGGGTGCGTGCCAAGCATGTGACCGACCAGACGTACGATGCCGTCCGGCGTGCCGCCCGGTATTTCGGGCAAGGGCTGGGTGTGCACTGGTATTTCTGGCATCATTACCCCTACGATACCCACTATCCCGATTACCTGCCCGCACAGGAGCGTTTTGCAGGGATGGTGCGTGACGCCCAGCTTCTGGGGGCGCGTGTGACGCCTTATATCAACGGCCGGCTCTGGGATCCGGCGGCCGACAGCTATAAGCGCGACCGCGGTTACGACGCGTCGTGCCGTAAACCCGACGGTTCGCTCTATACCGAGATTTACCCCACGTCGAAAGTCCTCAATACGGTGACCTGCCCCTCGACGGATATCTGGCACCGGAAGATCATCGGGCTGGTGGACAGCCTGCAACACGCGATCGGGGTGAACGGAATCTATATCGACCAGATCGCTGCGGCGGCGCCCGAACCCTGTTGGAACGAGGCGCACGGCCACCCGGTCGGGGGCGGTGATTTCTGGTACGACGGCTACCGCAGGCTTATCGGCGAGATCCGCGCGCACCACCTGCTCGAGGACAGGATCCTGACCAGCGAGGAGAATGCCGAGTGCTATATCGACCTGTTCGACATGCTGCTGGTCGTCAATACGCCCCATGAGGAGGACAACTGCATCATCCGGCCGGTGTTCCCGATGGTCTATTCCGACCGTGCCGTCACCAGCGCCTTCACCTATACGCCGAGCGAGGCGGATAAGATGTCGCTGGGCGACTTCCGTTACGAACTGGCGAAGGCATTGTTGTGGGGTTCGCAGATCGGGTGGGTCGACCCCGTCCCGCTGATGTCGGAACAGGCCGTCAGCGAGGCGCGTTTCATGAAGACGCTCATGGATTTCCGCCGCAGCCTGCACGATGTCGTGTACGGCGGCCTCTTCATCCGCGAGCTCACCCCGGCGGGCGACAATCCCATCGTGAAGATCCCCGGGTTCGGCGATGACGCGTCGGTGCTGGCCGCCGAGTGGCGGAAGCCGGACGGCCGCAAGGTCTATATCGTTGTCAATATGGATGAAAAAAAACATAAGGTTTCGTTACCCGGCGTGGACAAGCCCTTCGAGGTGGCGGGTGCGTCCTGCAAGCGTATTGATTTGTAACGGGTAACGATGTCCGGGCAGGGCCCGGACAGGTTGGGTAGGAGAGGGTGCCCGGCGTAACGCACGCCGGGCACCCTTGTTTTGCAGGGGGGCTTGCCCGCCGGAATCCGCGTGATCGACCGCAACCGCATCGTCTTCGCAAGGAGTATATCCCTGTCTGCGGGAATTACAGGCGGCTGTTCCGTGATTTCCTCGCGGCGCGTTCCCCGATGCCCGGGACGAGCAGAGAACCGCGGGTTTATTCCATGTAAGTCATGACGTTGCCGCTGATCTGCTGCAACGATATTTCACAAACCTTCGTATTGTATTTGGCCGTGAGGATGCGCTCTTCGGCATCGAGCAGGCTCTTCTGCGCTTCGCGCATCTCGATGCCCGGCAGGTCGCCCAGCAGGTAACGCTCCATGGCGATCTCGTAGTTCTCCTTGGCGGCGATCAGGTTCTCCTTTTCCAGTTGGATCACCTCGAGGTTGTTGCGGTAGGCCTGCCAGAAGTTCGACAGGTTGGCACGCAGCGACTGCTCGAGCCTTTCGCGCGTGAGCTGCGCATTTTCCACGTCGATGCGGGCGTTGCGCTGCTCCCGGCGGCGGTTGCCGTCGAAGATCGTGATGCCGAGTTTCACCCCGGCGTTCAGTCCCAGCGTTCCGCGCGACCGGGTCGTCCCGTTCCCGAAACGGTTGTAGGTGTAACCGTATCCCGTCGTCAGGTTCAGGTAGGGGTAGTTGCGCGCCTGCACGGTTTTCAGGTCGAGTTCGGCCAGCACATTGTCATGCCCTGCCAGCAGCAGCGAGGCATTCGTGTCGAGCGTCTGCGCCAGCAGCTCCTCCCATTTGAGCTCGCCGTTGACCTCGATCACCGAGTCGCGGATGCAGAGCATTTCGTTGACGTCCTTGTTGGCCAGCAGTTCGTTGATGCGGATGCGCGAAGCCGAAACCAGCTCCTGCTGGGACATATATTTCGAACTGTCGGCATTGAAGTCCACGCGTGCCTGCAACAGGTCGAGGCGCGAGAAATTGCCGACGCTGACCCGCGCTTCGGTGATGCGCAGCCGCTCGCGCGAAAGCGCCACGGCATAGCGGAAATTCTGCAGGCGCAGCGTCTGCTGGACGTAATTGTAGTATTCGGCCGTCAGGCTGGCTACGAAGTCCTCGATCGTGATGCGGGTGCGGACAGTGCCCATCTCCTGCATCTCTTTGAGCTTTTTGTAGTTGGTACGGATGCGGAATCCGTCGAAAATCGTCCAGTTGAGGTTGATCCCGGCGTTGAACGTCTGGTCGTAGATGCCGTTGTCCGACCATGCGTCCCCTTCGCGCGGTGTGGTGCGCTCGTTGTCCAGCGCCCCCGAATAACCCGCCTCGAAGTCGATCGTCGGCACCATGCCGGCATTTGCCGCCGTGGCATTGTTGTCGCTGATGCGCTCCTCATTGCGCACGATGCGTATGTCGTAGTTGTTTTCCAACCCTATTTCCAGGCACTTGCGGAGGGTCAGCTCCTCCTGTGCCGCCGCCGTTGCGAAAATCCCCGCGGCCAGGGCCGATAAAATCACTCGTTTCATTGGGCTTCCTTATTTCTATTTCTTACTCCGGTCTGTCGATACGTAGCTGTATATTGCCGGGACGATGTAGAGCGTCAGCAGGGTGGATACCACCATACCGCCCACTACGGCGATACCCATGGCGATACGTCCGTTGGCACCTTCGCCCGTGGCGACGGTCAGCGGCAGCAGGCCGAGTATGGTCGAGGCGCTCGTCATCAGGATCGGGCGCAGACGCTGCTGTGCGGCTTCCTCGATGGCGTGGAGTTTGTCGATGCCGGCCTCCTGCTTCTGGTTGGCGAACTCCACGATCAGGATGCCGTTCTTGGCCACCAGGCCGATGAGCATGATGATGCCGATCTGGCTGAAGATGTTCATCGTCTGCCCGTTGGCGGCCATGAACACCAGTGCCCCCGCAATGGCCAGCGGCACGGTGAGCATGATGACCAGCGGGTCTTTGAAGCTCTCGAACTGCGCCGCGAGGATCAGGTAGATCAGCAGGATGGCCAGCAGGAAGGCGAACATCAGGCTCGACGAACTTTCACGGAACTCCTTCGAGTCGCCGGCCAGCGCCGTGCGGAAATCGTCGCCGAGCGTTTCGGCGGCGATGCGGTCCATCTCGTCGAGTCCCTGCCCGATGGTCTTGCCCTTGGCCAGCCCGGCCGATACGGTCGCCGAGAGGAACCGGTTGTAGTGGTACAATTGCGGCGGGGCGACGTTCTCTTCCAGTGCGATCAGGTTGTCCAGCTGGATCATCTCGCCCTTGTCGCTGCGTACGTAGATCGACCGCAGGTCGGCGGGCTTGTTGCGCTGCTGGCGGTTGATTTCGGCCAGTATCTCGTATTGCTTGCCGTTCATGTAGAAGTAGCCCATACGCTGGCCGCTCAAGCCATACTGGAGCGTCTGGGCGATGTCGCGCGTCGAGACGCCCAGCAGGTTCGATTTGTCGCGGTTGATGATGATGCGCGCCTCGGGCTTGCTGAATTTCAGGTCGACGTCGGCCATCTGGAACACGGGGCTTTCGTAAACTTTGCGCATGAATTCGGGCAGCACCTCCTGCAAGCGTTCGAGGCTCGTGGCCTGCAGCACGTACTGCACGGGCATGCTGCCGCGGCGTCCGCCGAAGGTGCTCTGCTGCTGCACGAAGGCGCGGGCCTTGGTCTTGGTACGCACGGCCGCCGAAAGCTCCTCGGCGATCTCCATCTGCGAACGTTTGCGCTCCGCGATGTCCGTCAGAGCGATGCGAACGTTACCCGAACCGCTCGATACGCGTGCCGTGACCGATTTTGCCTCCGGCACGAGCGAATCGACCAGGCGGTTGATGTCCTCGGTGTAGTCGCGCAGGTATTCGTAGGTGGCGCCTTCCGACCCGCGGGTGTTGATCGAAATCTGCGAGCGGTCTTCGAGCGGCGCCATTTCCGCCGGGATGGCCCGCCACAGCCAGCCGATCAGTCCGACCATCAGGGCGATGAGCGGCAATGCCACCCAGCGCCGCCGCAGGAACCCGGCCAGCGTGCGCTGGTAAAAGTTGTTCATTCCCACGAAGAAGGGCTCGGTCTTGCTGTAAAACCAGCTCTTGCGCTCCTGCCGCACCAGCAGTTTGGTCGCCAGCATCGGGGTGATGGTCAGCGCAGCGAAGGTCGAGATGACCACCGCGCCCGAGATCACCATGCTGAATTCGCGGAACAGGCGGCCGGTCATGCCCTCCATGAAGACGATCGGGAAGAAGACGGCGATCAGCGTGACCGAGGTCGAAATGACGGCGAAGAAGATCTCCTTGGCGCCTTCGATGCCGGCCTCCTTGGGCGTCATGCCGCGTTCGATGCGGATGTAGATGTTCTCGGTCATCACGATGGCATCGTCGACCACCAGTCCGACCGAGAGCACCACGGCCAGCATCGACAGCACGTTGATCGAGAACCCGGCGACGTACATCAGGAAGAACGTGCCGATGAGCGAGACCGGGATCACGATGCACGGGATGAGCGTCACGCGCCAGTTGCGCAGGAAGAGGAAGATGATGATGATGACCAGGATGAAGGCCTCGTAGACGGTCTGTCGCACCTCGTCGATCGAGGCGCGGATGAAGCGCGTGTTGTCGAACCCGTAGGAGGTCACCACGTCGTCCGGCAGGTCTTTCTTCATCGTCTCCATGCGCTGGTAAACCGCATCGGCGATGTCGATGTGGTTGGCTCCCGGCTGGGGGATCACCACGACGCCCACCATCGGGATACCGTTCATCTTCATGTAGCTGCGCGTATCCTGGGGGCCCAGTTCGGCGCGTCCCACGTCGCTCAGGCGGATGATGCGGTTGGAGGCTTCGCGTACGACCAGGTCGTTGAACTCCTGCGTGGTGTGCATCAGCCCCATCGTGCGGATCGTCAGCTCGGTGGTGTTGCCTTCGATGCTGCCCGAGGGAAGCTCTACGTTTTCGCGGTCGAGGGCGTTCTTGATGTCCACGGGCGTAATGCCGTATCCGGCCATCTTGGCCGGGTCGAGCCACAGGCGCATCGAGTAGCGTTTCTCACCCCATATCTGCACGCCGCTGACGTCGCTGATCGTCTGCAACTGCTCCTTGACCGTCAGGTCGGCGATCTCGCTCAGCTCCAGCAGCGAACGCTTGTCGCTCTGGATAGTCACCATCAGGATCGGTGTGGCGTCGGCATCGGCTTTGGTGACCGTCGGAGGGTCGCAGTCGCGGGGCAGGTAGCGCTGGGCGCGCGACACTTTGTCGCGCACGTCGTTGGCCGCGGTTTCCAGGTCTACCGAGAGTTCGAATTCGACCGTGATGCGGCTCTGTCCCTGGCTGCTGACGCTCGACATCGAGCGGATGCCCGGGATGCCGTTTATGTTCTGTTCGAGCGGCTCGGTGATCTGGTTCTCGATCACATCGGCATTGGCTCCCGGATAGGAGCACGTCACCGAGATGATGGGGTTGTCGACACTCGGGTATTCGCGTACGCCGAGGTAGCTGTACCCGATGAAACCGAATAGCAGGATGATGATCGTCAGCACCGATGCCATTACCGGCCGCCGGATGCTCAGTTCGGAAATATTCATGCGGCGGCGGTTTTATTCGACGGTGTCGAGTTTTACGGGGAGCCCTTCACGCAGCTGGAGCGTGCCGGAGACGATCAGCGTGTCGCCCGGGGCCAACCCCTCGACGACCTGTATCCGCGATTCCGTCCTCAGCCCGGTTTTTATGGCTACGGCGTGGGCTTTGCCGCCCTTGTAGAGGAATACCTTGTCCACGCCCATCTCGGGGACGACGGCCTGGGTCGGGATGGCGATGGCGTCGGGGATGTCGTGCATCCGGATCTTTACGCTTACGAAGCGTCCGGGCAGCAGCCTGCCCCGCGTATTGGGGTAGTGCGCACGCACCGAGAAGTAGTGGGTATTGGGGTCGATCTTCGACTCGGTGGCATATACCTCGGCGTGGAACGTCTCGTTGTACCCCTCGACCGTGAACGTGAGGCGCGTCCCGGGTTTTATCTGGCTGGCGTAGCGCTCCGGGACGGAAAGGTCGATCTTCAGCGGTTTGATTTTGGTCAGCTTGGCCACCACGACGCTCGGCGAGGCATAGGCGCCTTCGCTGACGTTGCGCAGGCCGATCACGCCGTCGAACGGGGCGTGCAGCTCCGTGAGCGCGATGTTCGAACGCACGATGTCGATGTCGGCGTTGAGCATCGCCAGTTCGGTGCGGGCCTGTTCGTAGGCTTCCTGGCTGACGGCGTCCTTTTCGAGCAGGGCGCTCTGGCGGTAAACACGGTCTTCGGCCAGTTTGAGCTGCGCTTCGTAGCGCGACAGCTGTGCCAGCAGCGGTTTGTCGTTGACTTTGGCCAGCAATTCGCCCTTGCGGACGGTTGAGCCTTCCTGGAAGTTGATCGAGACGATCTTGCCCGAGGTCTCGAACGAGAGGTCTACCTCCTCGTCGGGGAGCAGGCTGCCCACCGAGGTGATTCCGTCCGTGAGGGTTTGCGGCCGCACGACGAGCCCGTTGACGTTCAGGACGCTGCTTTTCCGGGGTATGCTGATTTCCGACGGGTCGGCGTCGGCGGCTGACGAACTGCCGCGGTAGTGGTTGTAAACGACCAGCCCTGTACAGAATACTACGAGGATGACGGACGTGATGATCCATTTCTTTTTTTTCATACCGGAGAGGTTGTCTTTAATGAGGGATATGCAAAGATACGAAAAAACCCGCTATGCCTCCGCTGCCGGAAGGTATAATTGCACCCGTTCGTGGTAAAAACGGGGCCGGTTGCGGGTTCGTGTATGCCCGTTTCCGGCGAAACGGCAAAAACGCCGGCGAAACGACCGGCACCCGCCGCATTCCCCTACCGTCGGGAGCAATACCTACATGTTATTATTCTGTCCCGAAAATTACCTAAAACAGGGAATTGCCCGGGCTCGGCGGGCACCTTAACTTTGCCACCGCAAACAAAATAAACGGAGAGCCTATGCGTCTTGGAATTTTACTGTTTACCCCTATTTTATTACTGGCGGGTGTTACCCTGCATGCCCAGGAAGCCGTGAACGCCCCCGAACCTGCGGCCGCGGCCGATTCGGCTGCCAATGCCGAGCTGAAGGCACAGCTGAAAGCCGAACTCCTGTCGGAGATCCGGGCCGAGCTCTCTTCCGAAGTGAAGACCGCCGTCAGCAAAGAGGCCGACAAACCCTCACGGCTGACCGTAGGCGGGTACGGCGAGGCCGTCATGACGCGCAATTTCTTCAGCGACAACTACCTGCGTTATATCAGCCCTGACAAGTACAAGAATGACAAAAGCCACGGTCGCTTCGACCTCCCGCACGTGGTCATCTACCTGGGCTACGATTTCGGGCGCGGCTGGTCGATGGGCACCGAGATCGAATTCGAGCACGGCGGCACGGAGAGCGCCTTCGAAACCGAATTCGAGGAGGGCGGCGAGTATGAGTCGGAGATCGAACGCGGCGGCGAGGTCGCCCTCGAACAGTTCTGGCTCCAGAAAAGCTTCAGCCCGGCCTTCAACCTGCGCCTGGGGCATATGATCGTGCCCGTCGGCGGGACTAACCAGCACCACATGCCCACCGAGTTCTTCGGGGTCTACCGTCCCGAGGGCGAGAATACGATCCTGCCCTGCACATGGCACGAAACGGGCATCAGCCTCTGGGGACGTGCCGGTGACTGGCGTTACGAGGTGATGTTCCTGCCGGGACTGGATTCCGACCGGTTCGGCGACAACGGTTGGGTCAGCGGCGGTGCCGGAAGCCCCTACGAATTCAAGATCGCCAATGCCTATGCCGGGGCGTTCCGCATCGACAACTACCCGTCCCGGGCTTGCGCCTGAGCCTGAGCGGCTATGCGGGCAACAGTTTCAGCAATACCCTGAGTGCCAACCGTACCGGTGCGGACAGATACAAGGACGTGAAGGGTACGGTGATGATCGGCGCCTTCGATTTCCTCTACGATGCCCATAACTGGATCGTTCGCGGTAACTTCGACTACGGGCACCTGACCAATTCGGACAAGATTTCCCAGTTCAACCGCGATATGCCCAACGCATCGCCCTCGCCCAAGCAATATGTGGGTTCGGACGCCATCGCCACGGGGTGGAAGCCGGTTACGACATCTTCTCGCAGATACGCAAGCTCAAGGAGAGGGGACACCGCTTCTACGTCTTCGGCCGCTATGAGTTCTACGATTCGATGTTCGATACCGCCAAGTCGGTGATCCGCCAGGACTGGTGCGGCCGCCAGCGGGTAGCCGTCGGGTTCAACTATTACCCGATCAAGAACATTGTCATCAAGGCAGAGTACGGCATCGGCCTGCTCCGGTCGTACGACTACACCGACTCCGCCACCGGGGAGACCCGCACGGGGCGTTTCAACAACGAGCCCTCCCTTTCGCTGGGGATCGCCTATTCCGGCTTTTTCAGACGTTAACCAAATCATAATGAGAATATGAAAAATCTGTTCAAAAATTCCGTTTATGCAGCCGCGGCACTCGTCCTGGCGCTCGGGGCCGCATCGTGCAGCGACAGCGACGGCGATTACACGTTTGCCGACGAGCGTGAAGAGGCGCTCAAGGATGCTGCCGTAGATTTCGTCGACAATAACGTGATTCCGACCTATAAGGCCCTGGCCGACGGGAGCATCGCCTTGCAGGAGGATTGCGAGGCCATGCTGGAGGCTTTCGACGCGGGAACCCTTACGACCCCGCTGGTGCAGGCCGCCTGCAACGACTGGATCACCACGCGCAAGCACTGGGAGCTCAGCGAGGCCTACCTTTACGGCGCTGCGGCCGATTACGACATCGACCCGCATATCGACTCCTGGCCGCTGGACGGCACGGCGCTTCAGAACCTGCTGAACAACAACAGTATGATGGCCGAGATCGAGAGGAATCCCGATTATGTCAGCGCCAATCTGGGTTACGGCCTGCTCGGGTTCCATGCGTTGGAATACATGCTTTTCGAGAATGCGGGCCCCCGCGCCCTCGGCAAATACACCCGTCCCCAGCTGGTATACCTGGTCGGTGTGGCCAACGATCTGTGCAACATGTGCGTACGCCTCGAAGCTTCGTGGGCGGGGCTGGACAATGTCACCGAAGAGAAGCAGACGATCCTGGGCGATGCCGAACTGGAGCCGACTTTCGACTACGGCGCTTCGATGCGCAATTCGGGGAAGGGCGGCAGCAAGTACCGCAACTATAAGGATGCCGCCGAGGAGATCATCCAGGGCTGCATCGACATCGCCACGGAGGTCGGCTCGCAGAAGATCGGCCGTCCGGCCAACGGAACCAGCTCCGAGGATATCAATTACATCGAGTCGCCTTACAGCCAGAATTCGAAGACCGATTTCATCGACAACATCATCAGCATCCGGAACACCTATCAGGGCATGACCTCCGGCGACGCTTCGGTGAGCGACTGGATCGAGGTGGTAGACCCCGTCCTCGATACGGAGGTTCGCAATGCGATTTCCACGGCGATCGAAAAGATCGAGGCCTGCCCGGCCCCGTTCGTCGACAACCGTACGGCACAGGCATGGAAGGATGCCGCCACCTATTGCAATAACGACCTTGTGAACGCGCTTACGAAGGCGCTGACTGCACTGTCGGTCGAAAAATAACCATTTTCAGCAATGAAAAAGCACTTGATTTACAGCCTGTGCATGTCGGCAGCCCTGATGGCTGCCGCGTGCGCTGATGACAAGGGGACGGATCCCGCCCCCGATCCGAATCCCGACCCCGTTCCCGAGGAGTATTACGCCGGCGGCAAGCTCGGCACGGCTTTCAACACCACGTCGGTGGCCTACGAGCAGCCTACGCCGGTCGTCGATGACGACGCCGCGATGACGCAGCGTTTCCTGAACGGCGAGGCGCTGTTCGAAAAAACCCTTCACGGCCAACTCGTCGGGTGTGCGCTACGGCCTCGGGCCGCTCTATATCCGCACCTCGTGTCTGCACTGCCACCCGGGCTACGGCCACGGCAAGCGTATCGAAGGCGCGTTCAACACCAACCAGATCGGCAACGGCTACCTGCTGGTTATCACCGACGAGGACGACAATTACCTGACATCGCTCACCGGTATGCCGCAAACGCGGGCCGTGGCGCCGTTCAAAGCCCCGATCGACGAATCGAAGATCATGATCGGCTGGCAGGAGTATACCGACGAGTGGGGCAATAAGTTTCCCGACGGCGAGTCTTACAGCCTGATCTATCCCGAAGTGACGATCCCCGAGGACGCCTATTACGTGCCGCTGATCGGCGCCAAGGGCGAGGTGCCCTATGCCAAGGTGCGCGTGCGCCTCGAATCGACCATCGGCATCTACGGTACGGGCTTGCTGGATGCCATTTCGGACAGCGACCTGAAAGCCGAGTACGTTCGCCAGGAGCAGAACGGCGTGCCGCTCAATCCCGCGATCTTCAGGAACGGCGAGTGGGTCAAGACCTATGGGACGACCACCCATCCGCTGCGCTATACCTATGCCCTGAGTCGCGGCCCGTTGCAGGATGCGGCGGGTGCCAATGCCATCTGGAACATCACCAACGTGACCCGCTCTGACCGCCGTTACCACTACATGACCGCTGCTTATGCCGAAGTAGCGTCGAAGGACGCCGATGTGCAGCGGGATTTCTACACGCTTTTCCCGGCGTGGAACAAGACGGGCGACGTTGCGCAGGATATTTACAACTATCTGATGAACAAGGAACTGCCTGTCGAGATGAGCGATGAGGACTATGTCGACTTCATGGTCTGGCACCGCGGTCTGGCCGTACCGGCGGCGCGTAACCTCGACGATGCGGACGTTAAACGCGGCAAGACGCTCTTCACCGAGATCGGCTGTGCCACCTGCCACCGTCCGACCTGGACGACGGGCGACGATGTCTTTACCGACCCCAACGGTTTTTTTTGCCGACGGCGACAGCCGCCTGCCGCGTTATCCTAACCAGAAGATCTGGCCCTACTCCGACATGGTGCAGCACCGGCTCTTCATGGTGAACGACATCCGCACGGGCTGGTGCCGTACGACGCCGCTCTGGGGCCGTGGCCTGAGCGAGAAGTGCACGGGCGCCAGCGACCGCCTGCACGATTGCCGTGCGCGGACGGTCATCGAGGCTATCCTGTGGCATGGCGCGGCGCAGAGCGACGCCCGCTGGTCGGTCGAGAAGTTCCGCACGCTGAGCAAGGACGACCGCGACGCGGTGGTCGAATTCATCGAATCCATCTAACCCTTCCCGGATATGTGCGAAGCGCCGGTGCCCCGTGCATCGGCCTTTGCCGTGTCCGGACGATGCATTCACACACGAACGAACGGATGAAACTGTTGAAACTGTTGAAACGCCTTGCCTTCGGGCTGCTCGGAGCCGTGATGGCGGTGCTCGTTACGGCCACGGTACTTGAAAAGATATACGGTACGGATTTCGCCGCTGCGCATATCTACGGCGCGGGCTGGTTCGCCGCGCTTTGGGGTGCCCTCACCCTCGCGGCGCTGGCCTGCCTGTTCCGCCGGAAATTGTGGCGGAGGCCCGCCGTCCTGTTGCTGCACCTCTCTTTCGCGGTCATCCTCGCGGGGGCTTCCGTGACATGGCTCTTCGGCCGGCAGGGACGTTGCACCTGCGCACGGGCGATCCCGGGGCGACCGCATTCGCCGGCCGTGACGGTTCGAGCAAATACTGCCCTTCCGGCCCGGCTGGACGATTTCCGCATCGAGTATTATGCCGGCACCCGTGCGCCGATGGATTTCGTCAGCCTCTCACCGTGACGGCCGACGACGGGTCGCTGCACGGTGAAGTCGGCATGAACCGCATCCTGGTTTTCCGGAATTACCGGTTTTACCAGTCCGCCTATGACGAGGACGGACGGGGTACGACCCTCTCCGTTTCGTATGATCCGTGGGGCATCGGCATCACCTATGCCGGGTACGGGCTGCTGCTCGTTTCCATGCTGGCGTTCCTGTGCGACAGGCGCGGGGGTTTCAGGCGGTTGCTGCGCAGCCCTGCGCTCCGCAAGGCGGCGCTGTGTCTTGTCCTCTGTACGGCGGCCGTACAGGGTGCCCGGGCGGCTGACACCTTGCCGCAGACGCTTCCGCGCGAGGTCGCCGCGGAATTGGGCGACCTGTATGTCTACTACAACGACCGTATCTGTCCGTTGCAGACCCTGGCTAAGGATTTTACGGTGAAACTCTGCGGGAAGAGCCGCTACCGGGGACTTACGCCCGAGCAGGTGCTTTCCGGCTGGCTGTTCTATTACGACGACTGGAAACGCGAACCGATGATCCGCATCAGGAGTGCCGGGGCACGCCGCCTGCTGGAGGTCGGCGGGCGTTATGCGCGGCTGTCGGATTTCCGCAACCGGGTCAACGAATACCGGCTCGAAGGGGCTGCCGGGCGTCCGGCGGGCGAGGCCGATGAGAAATTCAACATCATCGGGATGGTCTGCACGGGCAGTATGCTGCGGATTTTTCCCTATACCGACCCTTCGGACAGCCTGCTGCGCTGGGCGTCGCAGGTCGACGACCTGCCGCGGGAGCTGCCTCACGGGCAGGCGCTCTTTATCGGCCGGGCCATGAACTACGTCAGCGAACTGGTCGTAAAACGGGATTGGGCGGGGGTCGCAGGGGTGTTGCGCAAGATCCGCAGCTACCAGCAGAAGGAGTGGGCGGGGCGCATATGCCTTCCGGGCTGCGTTTCCGTGCCGAAAAACTCTATAACCGGCTCGATTGGTCGCTGCCGCTCGCCGCGGCATTCATCCTGATCGGGATCGGAGGATTCCTCGAAGCCTGCCGCCGGATGGTGCGCGGGCGGGCTTTCGGGGCGAAAACCCGGGGCTGGCTCCTTGCGGGCGTTGCCGCCGGAGGACTGTATCTTACGCTGATGCTGGCGCTGCGGGGCTATGTCAGCGGCCACTGGCCTGTTTCGAACGGCTATGAAACGATGCGCTTCATGGCATGGTGTACGCTGCTGCTCACGCTGCTCTTCGCCCGCCGCTTCCTGTTCCTGCTGCCTTTCGGTTACCTGATCGCCGGGCTGTCGCTGATAGTTTCGATGATGGGGGAGTCGAACCCTCAGATCACGCAGCTGATGCCGGTTCTCGACTCGCCGCTGCTCTGCATCCATGTGATGCTGGTCATGGTGGCCTATGCGTTGCTGGCGTTCGTTATGTTCGGCGGCGTGGCAGGGGTCGTCCTGCACCGCCGCGCCCGCGGGGCGGCCGCGCAGCTGCAGGCCGTCAGCCGGCTGATGCTCTATCCGGCCGTCTTCTGCCTCGCCGCCGGTATCTTCGTCGGCGCCGTCTGGGCCAATGTGTCGTGGGGACGCTATTGGGGCTGGGATCCCAAGGAGGTGTGGGCGCTCGTTACGCTGCTGGTTTATGCGCTGCCCCTGCATGCCGGATCCCTGCCGTGGTTCCGCCGGCCGTTGTTCTTCCATTGGTTCTGCATCGCGGCGTTCCTCTCGGTGCTGGTCACCTATTTTTCGGGGTCAATTTCCTGTTGGGCGGCATGCACAGCTATGCCGGATAGGGGAGCGGCGATCCGGGGCGGGATGCCCATTCCGTGCGTCCCGGTCGTCCCCTATCGTATGGCGGGGCCGTCATTGCGCAGCCGAGCGGTAAACCGTTCCGGCAGCCGGGGCATGGCGCCGTGCTGCGAGACGTGGGCCGCGACATCCACGGCCAGCCTGTGTGCTTCCCCGATGCCGAGCCCCGAGAGCAGGGCGGCCAGGAACGATGCCGTGAACGAGTCCCCTGCACCGACCGTGTCGGCTACTTCGACGCGCGGCGTGGGGATATATGACCGGGTGTCGGGGGCGAATACCGAACTCCCGGCGGCGCCGCAGGTGAGGATCACGATCCGCAACCCGTACCTGTCGAGCAGCGTGCGGCACTGCTCCCCGGGCTGCATCCCCTCCAAGCCGAACATGCTGCCGACCACGGCCAGTTCTTCGTCGTTTATCTTCAAGATGTTGCACTTCCGCAGCGACTCTTCGACCACCTGCTGCGTGTAGAAGTGCTGCCGCAGGTTGATGTCGAAGACCTTGTATTGTCCCTCGCCGTCGGGCATCGTTTCCAGGAAACGCCCGATCGTGCGGTGCGATACGGGGCTGCGCTGTGCCAGCGACCCGAAGCAGGCTGCACGGGTGTGCCGGGCGAGCTCCTCGATCTGCGGGGTGAACGGTATGTTGTCCCAGGCTACGCCCTGCCGGATCTCGTAGCTGGGGATGCCCGCCCGTCGAGCGTGACTTCGACCGTCCCGGTCGGGAACGGCACCGTTTCCAGCATATGTCCCACCCCTTTTCGCGGAGCTGGTTGCGGAGTTCGCGTCCCGCCTCGTCGTCGCCGACGGCGCTGACCGGCGCAGCTGCGCAGCCCGAACTGCGACATGTGGTAGGCGAAGTTCGCGGGAGCGCCGCCGATCTTCCGCCCTTCGGGCAGTATGTCCCAGAGTGCTTCGCCGATCCCGACGACCCACTCTGTCTTTCGGTTTGCTTCGGTATTCATTGTCGTTTGCGTTTGCTGCGAAGTTAACGGTTTTGCTCGATATTTTTCCGCTTGTGCGGTGTTTTTCTGCATGGGGCGAGGCATTTGGCCGTAATTTCGCGGCATTCGGTTTGTCCTGCCGGGACGGTTTCCGACGACAGGGCGGACGAATTATGCCCGGAAAGTTTGTATTGAACGGCTTTTGTCTTATTTTTGTCTGACACAAAACCCGAAACCATGATGCTGCGAACCCTTCCCGCCCGATCCGGCTTCCTGTGGGTGCTTCTGGCGTGCATTTTCCTCGCAGGATGTACGCGGCACCCGAAATACTCGCTCCAGACCGAAGCGGCGCTGGAACGGCTGGATGCGGAACTTTCCCGCAAGGATCGTTACCAGCAGTGGCGGCAGGCGCAGAACGACAGCCTGCGCCGGGAGGTGGCGCGTGCCCGCAACGCCGGCGACCGGGCGTGGCGCCTGTTCGCCGTGTCGCAGAATTACGTGACCTACCAGCTGGATTCGGCGGCTTATTACGTCGACCGCCTTTACCGGCTGGCCGCCTCTGCCGGGTCGGGGGATATCCGCCGCATCGCCCTGCTTGCCGACATCGACGTCTGGCTGGGTCGCGGGCAGCTGGGGCTTGCCGAAGAACTTTTCCGCAGGATAGATACGGCCGGCATGTCCTCTGCGGAGTATGCCGCATGGCATTCGCGCTACTCGATCGCCGCCCGGCGTGCGGCCGAAGCCGAGGACGGAGCCGTGCGGTCGGCATGGCGCGATACGGTGGTGCGAGTCAGGCACATATCCGTGCCCGGGCAGTCGGAGTGGACGCAGGCGCGGATCGCCGCTGCCGCTCTGCGCGACAGCGGCCGCTTCCGCTGAGGCCGTACAGTTGCTCGAGCCCTATACGGCCCGGAATCCCGACTACCAGGAGCTGGCGCTTCTCTATTACGGCCTCGCAGGCATCGCGCGGGCGTGGGGCGACGACGACCTGCGGCTTTATTACCTGGCCGAATCGTCCGTCGCCGACCTGCGTGCCGGCACCCGTTCCTATGCCTCGCTGTACGACCTTGCGCTGCTGCTGTTCGACCGCAAGGATTACGACCGTGCGGCAGCCTATATGGGCAGCGCGTCCGATGACGCCATGCACTGCCGGTCGATGGTGCGCATACCGGTCTCCTCTTCCGCGGCCGTCAAGATCAGCGAGGCCATCTCCTCGAACATCGCCCAAAGGCAGGCCATGATGACCACGACGATCTGGTTGGCCGGTGTCTTCCTGGTCGTCCTCATCGGTATCCTCTGGTACGTGCTGTGGCAGCACCGCCGCCTGCGCGGCAACCACCGGCAGCTGATTGACATGAGCGCCCAGTTACAGGCGAAGAACGACGAGATGCAGGCCAAGAACGACCATATCCGCGAGATCAACGGCGCGCTGGTCGACTCCAACCGGATCAAAGACCGTTACGTCTGCCACTATATCGACCTTTCCGTCCATTACATCAAGCAGATTGACACTTTCCGCCGCGAGGTCTGCCGCGTCGCCCGCAACAAGGGCGTCGACGAACTGGTGCGCTGGCTGAACACCTCGCAGGCCGTCAGCGGCGAATATGCGAAGTTCTACCAGTCGTTCGATTCCTCGTTCCTCGACATCTTCCCGCAATTCATCGAACAGGTCAATGCCCTCCTGCAGCCCGAGTCGCATTTTGCGCCCCGCGCCGACGCATCGCTGACCACCGAGCTGCGGATTCTGGCGGCCATCCGGCTCGGGATTACCGACAGCGGACACATCGCTTCGCTGCTCAACTGTGCCTCGGCGACGGTCTATACCTACCGCACCAAACTCCGCAATGCGGCGCTGGATCGGGACAATTTCGAGCAGCAGGTGTCGCGGATCGGTCTCTGATCTTTCGGATAGTCTATATAATCCGGGGTGTGGATTCGGTTTTTAAAACCCTGATATGTAATGCTATATAGATTGTCAAACCTCTATATAGTTCTATACGTGCGCTGGAATAATCATAAATAATAGGTATTTTTGTCCTAACCCCGGCCACGGAACCATTTAACCAATCATAAATTATGCTGACTAAAACTTATTTTCGCAGAAAGCTCGCGCAAGCGTGCGGGCTGGGACTCGTGCTCTGCGCTGCCGCTGCATGTGCGCCGCAACAGAATGTGCTGACCAAAGAGGAGATTGCCGACGGCTGGCAGCTGTTGTTCGACGGCAAGACGCTCGACCAGTGGAAGGACTACAACGGCGAAGAGCTGACCATGCCGTGGCATGTCGTCGACGGCTGCATCCAGGCCAAGGGTGACGGCAGCGACCTGGCAGGCTACATCGTTACGAAGAAACAGTACGAAAACTTCATCCTCGACTGGGACTGGAAACTCTCCCACGGAGGGAACAGCGGTATGATCTACCACGTGGTCGAAGACCCCTATTTCAAGGTACCCTACGTAACCGGCCCCGAATACCAGCTGATCGACAACGAGGGCTGGGAAGAAGTCAATGCCCCCAACAAACTCGAAGAGTGGCAGAAACTGGGCGTGGACTACGCCATGCACCTGCCCGATCCCGATTCGCTGTTCGTCAACCCGCAGGGCGAGTGGAACTCGTCGCGCATCGTCTTCGACAACGGCCATGTCGAGCACTGGCTCAACGGCCACAAGATCCTCGAATTCGAAGCCTGGACGGACGACTGGTTCGCCCGCAAGCACAGCGGCAAATGGGAGACCGCACCCGAATACGGCCTTGCGCGCCGCGGTGTGATCTGCCTGCAGGATCACGGTTCGCCCGCTTCGTTCCGCAACCTGAAGATCAAGGAGCTGCCCCGCAAAGCCGGCCGCGAGGTCGAGCTGTTCAACGGCAAAGACCTGACGGGCTGGGAGGCCTACGGCACGGAGAAGTGGTATGTCGACAAGGACGGCAACATGGTTTGCGAGAGCGGCCCCGACAAGGAGTACGGCTACCTCGCCACGCGCGAATATTATAACGATTTCGACCTGACGCTCGAATTCAAGCAGCTGGCCAACGGTAACTCGGGCGTCTTTTTTCCGCTCGTTCGTCGAGCCTCCCGTGAAAGTCCACGGCTGGCAGTGCGAAGTGGCCCCCAAGGGGCTTCGATACGGCCGGTATCTACGAGTCCTACGGCCGCGGCTGGCTGGTTCAGATCCCCGACGAGAAGGAGGACATCCTGCGGGAGGGCGAGTGGAATACGCTGCGCCTGAAAGTCCAGGGCGACCGCGTGCAGACGTGGCTCAACGGCGAAGAGATGGTCGACATCACCGATGCCAGGATCGGCGCCGCACAGGGGCGCATCGCCCTGCAGATCCACGACGGCGGCGGGATCAAAGGTGCTCTGGCGCAATTTCCGTCTGACAACCTTATAATTACCACTAACCTGAACACGATATGAGTACCCGCAGGAATTTTCTGAAAACACTGAGCGGCATGGCGCTGCTGACGGTCGTCCGCGCCATGTGCTCGGCGGCCCGAAACACGTGGCGCCGAGCGACCAGCTCACCAAAGGCATCATCGGCGTCGGCGGCATCGGCAAGAGCAGCTACCATTTCACCAGCACCAAGGAGTGCCGTCTGGTGGCGGTCTGCGACGTCGACAGCAAAAAGCATCTCCAAAGCGCGCTCGACCTGGGCAAAAAGCGTTTCAACGAGACGTTGCAGTCCTATCGCGATTTCCGCCGCCTGATCGCCGACCCCAATGTCGACATCGTCCATATCGCCACGCCCCGCACTGGCACGGCATCATGGCCGTCGAGGCCGCGAAGGCCGGCAAAGGACATCTGGTGCGAAAACCGATGACCCGCACCATCGGCGAGGGCAAGCGCGTCGTGGAGGCCGTCAAGCGCAACAACCGCATCTTCCGCCTCAATACGTGGTTCCGTTTCACGGATACCTTCTACGGCCTGGGCACCACCGTCGAGCCGCTCAAAGAAGCTGATCGACAGCGGGATGCTGGGCTGGCCGCTGAAAGTGACCATTTCGGGCGCCACGGGCTTCGCCTGGAAATTCTACTGGGTCGGCAAGGAGAACCTCGTCCCGCAGAGGGTTCCGTCGAATCTCGACTACGACATGTGGCTCGGCCCCGCGCCCTACAAACCCTACAACGAACACCGCGTGCACCAGACCTTCCGCGGCTATTGGGATTACGACGGCGGCGGCCTTACGGACATGGGGCAGCACTACATGGACCCCGTACAGTATTTGCTGGGCAAGGACCGTACGTCGCCCGTGAAGGTCGAGGTCGACGCCCCCGAACAGCACCCCGACGCCGTGGGTATCTGGCGTAAGATCGTCTATACCTACGACGACGGCTGTCAGATCGTCCTCGAAGGCGAAGGCTTCGAAAGCGGCGACGACACGCCTTATATCGAAGGCCCGCTGGGCAAAGGTCTATAAAGGGTTCCGCTGCACGATCCCCGACATCATGGAGAAACTGGCCGAGATGCCCGACCCTGCGCCGCAGAACACCGACTTTTTTGGAATGCGTCCGCACGCGGAGCAAGTTTGCGCTCGACGAGCAGAAGGGACACCGCAGCTCGACGCTCGTGAACCTGGGTGCCTGCGCCCTGCGTTTGAACCGCACGTTGCATTTCGACCCCGACAAACAACTCTTCATCGGCGACGATGCCGCCAACCGACTGATCGACCAGCCGATGCGCGGCCCGTGGCATATTTAAGCACCAGTTACCATGAAAAAGATAATCATACGACTTTTTATGCTGGGAGCATTGGCCGCCCTGCTGCCCGCAGGAGCCGCCGCCCAGCAATCGGATGCCCGCCAGCGCACGACGGAAACCATCGTCGCCGACGGACTCGCACAGCTCCCCGCAGCCGATGCCAAGGTTTTCAACCAGGTGATGGGCGAACTGGCCGCCACCGGAAGCAAAGGGTGTCGAGATGATCGCCGCCATGCTCGGCCCTGCCGACAAGGGCAAGAACGCCACGTTCGAATACGCCCTTAACGGCGTGGTGGCCTATGTGGCCGACCCGGCGCACGAAGCGCTTCGTGACGATGTCCGCAAGGGCCTGCTGGCAGCTATCGACCGTTGCGGCGACGACGCCAACCGGGCTTTCCTTTTCTCGCAGCTGCAATTCTGTTCGACGGCCGCCGATGCCGCCGCCATGGCCCGTTATCTGGACGACCCCTACCTGGCCGACTATGCCCTCCGGGCGCTGGTCTCGACCCCGGGTACGGAAGCACTGCTGCTCGCCGAGGCCGGCAAGGACGACCTTACCGCCGCCCGCAAACAGGCGCTCGCCTACGCTTTCGCTGAAAAGCGGCTTGCCGCTGCCGAACCGTTTCTCCTGACATGGCTCGAAGGTGCCGATGCGCAGACTGCGGAGCAGATCTATAACGCATTGGCCGCCTGCGGTTCGCAGGCCTCGGTCAAGCCGCTGGCCGCTGCCGCTGCCAAGACCGGCTGCGCATGGAACGATGCCGGCGCTGCGGACGCTTACCTGCGCCTGCTCGCAAGGCTTGCCGCCGCAGGCGACGCCCGGGCCGTAAAGGCCGCCAGGGATTGCTCAAATGCGACCTCCAGTACATCCGCGGCGGTGCGCTCGCGATTCTGGTCGATGCCCTCGGTGCCGGGAAGGCGATGCCTTACGTGCTGAAGGCCGTCGAGGAGGGGCCTGCCGAATACCGTTATGCCGCCCTGCAATCGCTCGGCAAAGGCGACGACAAACTTTTCGCACAGGTTGCAGCCGGCATGCCGCGCTACGATGCCGCCGCGCAGGCCGCCGTTATCGGATGGCTCGGGGAGTGCGGCGCCGTGTCGCAGGCCGATGTGATTACGGCCGCCGTAGCGTCGCCCGACGACCGCGTGGCCGAGGCCGCAATTGCCGCCTCGGGCCGTATCGGCGGCGAAAAGGCGCTACGGGCATTGGCCGGGGCGCTCGAAGGCCCCATGCCGGTGCCGCGATGAAAGCCCTCCTGGCATTCAACGGACAGATCAACCCCGAAGTGGGGCGGCTGCTTGCGAAGGATGATGCCGGGGTACTTGTTCCCGCGCTCAAACTGGCTGCCGCACGCCGCATGTCCGCAGCCGCAGACCGGGTGTTCGCATTGCTCGGCTCCTCCGACGCGGAGGTTCGTGCCGCCGCTTACGGGGCGCTTCCCTTCGTCGCCCAGCCGCAGCACATGGATCGGCTCTCCGCATTGCTCGACGCTTCCGATGAGGCCCACACGGCCGCGATCCAGTCGGCGCTGATCCGCACCTCGGGGCAACTCCCTGCCGACAGGCGGTACAGCGCCGTCGCAGGTTATATGAAGGCCTCGGAAACCCCTGCGCGTTACTATCCCGTGCTGGCGCAGAGCGGCACGCAGGAGGCTGTCGCCAGCCTGCTCGACGGGTTCCGCTCCGGGAACCGCGACGCGGCTTTCGCCGCCCTGCTGACGGTCGAAAATCCTGCCATGACCGATATCCTTTACGGGATCGCTGCCGAAAATCCGATGCTCACCGACCGCGCCCTGATGCGCTATGCCGACCTGGCTTCGCAGGCCGCCGTGACCCCGATCCGCCGCTACCAGCTTTACAGACAGGCTCTCGCTCTCAGGCCTTCGGCCGCCGTGCAGGCCAAATTGCTCGGCTACCTTTCGGGCGTATACGCCCTCCCGGCACTGATGCTGGCCGCCGAATACCTCGACGATGCGCAGACTGCCGCCCCGGCCGCCGCGGCCGTGAAGACCATCGTTGCCAAGTGCAACCCGATGCCCGGCGGCGAGGCTGTCTGCAAGGCCTTGGAGCGGGCGCATGAGGTCTATAAGGAACTCGCCAAATCCGACGCCGACGCCGGGTATGCCGTGGATGAGCTCACGGGACTGCTCGGTAAGATTCCGGCGGACGGATTCGCCGTGCTGCCGGCCGACGGGCTCGCGGGATGGACGGCCGTGGCCGTGAATCCTGCCGAGGCGAAGAGGCTGCCTGCCCGTCAGGTGGCGAAGCTCCGCAAAGCCGCCGGCGAGGCGGTGGCTGCCAACTGGGGCGCTGCGGACGGCCTGCTCGAATTTGCCGCCGAGACTCCCGCGACGATCGGGACTGAAAAGGAATACGAGAATTTCGAACTCTGGATCGAATGGCGTTCCGAGGGCGAGGCCGGCATGGCCGTGCGCTCGATGCCGCTGATCCGCCTGGGCGGTGCCGCCGGGACGGGGCTCGCGGACGGCAAGGCCGCCCGAACCGTTGCCGACAACGCTCCGGGGACGTGGAATACGCTCTATGTTAAGGTCGTGGACGATCGCATCACGCTGGTGGAGAACGGCGTGAAAGTTGCCGAAAATGCCGTGATGACGAACCTCTGCGCACCCGGCGGGCCGGTTTATGCACAAGGCCGTATCGAACTGGCCGGACAGGGTGCTCTTGTGGCCTTCCGGAACCTCTGGATCAACGAATTGCCGTCGACACCCGTTTTCTCCCTCCCGGCCGACGAGGCTGCCGCGGGCTACGAGGTGCTCTTCGACGGGCGTTCGCTCTACAAGTGGACGGGCAATACGACCAATTATGTGCCGCTGGACGGTACGATCGACGTGACGGCCACCTACGGCGGTTCGGGGAACCTTTACACCGTCGGGGAATACGGCGATTTCATCCTGCGCTTCGAGTTCCGGTTCCTCACCGAGGGCGTCAACAACGGCATCGGTATCCGTACGCCGATGGGTGTCGATGCCGCGTTCCACGGGATGGAGATCCAGATTCTCGACCACGATGCGCCGATCTACAAGGACATCAGCGATTACCAGCAGCACGGTTCTGTTTACGGCGTCATCGCGGCCGACCGCGTGAAGTTCGGCGAGCTGGGTGAGTGGAATACCGAGGAGATCCGTGCCGTGGGCGACCGCATTACGGTCACGGTCAACGGTCGGGTGATCCTCGACGGCAATATCCGCGAAGCCTGCCGGGGGCATAATGTTTCCGAGGACGGTTCGAAGGTCAATCCCTATACGGTCGACCACCGCAACCACCCGGGGCTTTTCAATAAGTCGGGCCATATCGGCCTGCTGGGCCATGGTGCCGGCATCCAGTTCCGCAACCTGCGTGTGCTGGATCTGGGCGCGGGCCGCAAATAACAACCGCCGGGGCCGCCTCCCGTCCGGATCTCTTTCCGGACGGGCGACCCCCGGGGGACGGCGCGGGAACGCTCCGCACCCGATCCCGAAACTTGTAACCTGTCGGGCGTGCCGCGCCGCAGCGGATCCGCCGCGGACGGAGATTGAGCCCCGGCCGTGCGAATTGTGGCGCCGCCCGATATAACCTTTTGGAGGATTCCGATGAAAAACGAACCGACCGTTTCCCGCCCCGTGCGGATTGTGGTGATAGGAGCCGGGAACCGGGCCAATAAGTACCTCGAATATGCCCGCCGGTATCCCGACCGGCTGCAGCCCGTCGCCGTCGTCGATGTAAACGACCTGCGCCGCCATGCCTTCGCGCGGGATTTCGGACTGCCTGCCTGCAGGAGCTATGCGCATTACGACGACTTCTTCGCCGATGGCGTCGAAGCCGACATGGTGCTGATCTCGACCCCGAGAACGTCCATTTCGACCCGGCGGTCAAGGCCATCGACGCGGGATACCACGTCCTGCTCGAAAAGCCGATCGCCCAGCGTCTCGACGAATGCCGCGAAATCGCCCGGCGCGCCCGCGAACGGGGCGTGATGGTCGGTGTGTGCCATGTGTTGCGCTACCATCCCTATTTTGCCAAAATCCGCGAGATAGTCGCCTCGGGCGAGCTGGGGCAGGTCGTCTCGGTCAACCATACCGCTGCCGTGGGCCTCGACCGTGCCACCCACAGCTACGTGCGCGGCATCTTCCGGCGCGAGAGCGAAGCCAATCCGATCCTGCTGGCCAAATGCTGTCACGACATCGACTTCCTGCTGTGGCTCACCGGCGCGCATTGCCGCAGCCTGTCGTCCTTCGGCTCGCTGCGCTGGTTCCGTGCGGAGAATGCCCCCCGCGGGTGCGGGCCGCCGCTGCCTCGACTGCGCGATAGAGTCCGCCTGTCCTTTTTTCGGCACGCGACCTCTATTATGTCCGCCGCGACTGGGTGGCGAACTTCGATGTCCCCGAAGGCAAGACCCTCGATGAGACCATCCTCGAGGAGCTTCGCACCGGGATGTACGGCCGTTGCGTCTACCACTGCGACAACGACGTGGTCGACCACCAGCTGCTTGCGATGGAGATGGAGGGCGAGGTGACCGTGAGCCTTTCGATGGAGATGTTCACGGCCGACGATTTCCGCAAGACGCACGTCCGCCTGACGGGCGGCGAGATCGATGGCGACGAGAGGACGCTGCGCGTGCGCAGGTTCCGCGGCGGCGAAGAGCGGACTTACGATTTCTCGGATATCGTAGGGCAGCCGTTCCATGCCGGTGCCGACCTGCACCTGATCGGGGATTTCATCCGCGCGCTTCGCGATCCGGGCTATCCGTTCCCTGACGACCATCGAGGATTCGATCGAAAGCCACCGTATCTGCTACGACGCCGAGCGCAGCAGACGCACGGGGACGACGATCCGCGTGGACGGGACGAAATAACGCACTACGGAAAAAGGCCGGATTATCCGGCCTTTTTCATTTTTAGCACCGTCTTTGCTACCTTTGCCGGAAACGGCCTCCCATGGAAATCCTCTATCGATGGATGCGACGGCATCAACGACGTGCTGTGGTCGCCTGCTGGTCGCACTCCTGCTGGGGTGCGCCGTCTGGTTCACGCTGCGCACCCGGGGCGTGCAGTTCCGTATGCTGGGCGAGATGATCCGCGTGCTGGGCGAGTCGGCCGGCAGCGGCCCCCGGGGCGAGCGGCATGTCTCGTCGTTTCAGGCTTTCGCCGTCTCGCTGGCGAGCCGCGTCGGTACGGGCAACCTCGCGGGCGTCGCCACGGCGATCGCCGTCGGCGGCCCGGGCGCTGTGTTCTGGATGTGGGTCATCGCCCTGCTGGGTGCGTCGAGTGCCTTCGTCGAATCGACCCTCGCTCAACTCTACAAACGCAAGGGGCGGGACTCCTTTATCGGCGGCCCGGCCTACTACATGCAGCGCGGACTGGGCAAACGCTGGATGGGCGTTCTCTTTGCCGTGCTGATCTGCGTAACCTTCGGTTTCGCCTTCAACTCCGTGCAGAGCAACACGATCTGCGCGGCCTGGGAGGGTGCTTTCGGCTTCGCCCACCATTGGGTCGGCGCCGGCCTGACGCTGCTCACGCTGCTGGTCATCTTCGGAGGCATCCACCGTATCGCCCGGGTGAGCGGGGGTGGTCGTCCCGGTCATGGCACTGGGGTATATCGTCCTTGCGCTGGGCGTCGTGCTCTTCAATTTCCGGCGGTTGCCCGAGGTCGTGGAGCTGATCGTCGCCAACGCTTTCGGCTGGGAGCAGGCGATGGGCGGCGGCGTGGGAGCCGCGCTGATGCAGGGCATCAAGCGGGGGCTGTTCAGCAACGAGGCGGGCATGGGTTCGGCGCCGAACGTAGCCGCAACGGCCCATGTGTCGCATCCGGTCAAGCAGGGGCTGATCCAAACCCTCGGGGTCTTTACCGATACGCTCGTGATCTGCACCTGTACGGCCTTCATCATCCTTTTCGGCGGAGTCCCCGACGCCTCGCTGTCGGGCATACGGCTTACGCAAGCGGCGCTGGTCGGTGAAATCGGCCCTGCGGGCAGTGTCTTCGTCGCTGTGGCGATCTTCCTCTTCGCTTTCAGCAGCATTATCGGGAATTACTACTACGGCGAGGCCAATGTCCGGTTCATCACCCGCCGCCCCTGGGTACTGACCCTTTACCGGGTGCTGGTCGGTGCGATGGTGCTGTTCGGGGGCGCTCGCCACGCTTGACCTGGCCTGGAGCCTGGCCGACATCACGATGGCCTTCATGACCCTCATCAACCTCGTGGCGATCGTCCTTCTCGGGCGCCAGGCGTTCCTGTTGCTGGCCGACTACGTGGGCCAGCGGCGCCGCGGCATCAAAAACCCGGTCTATACCCGCGACCGTATTCCCTCGCTTGAAGACAAGGCGGAGTGCTGGTAGCACCCCGCCCCGTATACCTTTGCTGCGGAAACGATCTATTGCACGAACCGCCGTGTCACGCGGAATCGCTGCATGGCCGCCACCACGAGGTAACTGGCGGCGAAGGCGAGGCATGCGATCAGCAGGATGCGCAGGAGCGTCGGCAGAGCCGGAATCCGGGCGACGAGGTCATAGCCGGCCTGCACGAGGATGAAGTGGCAGAGGTAAATGCCGAACGTCGCGCCTGCCAGCCGCGAGAGCCATGCGCGGGGCTTGAAGTCCAGCTTGCGCACGATCACGAAGACCGGGTAGGTCATCATGAAGACGTTGATGCCCGCGAAATACCATACGATCTCAAGGTACGCGTAGTTGCCCGGGAAGTGGTTTTGCAGGGCGACGTATCCGAAGGCCGTGATCAGGTAGCCCGCAATGAACATCGGGATGCAGACGGCCAGTGTCCGGCGCCAGTCCCATGCGGGCGGGAATTTCACCAGGTAGTATGCCAGCACTAGGTAACCCGCGAAGCCCGAGACGTAGTAGAACGTCCCGAATTCGTTCCAGTCGCAGACGCCGTAGAGCCCCATGTTTCCGAAATTCCCCGTGTAGCCCAGCATCGGCGCGAACATCTTGGCGTAGGGCAGCAGCAGGGTCACGCCCCATACGCCGAGCAACGTTTTGAGTTCGCTGCGCGAGGCCCTTTCGAGCCATGCGCTGATCACGGGCATGATCAAATACAGCCCTGCGAGCATGTAGAGGTACCACAACGGCGTAGTGTCGAACGTGAAATTGAATACGAATGTCCAGAGTTTGTGCAGCGTGGCGCCCCAGGTGAAATTTTCGGGGTCGATCGCCGGGCTCTGGCTTGCGGTGACGTAATTGAGGTAGACGTAATAAAGCAGCGGCAGCACGACCGACCAGAAAACGAGTGCTGCGAGGATACGTCCGATGCGCTTGCGGTAGAAGCCGGCGAGGCCGGTTTTCACCGGGAGCAGCAACACGCCCGTCATCATGACGAACAGCGGCACGCAGCAGCGCACGAAACTGCCCGAAAAGGCTCCTGTGAGGAATGCGGCGCGGTCGTTGTCGAACTGGCCGACGAAGGGGTCGCAGCAGTGCGAAAAGACCACCAGGAAGCAGGCGGTCACGCGCAACAGGTCTACCCAGCCGATGCGTTCGCGGGCCGGGGCGTTCGGGTTGGGAAGTCGGGTCTCCATCTGTTTGTCGGGGTTAATCGGATTTTTGCGAAGATACGAAAAAAGCGCGCCGCCACGATTTTTTTTTTTTTCGCAGCGGTGCGCCGTTTTTTGTGCCGGGACGCACGGTTCGCCGCGCCCGGCGCCGCCTGCCGGTCAGTTCACGACGACCGTCGGGAAATATTCGCGGAAAAGCGCCGCGGCACGTTCCGACTGTTCCGGGGTGTTCTCCTGTACGCCTGCGAGCCTGTACTCTTTGCCCATCGCTTCGTATTTGTGAACGCCGAGCGTGTGATAGGGCAGTATCTCTACCCGCTCTACCTGTTTGTAGCCGCCCAGCCGTTCGCCCAGCGCGCGGATGTCGGCCTCGGCGTCGCTGTAACCCGGCACTAGTACGTAGCGCAGCCAGAACGGCTTGCCGTGTTCTTCGAGCCATGCCGCCGTGCGGAGCGTCTGGGCATTGTCGCGCCCCGTGAGCGTGCGGTGGCGCTCCGGATCGGCCTGCTTGATGTCGAGCAGCACCAGGTCGACCAGCCCCAGCAGCTCCTCGACCGCCGGGTTCCAGACGCCGCCGTTCGAGTCGAGGCAGACGTGGATGCCCGCCCCGTGCAGCTGCCGTACGAGCGGCACCAGCGCCGCGGCCTGGAACGTCGGCTCGCCGCCCGAGAAGGTCACCCCGCCGCGCCGTCCGAAGAACGGTTTCTGGTCTGTGGCCATGCGCAGGATCTCTTCCGCAGGCGTGGGCTTTCCCCCGCAGGCGTCGATCGTATCGGGGTTGGCACAGTAGAGGCAGCGGAAATTGCAGCCTTGCAGGAAAACGACGAGCCGGAGTCCCGGCCCGTCGAAAGTTCCCATCGATTCGTAGGAATGTATTCGAAGCATAATCTGAATATTGTCGCCCTGCTCGCGGTTGGTCGGCGTAATCTGCGGCCTGCAGGCCGCAATTTATAAATCCGACCCCACTCCGCACCCCTCCCCCTTGGGAGGGGCTTGTGTCCGCCTGCGGCGGAAATCCGGCGTGGTGTGGCGCGGCAGTGGCGGCTGAAAATTTACATCCTCTCGTGGAAGCTGCGGCTGATGACCTCCAACTGGTGTTCGCGGCTCAGCTTGGTGAAGTTCACGGCATAGCCCGATACGCGGATCGTCAGCTGCGGATAGTTCTCGGGATGCTCCATGGCGTCTTCGAGCATCGCGCGGTTCAGCACGTTGACGTTCAGGTGGTGTGCGCCCTTCGTAAAGTAACCGTCGAGCATCGTCACCAGGTTCTCGATCCGCTCCTCTTCGGTCGGGCCCAGCGATTTGGGGACGATCGAGAAGGTATTCGAGATGCCGTCCTGCGAGTCGCGGTAACGGAGCTTGGCCACCGAGGCGAGCGAGGCGATGGCACCGCTCTTGTCGCGTCCGTGCATCGGGTTGGCACCCGGTGCGAAGGCCACGCCCTTGGCACGTCCGTCGGGCGTCGCGCCGGTTTTCTTGCCGTACATCACGTTCGAGGTGATGGTCAGCAGCGAAAGCGTCGGGCGGGCGTTCTTGTAGACGGGCAGTTTCTTGAGCTCCTCGCTGAAGAAGTACACGAGGTCTACGCCCAGGTGGTCTACGCGGTCGTCGTTGTTGCCGAAGCAGGGGAATTCGCCCTGAATGTCGAAGCCTTCGCTGAGCCCCTCGGCGTTGCGGCGGGTGGTCACCTTGGCATATTTGATGGCCGAGAGCGAGTCGAGGGCGATCGAAAGCCCCGCTACGCCGTAGGCGAGGTTGATGCGCGGGTCGGTGTCGACGAAGGCCATCTGCGCCTTCTCGTAGTAGTACTTGTCGTGCATGTAATGGATGATGTTCATCGCCTCGTTGTAGACGCGGGCGATTTCGGTCAGCACCATTTTGTAGTTGCGCATCACCTCCTCGAAGCGCAGCGGGCCCTCCGAAAGGGCGGGGATGCCCTTGACCATCAGCGTGCCGGTATTCTCGCAGCGGCCGCCGTTGATGGCCAGCAGCAGCGCCTTGGCCAAGTTGCAGCGCGCGCCGAAGAACTGGATCTGGCGGCCGATGTCCTGGTACGATACGCAGCAGGCGATGCCGTAGTCGTCCGAATGGCGCACTTCGCGCATCAGCTCGTCGTTCTCGTACTGGATCGAGCTGGTGTCGGCCGAAACCTTGGCGCAGAAATCCTTGAATCCCTGCGGCAGGTCGGGGCTCCACAGGATCGTGAGGTTGGGCTCGGGCGACGGGCCGAGGTTGTAGAGCGTCTGCAGGAAACGGAACGAGGTCTTGGTCACCTTCGTGCGGCCGTCGTTGAAGCGTCCGCCGATGGCTTCGGTCACCCACGTGGGGTCGCCGGCGAAGATGTCGTTGTAGGATTGCATCCTCAGGTGGCGTACCATGCGCAGCTTGATGACGAACTGGTCGATGAGCTCCTGTGCGAACACCTCGTCGATGTTGCCGTGCGCCAGGTCGTATTCGATGAAGATGTCGAGGAACGACGACACGTTGCCCAGCGACATCGCGGCGCCGTCCTGTTCCTTCACGGCTGCGAGGTAAGCCATGTAAACCCACTGCACGGCCTCCTGCGCCGAATGCGCCGGGCGGCTGAGGTCCAGTCCGTAGTATTCGCCCATCGTGCGGATGTCCTTCAGGGCCTTGATCTGCTCCGCGACCTCTTCGCGCAGGCGGATGCGGGCGTCGGTCATCGGGCCGGTCAGGTTGCGTAAATCCTGCTGCTTGGCTTCGATCAGGCGGTCGGTGCCGTAGAGCGCCAGGCGGCGGTAGTCGCCGATGATGCGGCCGCGGGCGTAGTTGTCGGGCAGGCCCGTCAGGAAGCCCAGCGAACGGAACGAGCGAATCTCCTCGGTGTAGACGTCGAACACGCCGTCGTTATGCGTCTTGCGGTAATGGGTGAAAATATCCCTGACCTTCTCGTCCACGTCCACGCCGTTCTCCTTGCAGGCGCGCGATACGACGTTGATGCCGCCGAAGGGCTTGATGGCCCGCTTGAGCAGCTCGTCGGTCTGCAAGCCCACGATCAGCTCCTGTTCCTGTCGATATAACCCGCCTTGTGCGAGGTGATGGTCGAGACGGTGGCGTTGTCCAGCGAGCGGACGCCGTTGTTGGCGCGCTCCTCTTCGAGTGCCTTGAGGCAGAGGTTCCAGATGTGCTTGGTACGTTCGGTCGGGCCCTGCAGGAAAGACGCGTCGCCCAGGTAGGGGGTGATGTTCGTCTGCACGAAACTCGTGACGTTGATTTCCTTGCTCCAAAGCCCGTCGATAAAGGTTTTGTTCAATTCCATAGAATGTTATTCAAAATGAGATTAAAATTGTCGTATTTGGGAGCCACAAAGGTATGTTATTTTTATCACAATACCGAAATCTTCGGAGTATTTTCTTAAAAAAACTTAAAAAATACCTAACAATAGGGAGCTTCCGCCCGCGGGTTTGCACGGGGCGGGATTATTGCGTAGTTTTGCGGGAGTAAAAATATCCCCGTTATGGAAGAGCTGACACTTACCACCCCGGCGCTGCTGTTCTCCGCCGTTTCGCTGATCCTGCTGGCCTATACCAACCGGTTTCTTTCTTATGCCCAATTGGTTCGCACGCTCAAGGAACAACACCTGCAACACCCCTCGAAAGTCACCCGTGCGCAGATCGACAACCTGCGCCGCCGCCTGCACCTCACGCGTACGATGCAGATCCTGGGCGTCACGAGCCTGTTCCTGTGCGTGGTGACGATGTTCCTTCTCTACATCGGCCTGATCCTCCTTTCCGCCTATGTCTTCGGTGCGGCGCTGTTGCTGCTGATCGGGTCGCTCGGCGTGTCGATTTGGGAAATCCAGATTTCGGTGCGGGCGCTGGAGATCCACCTGCACGACATGGAGAAGTAATTCGCCGGTCTTGTCCGGTCGCGCGCCGGTCTCCCTTTCCACAGGGAGATGCCGGGCTATGACTGCGGCGGTTCCGCTTCCCATGCCATCACGCTGAAAAAACGAAGATGCCGCGACATCCCGTCACTGCATCTCCCACTAACCTACTTATGTAACCTAAAACCAACTTGGAAACCTTCTTCCGGTTCCCGCGTTGCAAAGATACGGGGCCGTCGTTACGGGGGAATGACGGCCCCGTTACGTTCCGGCGACAAATGCCGCCCTGTCCGGGAAAATCCTCCGGCGGAGCCGATTGCCGGCCGCTTTTTGCGGGTGCCGCTTTTGCCGGGCGGCCTGTCGTATTCCGGCTGAGTTTGTCGGGGCGTTCAAAAAACCCTCCTTTGAAAAGGAGGGTTCGGGTGGTGTCCGTATAGGGAGCCCCAGTGCTATTTTTTGTGCTCCAAAAAATAATGCTGCGACTTGAGCAGGTTGCGGGCCTGCAGGATCATCGTTTTGGTTTCGTTGAGGATCGTCAGGTAGAGGACGCTGGCGCGTGTGCTCACCGTCTCGTCGCCGTTGATGCGGCGCAGCTGGCTCTTGATGGCCTCGACGATCGTGTCGAAGAGTTTGTCGCGCATCTCCAGCACCATGTCCAGGTCGGAGAAATCCTTGGTGCGCAGCATGTCGTTGATCTTGTCGAAGATCGCTTCCACCTGGTCGTTCACGCGCATCAGGTCTACGATCTGCTCCTTCGTGAGCCCCTCGTGGTTGTTGTTGATGTGTTCGTATGCCGGGCGTGTTATGTGGATCAGCGCCTTGGTCACCTCCGAGAGGTAATCCACCACCTGTACGTAGAAATGTCCCGTGTCGATGTCGCACTGTTGCAGGCGCCGCAGCGTAGGCATGATGCCGTACTTGCGGTCGCGCGCCTCTTCGAAGAGCTTGTCCGACGACTGTACCATCTCCTTGAGCACCTTGCGGTTCTCCTTGAATACCGCCACCAGCGTACGGTTGTAGATGCGCGTCACGTGCTCCATCGTCGTGCATACTTCGCCGATGCAGACGCAGAGCACTTCGTCCGGAGTCTCGGCCCTGACGACGGGCGATTCCTTGGTTTCGGCGGCCTTGATCTGCTCGACGTTGCGGTGGCTGCGAACCAGCAGCCATGCGCAGAGTGTGACGAGCACCGTCACTGCGATCCAGCCGCCCCACAGCAGGAGCAGTGTCACGCCGAAGGCGATCAGGAATCCGCCGAGCGCCGTGATGAACCAGCCCGAGATGACGGCCATCACGCCCGTAATGCGGTATACGGCGCTCTCGCGTCCCCAGGTGCGGTCGGCCAGCGACGAACCCATGGCCACCATGAATACCACATAGGTCGTCGACAGCGGCAGCTGGTACGAAGTGCCGATGGCGATCAGGATCGATGCGGCCGTGAGGTTCACGACGGCGCGGATCATGTCGTACGGCGCCGACGAACGCTCCTCTGCGGGCAGCGGCTCGAACCTCCGGTCGATGGCCTTCTGCATGCGGACGGGGATCAGCCCCGTCCACATCGTGTTGAGCACCAGCGTGGCGCGTACCAGGCTGCGCGAAATGAACGTCGAGCCGAAGCGCTCTTCACCCTCGTGCTGCGAGGCGAGCGACAGCTCGGTCTCGGTGACATGCTGCGATTTCTTCGAGAAGAACAGTGTCAGCACCATCACCAGCCCCGCCATGCCAGCAGCAGCAGGAAATTGGCGCGTGCCGGTTCGGCCAGTTCGCCCATCATGATCGACTCGCTGCCGGCTTCGCGGGCGATCTGCCATGCGTCGTAGCTGGCCAGCGGCACACCGATGAAGTTCACCAGGTCGTTCCCCGCGAATGCCAGCGCCAGCGCGAAAGTGCCCGAAAGGATCGTGATGCGCATGATGTTGAGCCGCATGCGCTGGAGGAGCCACAGCACCACCGACGATGCGGCCCAGAATGCCAGCAGCGTTACCAGCACGTGTTCCCCGACGTAGTCCGCCACCGACGTGGGGATCAGCCCCGAGCTTTTCAGTCCCTTGAACAGGGCGAAATAGAGGATGCCCGCCAGCGAGATGCCGCACCATACGGCTCCCCAGCGGCGGAACACCGGTGCGAAGCGGAACGAGAAGATCAGCCGCGAGACGTACATGAACAGCGACCCGGCGGCGAATGCCAGCGCCACGGAGAGCAGGATGGCCGCGATGATGGCCATGGCCTTGCCCGTGTTGATGTATTGCGAAAGGTCGGCTATGGAAGCCCCGGCGTCGCCCCAAATATGGAACAGCGCCGCCGCGACCCCGGCGCCCAGCAACCCGAAGACCATCGACACGGTGGTCGACGTCGGCAGCCCGAGCGTGTTGTAGAGGTCTAACAGCAGGATGTTGCCGAGCATCATGCCCAGGAAGAGCATCATGATCTCCTGGAAGGAGAATTGCCCGGGGTAGAATACGCCGCTTCGGGCGACCTCCATCATGCCGCTCGACGTGAGCGTCCCGACGAGGATGCCTGCGGCCGCGATCCAAAGTATGACGCGCCGCGGGGCGACTTTCGACCCCAGGGCCGAGTTGAGGAAATTGACCGCGTCGTTGGCCACGCCCACGACGATGCCCATCACGGCCAGCAGGCCCATGATGATTACGATACAAGTGAATAGGGGACTCATGGTTTGTTTTGTTTCTGGATTTTTCCGCCGTAAAGGTCTGAAACAAATATTACAAAAACGTTACAGTCCGGTTGCGCCCTTATGAATGTTTGCGCAGGGTGAAGACGAATTCCAGTCCGCCGCGTTCGCCGTTGCGTACGGTGATCGTCCCGCCGTGGATCACGACGGCGTTTTTGACGATCGAAAGCCCGAGCCCCGTGCCGCCCAGCTTGCGCGAACGCCCCTTGTCGATGCGGTAGAACCGCTCGAAGAGGTGCGGGAGGTGTTCTTCGTCGACGCCGATGCCGTTGTCGGCGAAAAGTATCGTGCATGCCTCTGCCGTGTCCGAAAGCAGGCGGATGAAGATGTCGCGCCCGCCCGAGTAGGCCGCGGCGTTGTCCGCCAGGTTGCGGAAGACGGAACTCAGCAGCGAGGGGTTGCCCTCGACCTCGACCGGGCCTCGGAAATCGCAGTTCACGCGCAGCCGCTGCCCCTCGGGGCGCAGCTCCATGTCGGCCCTGACCTCGTCGATCAGGTCGTTCAGCACCACGGGTTCCTTGCCGATGAGCTCCCTGCCCTCGTCCATGCGCGTGATGGTCGAGACGTCGGAGAGCAGGTGCCGCAGCCGTTCGACCTGCGCACAGCTCTTTTCGAGGAACGCCGTGCGTTTCTCCGCCGTCAGGCAGGGGTTGGCCAGCAGCGTTTCCAGATAACCCTGAATCGCGGCCACGGGGGTCTTCAGCTCGTGGTTGATGTTGTTGGTGAGCTGTTTCTTGATACGGATCTTCTCCTGCTCTTCGTGCAGCGCCAGGGCATGTTCCCGGTCGCGGTCGGCTGTCGTGCGTTGCAGGCGGGCGTAGAGGCGGATGATGTGGTTCGAGATGTCGCCCAGCTCGTCGTGGGGGAAGGTCTCCCGCTCGTCGATCCGCTCGCCCCGCTCGGCGCGCTCGGCAAATTCGTTCAGGCGTGTGATGTTGTGCCCCAGGCGGCGGGTCGTGAAGTAAGCCGCAATGCTCATCAGCAGCGTGACGCCCAGCATGAACCACAGGAATTCCCAGTCGGCCGCGAGTACTTCGCGCAGCGAAACGGAGTAGGGAACGGCCGAGCGGACGATGATCCCGTCGCCCTTCATGGCCGAATAGAAATAGTATCGGTCGGTGCTTTCCGAGTGGCGGTGGATGGTGTAACCGGTGTCATGGGCGAGCGCCTCGGTGACTTCGGGGCGCCCGAGGTGGTTGGCTGCGGGCAGCGAGTCGGCCGAGTTGTCGAACAGGACGCCCCCGTCGTCGTCGATGACCGTTACGCGCAGGTCGCCATAAGGAAGGGGATGATCGGCGAGGAATGCCCCGGGTGCGGTGCCCTCGCCGAGCGCGTCGAGCAGCCGCAGGTTGAAGAGTTGCAGCCGGGCATCGAGCCGCTCGGCCTTGAAACGCTTTTCGCGGCTGTACTGGAAGGTGACGAAGCAGGCCACCAGCGCCCACGAAAAGGCGAGCAGCAGCAGGAACAGCCGCCTGTGGTAGGAAAACCTATTCCTCAAAACCGTAGCCATAGCCCAGGCGTGTTACGATGTGTTCCCCATAAGGGCCGATCTTGCGGCGCAGGCGCGTGATGTTCACGTCGATGGTGCGGTCGAGCACGATTACCTCGTCGCTCCACACCTGCCGCAGGATCTCTTCGCGCGAGAAGATCTTGCCGCGCGAGGAGAGCAGCAGCGCCAGGATTTCAAACTCTTTTTTGGTCAGCGCCAGCGGCTCCCCGTCGATCGTGCAGACCTTGCGCGTGAGATCCATCCGCAGCCCTTCGAACGCCACGGCCTTCTCTTCTGCGGCCGGCTGTGCCGTGCGGCGCAGCACGCTGCGTACGCGTGCGAGCACCTCGCGGATGGAAAAGGGCTTGGCGATGTAGTCGTCGGCCCCGATGTTGAGTCCTGCCACCGTGTCGTCCTCGGTGTCCCTGGCCGTGCAGAAAATGATCGGCACGCCTGCAGTCTCGGGGCGGGACTTGAGCTGCCGCGCCATCTTGAATCCGCTCGTTTCGCCCATCATGACGTCGAGCAGAATCAGCGAATAACGTTCGGGGTGCATGTCGAGTGCCTGTTCGGCGCTGTAAGCCACGTCAACCTCATAGCCCTCGACCTCGAGGTTGAACTGCAGAATCTCACACAGCGATTCTTCGTCGTCGACTACCAGGATTTTGTACTTTGTCATAACTGTTACGGATTGGAATCCGGCTCAAAAGTACGTAACAAACCGCTTTTTGCACCTCCCGTGCCGCATATTTAACCGAAATGTAACAGACTCTCACTCACCCAGCACGGCCATCTGCTGCCGGATCGACTCCTCGTGGATGGCCTGCAGGACGGAACGCATGAATTCCCGGTCCATACCCATCCGGACGGCCTGATCCGCCCGCCGGGTCAGCAGTTCCCCGTAGCGCTGCGCCTGCAACACGGGCATGTTGTGCTCTTTTTTCTTGTACTGCCCGATATCGCGCGAGACGCGCATACGCCGCGAGAGCAGTTCGAGCAGTTCGTCGTCCAGCTTGTCGATTTGCGACCGCAGTTCGGTCAGGCTTTCGGTCGTGGCGTTGGTTTCACGGATCACGAGGTTGCGGCAGATGTAGGCCAGTCCCTGCGGCGTCACCTGCTGTGCCTTGTCGCTCCATGCGCAGTCGGGCGAGCAGTGCGCCTCGACGATCAGTCCGTCGAGCCCCAGATCCATGGCCTGCTGCGAGGGGGGGCGATCAGCTCGCGGCGCCCGCCGATATGGCTCGGGTCGCAGAATATCTGCAGCCCCGGGAGGCGGCGGTGCAGCTCGATGGGGGATCGACCACATCGGGTGGTTGCGGTAGAGGCTTTTGTCGATCGACGTGAACCCGCGGTGGATGACACCCAGGCGGCGGATGCCGGCGTTGTAGATGCGTTCCACGCCGCCGATCCACAATTCGAGGTCGGGACTCACGGGGTTTTTCACCAGCACCGGGGATATCGTGCCCGCGCAGCGTCGGCGATCTCCTGCATGGCGAACGGGTTAGCTGTCGTGCGGGCGCCGATCCAGATCATGTCGATGCCGCCTTCCAGCGCCGCCATGACATGCTTGCGCGTGGCGACCTCGGTGGCGGTATACATCCCCGTTTCGCGTTTTTACGCGCTGGAGCCATGCCACGCCTTCGGCGCCCACGCCTTCGAACCCTCCGGGTTTGGTGCGGGGCTTCCATAGCCCGGCGCGGAAAATCCGCAGCCTTCGGCGGCCAGTTCGCGGGCGGTTTCGATCACCTGCTCTTCGGTTTCGGCGCTGCACGGCCCGCGATGACCAGCGGCCGACGGGGGTCGAGCCCCGGGAGATTGATGGGTTGTAAGTCGTTCATGGTTTTATGTTTTTCGTTTTTATCGTTTGTTCCTTGTCAGATTACCGGGTTGGGGCATTCGGCGTATTCGCCCAGGATGCGGAAGTCGCTTGTCAACGGCCTCGCCCGCTTCGATGGCTTGCCGGTACCGCACCGGGTCGTCGAAGGTGACGTCCACGTAGAAGCGGTATTCCCACTCGCGGCCGATGATCGGCAGCGACTGTATTTTCGAGAGGTTGATTTCGTAAAAGGAGAGTAGGGAGAGCACCTTGGAGAGGCTTCCCTGGGTGTGGGGCAGCGAGAAGACCAGCGATGCCTTGTTCGTGCGGGCCGGGTCGGTGAACCCTGCGCGCGGCTGCGGTCGGCCAGCAGGAGGAAGCGCGTGAAGTTGTGTTTGTTGGTCTCGATGCCCCGTTCCAGGATTTCGAGCCCGTAGAGCTCCGCCGCCCCGGCGCCGCAGATGGCGGCCGTGCCGCGGAGTCGTTGCTCGGCGATTTCGCGGGCGCTTCCCGCCGTGTCGTCGCGCTCGACGACTTTCATCGCCGGCTGGGCTTTCAGGTAGTCGCCGCACTGCATCAGGGCGATCGGGTGCGAGTGTACCTCGCCGATGTCGCAGGGCGCCTCCCCCGGCAGTGCCGCCAGTACGTGCGAGATGCGGAGCTTGTACTCGCCGATGACCGTGAGCGTGCTACGGCGCAGCAGTTCGTGGTTGGGCAACAGGCTTCCTGCGATGGTGTTTTCGATGGCCGCGATGCCCAGCAGCGTCGGGTCGGCGGCCATGCGGGCGAACTGCTGGTCGAAGCTGTCGCAGGGCAGGATTTCGACCTGCTCGCCGGGGAAACTGCACCTGGCGGCGGTTTCGTGGAAACATCCGGGTTGTCCCTGTATGGTGATGCGTTTCATAATCGAATTTTAGGCATTAAAAAATCCCGCTCTTTGCAGAACGGGATCCTTCGTGTTTTCACTCTATCGTATCATACAGCTAATTGCATACAACCCCGCTCTTCCTCCTGCTATAAAAGAAAAAGTAAAAAAAGTAATATGCAAAACCGTAAAGTCTCATCTCTTGTGGGGATTAACAGCGACAAATGTAGTAAAATATTTGCGGAATCCAAATTCTCAGCCCTGTTTTTTGCCTGCTGCGGCCGATTTCCGTTCCCGGAACCGCTTTTTGAACTGCTGCCGGCGGCCGAAGAGCAGGCGGAAGAAAGTCCCCCCCGCAGCAGCGTGTCGTTGATGTCCCACCCGCGTATGTCGGCATAGCGATCCAATATGTACAGGAACGGGACGGCCGGGCAGCTCAGCCGCCGCAGGTTGATCATGCATTCGTCGGGGCGCAGCGGCCGTGCGTGGAATCTCATGCGGTTGATGTCGATCAGCTGGAAGCGGTAGTTGCCTGCCGTGCCGTCGTATTCCCCAGAGGATGTTGGTCTGGTTGAAATCCTCGTGGCAGATTCCTTGCTCATGGAGGCGGACGGTGAAGCGGGCGAAGGCTTCGAGCACGGGCAGCGTGTCCGGCGCCGGGAAGCGTCGCATGGTCTGCGGGAGCGGGGTGAGCTCCGACCGGCGGGAGACGAAATAGGTGTCGGCGATCAGGCCGTCCTTGCGGTATTCGCTCCATGCCACCGGTTCCGGGGTGTCGAAACCCATCCCGCGCAGGCGCAGGGCGTGCTCGTAGGCGCGGCGGGCCTTGTTCTTGCGGAAGAACGAATACATGACCCTGTTGAACAGATGGGGGCGTTTGTAGCGTTTGACGACCAGGCTTTCGCCCCCGATGTCGAAAAAGCCCGTATCTGGTTGCGCCCTTCGTGGAGCACTTCGCCCGAGACAGGAAAAACCTCCGGGAGCCGCTTCGATGAATGGCTGCACATGCCGTATTGCGGGGTTGATCGTTATTTTCATATGTGAGTCCGTTTACAACACAAAGTTACGGCAAACACGGTTTCCGCATAGTTCTGTTTGGGGAATAATATTGGTGAAATAGATGGAAAAGGGCCTGCCGATTGTCGGTTTTGTCGTTTGTAAACGACTTTCAATACGCTAATCTTAGCCGCTGTGTTGTTAGCGGAACAGCCCATTTCGTGGAGCTTTTGCTCCGGATTATGCAGGCGCGAAAGTGGCAGTTCGTCGAATTTGAGTAGGGGCAGGACTTTCTGCAATGATACCAGCGTGAAACGGTATTTGGTGGCTGTGTTTATCTTGCCCTGTTCTTGTTGCCGGGTAACTGCTTGTGCAAAATATTCGGCTGTCGTACCGTCGTTTTTCCGCCCGTTTCTTTCGAGAAGATTATCGAGCGTGATGTCTGCTTCCAAAATCTCAAGTCGTTTCAGGCGTTTGTGGTATTCTGCAAGCAGGCTGTCGATGCGGTATTGGTTTCCTGCGGCTCCTCGTTCTGAATGATGATACGGCGGTTTTGGGCATCCCAAGCCGTAGGAACGATTGCTGTTCCGGTGCTGACACAGCGAATTTTCGAGCCTCGGGTAAATCGCAGATGGATGGGGAGTAGTTCCGTTTTTTGTTTGCCTTATCCTTGCGACAAACAACGTTAACGGTGATATTCATAGCTTTACGTTATTTGCAGCGCGCGTTTCTATTTCGCCGTTTACCCGTCGGATTCGGGTAAAAATGCGGGTGAAAAACCGCTCCGAATCATGCCTTTTTGCCATATATGCACGAAAAAAGCGGCTGCCTTGTTTTGGCAACCGCTTGATTTCGAGAGCTGTTGACGAGGATTGAACTCGTGACCTCTTCCTTACCAAGGAAGTGCTCTACCACTGAGCTACAACAGCAACATTTCCCGTTCGAGTGGTGCAAAAGTACATAAGAAAAATGAAAAGACCAAAAAATTGTGAATAATTCATAATTATTTTCTATCTTTACTTTTGAATTATAACCCATGCACATGAAACGTATACTAATAGTAGGTGCCGGAGGCCAGATTGGTTCCGAGCTGACAGTCTATCTGCGCAAAATTTACGGTGACCACAATGTCGTGGCTACCGACATGCGCGAATGCAAGGCCCTCGGCGAGGCCGGCCCTTTCGAAGTGCTCAATGCGCTCGATGCGACGGCGATGGCGTCGGTCGTGGCGCGTTACCACATCGATACGATCTTCAACCTGGTCGCTTTGCTCTCGGCTGTGGGCGAACGTAATCCGCAGATGGCCTGGAACGTCAATATGGGGGCGCTCAACAATTCGCTCGAGGTGGCCCGGCAGCACCATTGCGCGCTGTTCACCCCCTCGTCGATCGGCGCCTTCGGGCCCCACGTCCCCAAGGACAAGACCCCACAGGACACGATCATGCAGCCCACGACCATCTACGGCATCTGTAAGGTCACGGGCGAGATGCTGGGGAATTACTACCACCATAAGTACGGTGTGGATACCCGTTCGGTGCGTTTTCCGGGCATTATCTCGAACGTCACGCTGCCGGGCGGCGGTACGACGGACTATGCCGTGGAGATTTATTACGAGGCTGTAAAGTCGGGTAAATTCACCTGCCCGTGCCGTCGGACGTCTATATGGACATGATCTACATGCCCGATGCGCTGCGGGCCTGCGTCGAACTGATGGAGGCCGACCCTGCGAAACTCATCCACCGCAACAGTTTCAATCTGGCATCGATGAGCTTCACCCCGGAGATCATCTGTGCCGAGATCAAAAAGCGTCTGCCCGCCTTCACGATGGACTACAACGTCGATCCCGTGAAGAAGGAGATCGCCGAGAGCTGGCCCAATTCGCTGGACGACACCTGCGCCCGGGAGGAGTGGGGCTGGAAGCCCGAATGGGACCTTTCGCGGATGACCGACGATATGCTGGAGCATATCCGTGCCAAAGTCGCCGCGAAGTGAATCCGGGGACGATGGCGTTGCCATATCCCGTGTCGTCGAAACCGCGGCCAGTTGGGACGGGGCGCCGCTGCCCTCCTATCCGAGGGGTGCGCCGCGGGTGACGATACTCCGGGCAACGGTGCCGCCGCATACTGCGCTGGCGATGCATACGCACGCCCTGGTCAATGCGGGGGTGATCCTGCGGGGCGAGCTGACCGTCATTGCCGAAACCGGTGCCCAACGGATGTTCCGGCCCGGAGAGGGCATCGTGGAGCTGGTCGGTACGCGCCATTACGGCGAGAACCGGGGCGACGGGGAGCTGGAGCTGGTGATGTTTTATGCCGGAACACAGGGCATGTCGCTTTCCGAGCGTGCAGACCTATAACCAGAAGTTATGACGACGAGACGAATTGCGCGAATCATTACCGGTTTTATCCTGTTGCTGGTAGCTGCGGTTATCGGCGGGAGTTTCTATATGCTCGCGTTCTCGCTGCGGCCCGATGCCAAGATGCGGGGAAAAGAATGCCACGGCCTATGAATACATGTATGCCGAATACCCTTTCCTGCGCCCGTGGGTGGACAGTTTACAGACGGCCGGGGCGTTGCGCGACACCGTGATCGCCGACCCCCGGGGCGTCCGGCTGCATGCCCTCTATGCGGCGGCTCCCGTGCCGACCGACCGCACGGCGGTTATCGTCCACGGTTATACGGACTGCGCCGTGCGGATGCTGATGATCGGCTACCTCTATAACCATGACCTGGGGTATAACATCCTGCTGCCGGATCTGCATTACCACGGGCAGAGCGAAGGGCGGGCAATCCGCATGGGGTGGCTCGACCGCTTCGATCTGCTGCACTGGATGGAGGTTGCCGACGGGATTTTCGGCGGCGATACGCGGATGGTCGTGCATGGCATCTCGATGGGGGCTGCCACGACGATGATGGCCTCGGGCGAGCCCCAACGGCCCTACGTCAGGTGCTTTGTCGAAGATTGCGGCTATACGGGCGTCTGGGACGAGTTCTCCAAGGAACTGAAGTCGTCGTTCGGGCTGCCGGCATTCCCGCTGCTGTATACGGCCAGCTGGCTGTGCGACCTGAAATACGGCTGGAATTTCCGCGAGGCCTCGGCGCTGGCGCAGGTCGCAAAATGCCGCCTGCCGATGCTCTTCATCCACGGCGATGCCGACGATTATGTCCCCACCTGGATGGTTGGCCCGCTTTTCGAGGCGAAACCGGGCGACAAGGAGCTGTGGCTCGTGCCGGGTGCCGGACATGCCGCTTCCTACCGCGACAACCGGGAGGAATACACGCGCCGCGTCGGGGAGTTCGTCGGAAAATATATCGGGCCCGCTTGAAAAGGGCCCGGGCCGGCTTCCGGGCGCTTCTGCCGGCTCGGAGCATGCCCCTCCTGATAATATGAAATATACTATGGAAAACGATAATCAACAGCAAGTCAAGTCCTTCTACCGGATTCTGGAGGAGGGCATCGCAAAACTCCCGGCCGATGTGCGCGGGGCGCTTTACCGGCCGTGTGCCGTCGATTGTGTCAAGGATGTCGTCCTGACGGAACTACGCAGGCAATTCGAAGAATGCGGCTGCGACCTCGACCGGCAGTATACGAAATACGGACGTTCGGAGTATTTTTTTGCGGACGTCATCGAGCCGGGGCGGGTCTACGAGGTCGGGTATCCCCGGTGCCTCTGCCCGCAGGTCGATGCCGGGTTCGTGGACTCTGCGGCCCATTGCGAATGCTCCCGCCAAAGCATCCTCTATGTCCTGGAGGAGCTGCTGCCCGGCAGGGACATCCGCGTGGAAGAGCTCGAGACCGTGTTGTCGGGCGGTGAGAAATGCCGTTTCCGGGTCATTGTCGGGTAGCTCATTGCGGCGCCTGGCTACTCCCGGCCGCGTCCGGTGTGCGGGCGTGGGGTGCCGATGGCTGCCGGCCAAAATAAAAATCCCGAAGCATCGGCTTCGGGATTTTTCAATAGGGTATTCAGCCGTCTAAGCGCCCGCATAGATCAGCATTCCGAGCCCGGTGAGGAACAGCAGGAACATTCCCAGGTTGAGTCTGCGGGAGATTTTGGGAGCCCCCTTGAATTCTTTCCAGATCAGTATTCCCCAGAGTGCCGATACGAGTGTAGCACCCTGTCCCAGGCCGTAGGAGATCGCCGCCCCGGCCTTGCCCGAAGCGATCATGCTGAACGATTCTCCCAGGCACCAGATCATACCGCCCAACACGCCGACCATGTGGGTTTTGAGACCGCCTTTGAAATAGTCGGCGATCCGCACGGGTTCTCCGTCCACCGGACGTTTCATCGCGACGGTGTTGAACAGGAAATTGCTGACGAAAACCCCGACGGCGAAGATGAATACGGCCGTATAGGGTGTCATTTTGCCGGCTGCGGGGGCGGCAAAATCGTTCAGATCCATGGATGCGGCCACGAAACGGTAGAAGAATGCCATGATGATGCCGGCCGCAACCGAAATGAGAATGCCCTTTGTCGTGAGCCTGCGTTTTCGGTCTGGGCTTTCTTGTAGGCGAATCCGTTCATGACGATCGCTGCGGCGATGAGCAGTACCCCGATGAAAATGAAGGTCGGGTCGCCTTTGGCTGCGCTGAAATAATTTATCAGCACGCCCAGTACCAACGCGAGCCCCACACCCACGGGAAAAGCTACCGACATGCCGCAGAGGGCGATGGCGGCCGAAAGCAGGATGTTCGAAGCGTTGAATATCACGCCGCCCATGAATGCCGAGAAGAGGCTGCCTGCGTCTGCCTGTGCCAGGTCTGCGAGGAAACCGCGCCCTTCGGCGCCGAAACTGCCCAGCGTGAAGGCCGACAGCAAGGAGAAGAGCAGCACACCGACCACGTAGTCCCAATAAAAGAGTTCATAGCGCCACGTGCGGGCCGCCAGTTTCTGGGTGTTGCCCCAGGAGCCCCAGCACAGCATGGTGATGAAGCAAAAAGCGATTGCCAGGGGATAACTTTGAACGATAAACATAATGCGTCGAATTTACGGGGTTCGGATTAATTCCCGGCAGCTTGCGGAGTGCTGCCGTATACCAACAGGTCGCGGATTTGCAGCGATGCGTCCTTGCGCGGGTTATGCCATTCGGCCGTGATGCGGTGGGAGCCGGACGGGAGCCGGTAACGCCAGAACAGTTCATGGCGGCGGGTGCGGTAAAGCGCCGGGAGCTTGACCCGTTCGACCGGTTGTCCGTCGATCGAGAAGGTTACTTCGGCGACGTACGATTCGTCGGGGCAGCGCAGGGCGCCCGTCAATACCGCTCCGATGCCGTCGAATTCGATTCCGCCGGCTTCGGGAAGCGATTTGTGTATCGAACGGCGTTCGGTCGGATAATGCCCTTCGAACGACTGTTCGAAACGGACGGGTACGGGTTGCTGGCATGCGACGGTCACGTCGGTTTCACCTACGGAACCGCCGTTGCGGCGGATCACTTCCAAAGCCTGACAGAAACTCATTTCGTAGGTGCGGTTGAGCGAGATGTCGGTATAGGCAAAGTCCATATCTTCCACTTCACGCAGGTTGCGCATCCATTTTTCCGGGATGTTGTCGTACCCGAGCATTGCGCCCAGGATACCGCCGGCCGATGCCGGGTTGCAATCCGAATCCTGTCCGCAGCGGGTGGCGATATCGAGTGTCTTCGAGAAGTCGCCCTCGCCGTAAAGCAGGCCGATAAGGATGTAGGCGCTGTTGGTCACGGCGTCGATGTTGAACGGCACGAATACCCCGTCGGGGCAGCCGATATCCGAACTCCATTTCTTTTCGCATTCGAACCACGTGCGTTTCCAGTCGCCGGGATACTGCTTGTGCCAGGCGATGACGTCTTTCATGCACCGGTGATAGCGGCTCTGTTCGGGGATGGTTTTCAAGGCTTCCTCGACGATGAACCCGATGTCGTCCGAGACGAACGAAAGCGAATACATCGCTGCCACGTAAACTCCGCCGTACCAGCCGTCGCCGTAGTTCATGATGTGTCCCGCGCGGTCGCAGAACTCCGAGGCCGCGTTGGGCATGCCCGGGGACATGAGCCCCGCGAAATCGGCTTCGATCTGGAAGTCGAGGTCGTCGGCATGGGGGTTGTTGAGCCAGTGCCCCGACTCGGGCGGGCGGATGCCGTTGAGGATGTTGTAGCGTGCGGCCTGGTTGGCGTGCCACAAGACGTAGCCGGCATTGGCGAAGGCTGCGGCGAGCGAATCCACCGGGGCGTCGATGCCCAGGCGGTCGAAGACCTCGACGAACGTTAAGTCCATATATACGTCGTCGTAAAGTCCCGGGGTATTTTCATACCACCATTTGATGTAGTGTTCCGGCCACGGGATGGGGGTGTATTCCTGGATCATCGTGCCGTTGAATTTGAACTCGGTCGGGCCGCCGTAGGTGCATCCGATAGTCTGGCCGGCCCAGCCGCCCTTGATTTTGTCGAGCAGCCGTTCTTTGGAGATGGTGACTTGTGCCGGAAGTGGCTGTGTCGCCGGTGCGGAATTGCACGAGGCGCCCAGGATCACGGCGCAGAGTAGAAATAAGGTTTTTTTCATGCTTGGGTCTGTTTTAGCGTTATAGGTTGAATACGTCGACTTCGGTACGGTAAGGTACGGAATTTTGCGCGCCTACGCGTGTGACCGATATGGCCGAGGCTTTACAGGCGAAACGCACGGCCTCGGGAAGTGTCCGTCCCTCGGAAAGGGCCACGACCAGCGCCCCGTTGAACACATCGCCCGCGGCGGTCGTGTCGACGGCCTGTGTCTTGTATGCCGGGACGATTTCGCAGTGTGCACCGTCGAAGACCAGGGCACCTTTGGCACCGAGCGTGATGATGACGTTGCACACACCCATCGACGCGATTTTACGGGCGGCTTCTTCGGCCGTGCGCTCATCGGTGATGCGGATTCCGGAGATGGCTTCGGCTTCGGTTTCATTCGGGGTGATCGCGTACAGCGTTTCGAGCAGTCCGGCGGAGAGCTTCGAGGCCGGGGCCGGGTTCAGGACGACCTTCTTGCCCAGCCGGTACGCCATCATGGCGGCGGCCTCGACGGTTTGCATCGGGATTTCGAGTTGCAACAGGATGATATCGGCCGCTTCGACTGCCTCGGCCGACCGTTTCAGGTCGTTGGGGGTGAGATGCGCGTTGGCGCCGGGAGCGACGACGATGCAGTTCTCAGCGTCGGTATCCACGGTAATCAGGGCCACGCCCGACGGGTTTTTCGTGTCGGAAAATACATACGAGGTGTCGATCCCCTCTTCGTTGAACAGCTGGTTGGCCTGGTGCCCGAAGATGTCGCTGCCTGTTTTGCAGATGAAGGAGACCCTTCCGCCCAGACGCGCCACGGTGACGGCCTGGTTGGCGCCTTTGCCGCCCGGGTTCATGAAAAAGGTGCCCCCGATGACCGTTTCGCCGGGAAGGGGTAAATGCCCGGTGCAGATGACCATATCGGTGTTCGAGCTGCCGATTACGAGAATTTTTGATTCTGACATGTGTTTTTACTGTGTAGCTGTTTGTCCCGCCCTGCCGGTTTGTTGCACCCGGCAGGGCGGGGTGGTGTTTAATCGGTATATCCGTCGTTTTGTTTGAGGTTCGTGTTGGTCTTGCGGATGTTGGCCGGAATAGGGTAAAGTTTCGTGTATGCCGGGCTGACGGCCGGTTTCAGGTCGCGTGCTTCGCCCCACTTGCCGAACCGGATCATATCCTGGCGACGTAATCCTTCCCATGCAAATTCCCGGCCCCGTTCGTCGTAAATCTCGTCGAGTGTCAGATCCGAAGCCTTGTAATCGTCGAGCCCCGTACGATGGCGCACCTCGTTGAAGAGGGGGACTGCCAGGTCGGCATGTCCCTGGCGCACGAGCGCCTCGCCCTTCATCATCAGCACGTCGGCATAACGGTAGACCACATAGTCGTTGTCCATGCATTCGCCCTGCAGCCCGTTCGCATATTCGTATTTGGCCGAGCGGACGCCTTCGTTCGATTTTGCCGGGTTCGAGAAGTCGAACAGCGAGGTGATATGCGGCGTGTAGTCGAGCTGCTGCCCGTTTTGCATCAGGAGCGGATTGCCCGACATGTCGTACTGGGGGCCCGCGAGCCATTGCCTGCGCCGGATGTCTTTCGGATCGTACTTGTTATAGAAAGACTCGGTTGCGGCGAAGCCGTTCCAGCAAAAGTCGAGGATGCCGTAGGTCTGTTGCGAGAGGCTGTTGAGCGTCAGCTGGTGGAACCGGAAGACGTGCCACCAGTTTTGCGACGTATAAACTTTGTCATAGAGGATGACGAATATATTCTCCTTCGACGAGGTGTTGTCCACCTTGAAGTTCGAAAAGTAGTCGGGTTCTATCTCCAGTTGCCCGAAGCCGATCACCTGGTCGCAGGCAGCGATGGTTTCGTCCCATTTGGCCTCGCCGATCCACTCCTGCGCATTGATGTACAGTTTGGCGAGCGTGGTGTAAGCCATCGCCTTGGTTACGCGGCCGTAGTTCGAGGCGGTAGGCACGTCCTGCAACAGGCCGACGTTATCCTTGATCTGCTGTTCGATGAACGAGAAGAGGAACTTGCGATCCACCTGCCTGGGCAGGCTCGTGTCCGAGAAGTCGGTGGTGAAGGGAACATTGCCGAACAGATCCATGGCATTCAGATAGAACCATGCGCGCATGACCAGCACCTCGGCTACCAGGCTGGGTTTGGCCTCGAAATCGACCGACGACTGGTCGAACTCATAGAGTATCTGGTTGCAGAGCGAAATGCCGCCGAAAAGGAACTCCCAGATCGTTTGCAGATCCTGCATCTGCGAATTCCACGTGTGTGCGTGCATGTCGCGCCATACGCCGTCGTCGACCCACTGGTTTCCTTCGCGCAGGGGACTGACCGCCTCGTCCGTCGATACGGAAATCGTGCCCCAGATACAGCGGTAGCAGGTATAGCGTACCAGATAAGCGTAAATACGCCCGGCGCTCATCAGGAATTCTTCTTCGTTGTTGAAGAATTCGTCGGACGGGATCGAGGAGTAGGGATTCTCTTCCAGGTCGGTGCAGGAACTCAGTGTTGCACTTAGCAGGAATATCGTGGACAGGATTGATACTATCTTTTTCATAATAGGTTCGTTTGTTGGTCGGATGATTTAGAATGCGATGGCGGCTCCGAGAACGAATGTACGCGTGCGGGGATAGAAGTCATACCAGTCGATGCCGGGTTGCAGCCCCGAAATGCTGACTTCGGGGTCGATTCCCTTGTAGCCGGTGATGGTAAAGAGGTTTTGTGCCGTGACATAGCAGCGCAGCTTGGAGATGACCTTCGATTTGAGTTTGAAGTCGTAGCTCAGCGTTATGTTGTCGAGCTTGAGGTAGGAGCCGTCCTCCACGAACCGCGACGAATAGTATGCGCCGTCCTTGTAGTTGGCATGGTCGAGTGTCGAGCGCAGAATATTGCGGGTGCCGAAGTAACCGAACCCTTCGTAATAGACACGGCTCTGGTTCAGGACGTCGTTGCCGATGGAACTGCGCAGCAGGAAGCTCAGGCTCCACTGTTTGTAGCTGAAGGTATTCTGCAGCGACAGCAGTACGTCGGGATATGCGTTGCCGATAACCTGGTAGTCCGCTTCGGTAATGCCCTCTACACCGTCTAAGTCTTCGTAGATGGCGCCGCCGTTATCGTTGAATCCCAAAAATTTCGGGCCCCAGAAGTTGCCCAGCGAACCGCCTTCGACGATGCGCATGGTATACATTTTCAGGTCATCGGGGAAGTAGCCGGTCTGGATTTGCACCATTTCGTAATCCTCGTTGGAGAATTTGACCAGGTTATTCTTGTTGTGGCTTATCGTCGCCGCGAGGTTCCAGCTGAAATTCTTGCGTGAAATCGGCGTGGCGTTGACCGTCACTTCGATACCTTTGTTGTCGATCGTGCCGACGTTGGCGAATTTCGAAGGGTAGAGGTTGGGCGGTACGGGTACGGTATAGGTGTAGAGCAGATCCTTGGTGCGGCGGTTGTAGTAGTCGACCGTGACGTTGAGCCGGTTGTCGAGCACGCTCATGTCGAGCCCGACGTTGAACTCTTTTTCTTCTCCCCAGCGCAGGTCGGGGTTGGGATTGCTGCCGGGTTCATAGGTGCTGATCCACTTTTTGTTGTAATAGAAATTTGACGAACCCTTGCGCAGGATCGACAACGAACGGTAGTTGCCGATTTCCTGGTTGCCCGTGATGCCGAAGCCGGCGCGCAGCTTGAGCTCGTTGAGCCATTTGGCGTCCTTCAGCCACGGTTCGCGCGATATGCGCCAGCCGAGGCTCACGGCCGGGAAGGTTCCCCATTTGTGGTTGTCGCCGAAACGCGATGAACCTTCATAGCGCACCGATGCCGAGAAGAGGTATTTTTCCTTGTAATTATACATCACGCGGCCGAAGAAGGCGATGAGCCGGTTGTCTTCCTTGCTGCTGCCCATCGAGGCGAGCCCTTCCTTGAGCGCCCCGCCGCTGCCGATGTTGTGGAACCCGAAGATGTCCGTATCGAACTTGTAGTTCATCTGGTCGTAGCTTTCCGAACTTTCCTCGCTGAACGAGTAACCGGCGATGGCTTGCAGTTTGTGGTCGCCGAACGTGCCCGAATAATCGATCGTCGCTTCGAGCATCTTGTTCTTGTAGTGGTCGTTGTAAGTTTCCGCCGTCCCGTTGTTGCCGATATTTACCGGGTAATAGCGGCCGTAATAGTGCCCATAGCGTTCCGACCGCTCGATGATGGCGCCCATGGCACTGATTTTCAGGCCGTCTATGATGCGCAGCGAAGCATTGACGCTGCCCGAGAACTCTTTGCGGATGCCTTCGTCGTCACGTTGTTCGAGCATCGCCACGGGGTTGTGGTAGTCGATTCCCGGCGAGAAGAAGTATTTGCCGTACTGGGGGTTGTTGCCGCTGGTTTCGTAAATGGGTTCGGTCGGGTTGCGCAATACGGCCTGCCGCATGATGAACTTGTCGGCATAGGAGCCTTTTCCGGTGGTGTACGCAAAATTATAATCCACTTTCAGCCGATCCCGGATGAGCGACTGGCTCACGTTCAGACGTCCGCGGAGTTTCTCGTTCCCGGTTTTTTTTACCAGCCCGATGTCGTTGGTGTAGGAGACGCTGGCGCGGTAGTTGAGTTTTGCGGAGCCGCCCGATGAGGATACGTTATAATTTTGGCTTACAGGGTGTTTGCGCGTGACGGCGTCGAACCAGTCTGTCGATCCGCCGAAATCGTACGACGACGCTTTGTCGGGGAAATATTGCCGGATCGTGTTGCGGTATTCGCTCGCCGACATCACGTCGGGTTTTTGTCCACGCTTTGCATGGCGACATAAGCCGAGAATTCGATACGGTTCTCCCCGCATGGGCTTTTTTCGTCGTCACCAGAATCACACCGTTCGTACCTCGTGTGCCGTAGATCGCAGCGGCCGAACCGTCTTTCAGCACGTCGATCGAGGCGATGTCGTCGGGACTGACGTTCGACAGGTCGCCGCCCACGACGCCGTCGATGACGACCAGCGGTGAAGCGCCGCCGGCCATTGTGGTCATGCCCCGCAACTGGATTTCGAAGTCGCCGTTGGGGTCTCCGCCGTCGGCGCGTACGATATTCAGGCCTGCAACCTGTCCCTGGAGCAGTTGCAGCGGATTGGTGATGTTCCCCTTGTTTGAAATCATCGCTCTTGAGGGAGGAGACCGAGCCGGTCAGCTCTTTTTTCGTGGTGGTACCGTACCCGATCACCACTACGTTGTCCATCGTCGTGACTGACTCGGTGAGTTGCACATCGAGCGTTGTTTTCGTTCCTGCCGGAAGTTCCGTGTTCCGGTAGCCGATGAATGAGAATTCGAGGACGGCATTTTCCGCATTTTGCAGACGCAGCGTATAGCTGCCGTCGGCAGTGGTGCTGACGCCGTTGGTCGTACCTTTCTCAACGACCGTTACGCCCATCAGGGGCTTGCCTGTGTCGTCGGTTACCCGGCCGGAGATCCGGCGGGTGTCGTTTTGTTGCAAGGTGTCGTAATCTGGGGTACCGGCTGCATGCATGACGGCCGGCAGCGTACCGAGCAGCGCGGCCAGACAACAGGTGCGCAGCATGTTTTTTCGTAGAATTAGGGTCATAGTTTTACAGGTTTGGTTGGTTAAACTGGTGGTGGGAGGCTTTGCCCCGGCATTAGGTTACATGGTTATTCGTATTTTGGGTTAATTAAATTATTGAATATGTAGGTTTGTCGCCTTGTTTGCGGATCGTTTGGCGTATTTGTCCGGCCGTTTGTTATACAAATATAAGTTTAAAAGTTCTAATAATGAGGTGTATTTTTACTTTAATTAGGATAAACCCAAAGTGATTTATTAAAAATAATATGTATTGCATTGTTGGATTTAAAATATTGAATATTATAGATGTGGCTATATTACTATGGGTGTTATTATATGTTTTATCCGGTTGTTTTCAAATGATTTTATCTGAAATGAATGTTTATAGGGATCTGTGGCTGTAAAAAATACCTCGGGAAGTTGCCCGATAGAGCGACAATACCGGTTTTGCGTGTATTTGGCTGTGAAATGACCTAATTTGGGATTATCCGGATGTGTGCGAAATTGTCCGGGAATATTCCTTTATAACCCGGATCTTCCATCAGGAATTTCCGGGATTTCATCTCCGGCAAATAATTCCTATCTTTGTGTAACTAACCCGCAAGGCCATGAACAAAGCTATTTCGCTGCTTGTACTTATCCATTCGATGACGAAGGCGGAAAAACGCTATTTCAAACTTTACAGCAACCTGCAGGAGGGCGATAAGGTCTATCTGACTTTGTTCGCCCTGATGGAGGAGTGCTCTTCGGTCGAGGAGGTTACCCGGCGTTTTGGCGTCGATGCCGGGGAGAGCAGCTTCGACATTGCCGTCAAGCACCTGTATAAGGTAGTTGTCGACTGCCTGCTGCATTTACGGAGCCGGTATGACATCCAGGCCCGCATTTCCAACCGCATGGCCGAGGCGGAGATCCTTTTCCGCTGCGGCTTGCTGCAGGCCGCGACCGAAGAGCTGAGCCGGGCGAAAAAACTGGCCGGGCAGTATGAGATGACGGCTTTGCTCATGCTGATCCGGCAGACGGAATTGCGTTACCTGAGTGCCGGGGATTATCAGGGGATGAGCGAAAAGCAGCTGGTCGAAAAACAGATGAAAGTGAACGAGACGTTCAAGCATCTGCGCAGCGCCAACCAGCACATGCAGCTTTACGATATCCTCAAGTACCGGGCGCTTTACCGCAGCAAGGTGCGTTCCGAACAGGAGTGCCAGAGCCTGAACGATCTGGTGCTGAGCGAGCTGCACCTGATCGCCAATAACACGTACAACGGGTTCGAGGTGGATAAACTCCACCAGCTGTTCCAGTCGACCTATTTCCTGCAGTCGGGCAATTACAAGGCTGCCATCCGCATCTATCAGCAACTGCTCGAATTGTTCGACCACAATCCGGGCCGGATGCTCAACCCTCCGTTGCACTACCTCGATGCCGTGCTGGGGGTATTGGACAGCCTGCTTTCGGCGGGGCTTTACGATGAGATGCCCTTTTTTATCGCCAAGCTGCACCGGCTTACGGAAAGCGACTACCCCCAGGAGTTTGTCCGCAAAGTGCTGGCCTTTATCTATCTGTACGATTCGTTCCGGCTCATCAATTGCGGGGCTTTCGCCGATGCGCAGGAACTTTATAAGCAACATGAGGAGACCCTGTTCCGCAAACTGTCGCAGCAAAAACTCGATGTCCAACTGTTGTTGCAACTCAATCTGGTCGTGCTGCATCTGGTGTGCGACCGGGGTGGCGAAGCCCGTAAGGCCATGACCCGGATCCAGGCGACCGGGCTCGTGTTTTATAATTTCCCGGCTTTCCGTATTGCGCGGCTGGTGAATTTGCTCCTGCAGGCCGAATGCGGGCGGTTCGATTTCGCCGAAAACGAAATCAAATCCATACGCCGCAGTACCGCTATCGGAAACAGCTCGGTCGAAAAACTTGTTTTCAGGTTTGTACGCCTCTTTCCGCTGCCCGGGAGCCGGCGGGAGAGGGGCCGCCTGTGGGAACGGCTGTACGGTACGGTGCAGGCAGTTGCGGCCGATAAATACGAGCGGCCGTTACTCAAATACTTCGATTTTACGGCATGGATCGAGGCGTGCCTGACCGGGGCGGCTTTGTCGGATGTGCTGGGGCGTAATACCCGGCAGCAGGCCGAACGGTTCAGCGTGTAGGCGGCCTTCCGGCCCGGCCGGTGGCCCTGGGCGGAGCCTGGCGCGGCGGCGGGGTATATTGCGGGGTGCCGGCCTTGCCGGTCTGCGGGGGCGGCAGTGCCGATCCGGGGGTGCCGGATGTGCCGAACTGCGAGGTGCTGGGCTATGCCGATCTGCGGGACGGCGGCTGTGCTGGTCTGTCGGGCTGTGCCGATCCGGGGGCACCGGGCTTGCGGGTATAAAAGAAAATCCCGAGCCGCGATGGCCCGGGATTTTTCTGTCGGGAACTCCGGATTAAGCCTGTCCGGCCGAACCCAGGACGCTTTCGCATTTGTGCATGTAGAGCTTCTTCAGCTCGTCGCGGGCCGGGCCCAGGTATTTGCGGGGGTCGAACTCTGCGGGCTGGTCTACGAAGATCTTGCGGATGGCTGCGGTCATGGCCAGACGGCCGTCCGAGTCGATGTTGATCTTGCAGACTGCGCTCTTGGCGGCGCGGCGAAGCTGCTCTTCGGGAATACCTACGGCATCCTTGAGCGCACCGCCGTGCGTGTTGATGATCTTCACGTACTCCTGCGGTACGGACGACGCTCCGTGCAGCACGATGGGGAAGCCGGGGAGCTTCTTCTCGATCTCGGCCAGGATGTCGAAACGCAGTTCGGGCGGAACGAGGATACCCTCGGCGTTGCGGGTGCACTGCTCGGGCTTGAACTTGTTGGCGCCGTGCGACGTACCGATCGAGATGGCCAGCGAGTCTACGCCGGTCTTCGATACGAAGTCGATCACGTCGGCGGGGTCGGTATAGGTGTGGTGCTCGGCCGAAACCTCGTCCTCGACGCCGGCCAGCACGCCGAGCTCACCTTCGACGGTTACATCGAACTGGTGTGCGTAGTCTACGACCTGCTTGGTGAGGGCTACGTTTTCGTCGTAGGGCAGGTGCGAACCGTCGATCATCACCGACGAAAAGCCCATGTCGATGCAGCTCTTACACAGTTCGAACGAGTTGCCGTGGTCGAGGTGCAGGCAGATGGGAATGTTTTTGCCCAGCTCCTTGGCATACTCGACGGCGCCCTGTGCCATGTAGCGCAGCAGCGTCTGGTTGGCGTATTTGCGTGCGCCCGACGAAACCTGGAGGATGACCGGCGACGAAGCCTCCACGCAAGCCGAGATGATGGCCTGCAACTGCTCCATGTTGTTGAAGTTGAATGCAGGGATGGCATAACCGCCTTCGATGGCCTTTGCGAACATCTCACGGGTGTTCACAAGTCCCAATTCTTTGTACGATACCATAATAATTTAATTTATGCAGTGAATTGTTTGTCTCGAAAAAACCGCACAAATTTAATAAAAATTCTAATTAATTGCGTCCGATCCGGCTATTTTATTCTCTTTTTGTGAAAATAATAACAGCCGGCGGGAAATTGTTGTGCAATCCGGATAGTTTTTTGTATTTTTGCATGGCCTTAAGCCCCGGTGTGCGGGCAGGGTATGCCCGGTGCGGCCTGCATGCGGTTGATTGCGGGCGGCAGGGCGGCGCAGGATGCCTCCCGGCTGCAGGGGCTGCCTGCGGAAAAGCGCCGCGCGGCATGCCGGGCACGGGACAAACGGACATTAACAAACACAAAACATATCACGATTATGGCTGATTTCATTTATCAGGAGCCGTTCCCCGTCGGGGAAGACAAAACCAAGTACCGTCTTTTGACGAAGGATTACGTGAAGGTCGTCGAGTGCGACGGACGCAAGATCCTGAAGGTGGACCCCGCGGGCCTCGAACTCTTGTCCAAAGCCGCTTACAGCGACGTGTCGTTCTACCTGCGCGCCGCGCACCTGCAGAAGCTGCGCAACATCCTCGATGATCCCGAAGCCACCGACAACGACAAGTTCGTGGCCTACACGATGCTGCTGAACCAGGCCGTTGCGGCCGAAGGCGAACTGCCCACCTGCCAGGACACCGGCACGGCCATCTGCATCGGCCACAAGGGCGAGGACGTCTATACGGGCGCCGACGATGCGAAATACATTGCCAAAGGCGTGTACGAGACCTACAAAGACCGCAACCTGCGCTATTCGCAGGTCGTGCCCTTCACGATGACCGACGAGAAGAACTCGGGCACGAACCTCCCGGCTCAGATCGACATCTACGGCGGCAAGCCCGGCATGGAGTACGAGTTCCTCTTCATCACCAAGGGCGGCGGCTCGGCCAACAAGACTTTCCTCTACCAGCAGACCAAGGCGCTGCTCAACGAGGAGTCGCTCACGAAATTCATCCAGCAGCATATCTTCGACCTCGGTACGTCGGCCTGCCCGCCCTACCACCTGGCCATCTGCATCGGCGGCACGTCGGCCGAGATGTGCCTCTCGACCGTGAAGAAGGCTTCGGCCGGCTACCTCGACGAGCTGCCCACTTCGGGCAACGAGGGCGGCCGCTGCTTCCGCGATCTGGAGTGGGAGGAGAAGGTGCTGAAGATCTGCCGCGAGAGCGGTGTCGGCGCCCAGTTCGGCGGCAAGTACCTCGTACACGACGTGCGCGTGATCCGCGCCCCGCGCCATGCGGCCTCGTGCCCCGTGGCCATCGGCGTGAGCTGCTCGGCCGACCGCAACATCAAGGCGAAGATCACCCCCGAGGGCATCTTCCTCGAAGAGCTCGAGAAGAATCCCGTCCGCTTCCTGCCGGCCGAGGCTCCCGCCATGTCGCCCGCCGTGGACATCGACCTCGACGAGGGCATGGACAAGGTGCGCGAGATCCTTTCGAAATACCCGATCAAGACGCGCCTGAACCTGAAAGGCACGCTCATCGTGGCCCGCGACATCGCCCATGCGCGCATCAAGCAGATGATCGACGAGGGCAAGCCGATGCCCGAATACTTCAAGAAGCATCCGGTTTACTACGCCGGTCCGGCCAAGACGCCGGACGGCATGGCTTCGGGATCGTTCGGCCCCACGACGGCCGGGCGCATGGATCCCTACGTCGACCTGTTCCAGTCGCAGGGCGGTTCGCTGGTGATGGTGGCCAAGGGCAACCGCTCGCAGCAGGTGACCGACGCCTGCAAGAAGTACGGCGGTTTCTACCTCGGTTCGATCGGCGGCCCGGCGGCTATCCTGGCCAAGAACTCAATCAAGTCGGTCGAGGTCGTGGACTTCCCCGAACTGGGTATGGAGGCTGTCCGCAAGATCTACGTCGAGAACTTCCCGGCGTTCATCATCGTCGACGACAAGGGCAACGACTTTTTTGCCGATTTCAAACATTAAAAAACGGCCCGGAGATATACTAACGGGCAAAAGTTTACGTTGTAAAATCTGAAGAAAGGTTTTATTGTAAAGCTCAATGAGAGATTTCATTGCGAAAATATCCCTGACGGCACTCTTCGTGCTGGCGATCTTCTCGGCATCGGCTGCCGAGAAGGTCACTTTTGAGGCTAATTCTCCGCTGACGGTCGCTGTCGGCGAGCCGTTCCGCGTGGAGTTCGCACTGAACGCGCAGCCCGAGCCGGGCTCGTTCAAAGCTCCTTCGTTCGAAGGGTTCGACGTGATCGCCGGCCCGGCCGAAGCGCAGGGACAGTCGATCCAGATCGTGAACAATTCGATGACGCGCGTGGTCAATTACACGATCACCTATGTGCTCGTGCCGCAGGGCGCTGGGAACGTCACCGTCGGTGCGGCCGAGGTGACGGTCGAGGGGACTACCTACCGTACCAAGCCGCTGGCGATCGAGGTGGTGGATGAGGGCAAGGCGCCGGGAGGCGGCGGTTCCGCCGCCGGCGGGCAGCCGCAGCGCCGCGAGGAAGCCTCCTCCGAGAGTGCGGCGCAGAGCCGGGTCGCCAAGGACGACATCCTGCTGCGGGCCATCGTATCGCGGACTTCGGTTTTCAAAGGCGAGCCGCTGCGCGTGACCTTCAAGCTTTACGAACGGGTTCCGGTAGTGGGGTATAACGATGTGAAATTCCCTTCGTTCAACGGCTTCTGGGCGCAGGAACTCAATACCGAGAACGCCCGCCGCGAACGCGAAACCTTCAACGGCAAGGTCTACGAGACGCTCGTAGCCAAGGAGTACCTGCTCTATCCGCAGCAGGCCGGTACGCTCGTCATCGAGCCTGCCGAGATCACCGCCGTGGCGCAGGTCGTCATCCAGAGCCGGCGCAGCCTCGATCCCTTCTTCGGGGGCGGGCACGATTTCGTGAACGTACCCCGCAAGGTGCAGAGCCCGCGGATAAACGTCACGGTCAAACCGCTGCCGGCGGGCGCTCCTGCCAGCTTCAGCGGCGCCGTAGGCAGTTTCACGATGGATGCGGTGCTGCCGCCTGACCGGCTGGCAGCCAATTCTGCGGCGACCTATACGGTGAAGATCTCCGGTACGGGCAACCTCACGTTCGTGCAGGCTCCCAAGCTGACGCTGCCCGCCTCGTTCGAGCAGTATAACGTCAAGACGACCGAGTCGATCAACGCCTCGGCGGCCGGGATTTCCGGCTACCGCCAGTTCGAATACCCCTTCATCGCACGCGCCGAAGGCACGTACGACGTCGAGCCCGTCGAATTCAGCTATTTCGACCCGGCGCGCATGCAGTACATGACGCTGCGCTCGCGTCCGCTCGAACTGGAGATCACGCCCGATGCCAAGGGCGGCGGAGGCGATGCCTATGTCGTGCAGGGACGCGGCATGTCCAAGGAGGAGGTCAAGATGCTCGGGCAGGACATCCGTTTCATCAAGCTGGGCAATGCCCAGTTGCGCCCGGTGCGCGAGCCGTTCCTTTTCGGGGCTGCCTACTGGGGGCTGCTGGTGGGAATTCTGGCCTTCTTCACGGCGGTCTACGTGGCGCTGCGCAAGCAGATCCGCGAATCGCAGAACGCCGCCCTGGTGCGGGGCAAGCGTGCCAACAAGGTCGCCGTGCAGCGTTTCCGGGCCGCCAAGCGTTATATGGAGGAGCAGAACCGCCATGCCTTCTACGAGGAGATGCTCCGGGCGCTGTGGGGGTACATGGGCGACAAGTTCAACATCCCGGTGGCCAACCTCACCAAGGAGAACGTCCGCGAGGAGCTGCACAAGCGCGGCGTCTCGTCCGAGGAGTCGCAGCGTTTCACGGCCATCATCACCAAGTGCGACGAGGCGCAGTATTCGCCCGCGGCATCGGCACAGATGAGCGAGGTGTACGCCGAGGGCGTGGACATCATTTCCCGGATCGAAGCGGTGATAAAAAGATAAGAACGCCATGAAACGAATGATCTTGTGTTTTCTGTTGTCGCTGGCCCTGGCCGCGGTATCCTTTGCGCAGGAGCCTGCCGACAGCTTGCAACGGGTTTCCCGGGAAGCCCCTGCCGAGGCGCAGGCCCCCGGGGAGCAGACTGCGGAGCAGTTGTGGAACAAAGCCAATACGGCCTATATCAACGGCGATTTCCATGCGGCCGCCGATACCTACGAAGAGTTGCTTTCGCGCGGGGTGAGCTCCATGAAACTCTATTATAACCTGGGCAATGCCTATTTCAAGGACGACCGCATCGGCAAGGCCATCCTCTATTACAACCGGGCGTTGCGCCTTGCGCCGGGCAACGACGACATCCGCTACAACCTGAGCGTCGCCGAGGCCCGCACGAAGGACAACATCGAGGATATCCCCGAGTTCTTCTTCGTCACGTGGATGCGCGACATCCGCCACATGATGGGATGCACGGCGTGGAGCCTGCTTTCGCTCGCATTGCTGGCCTGTATGCTGGGGGTTGTTTCTGGTCTACCTGCTGGCACAGCGCATTTCGCTGCGCAAGGCCGGGTTCTACGGCACGGTCGTCGCGGCGCTGCTGTTCATGCTGACCACGTGGTTCGCGCTGGGGGAACGCCGCGAGATGCTCGACGACACTTCGGCCGTGGTCATGACCGCTTCCACGGCGGTGAAGAGTTCGCCCGACAAGTCGTCGACCGACCTCTTCGTGCTGCACGAGGGTACGGTCGTGACGATCACCGACCGCCTCGACGGGTGGTGCGAGGTCGTAATCGCCGACGGCAAGAAAGGCTGGGTCGAAGGACGGAAAATCGAAATCATCTGAATGTCGAGGCTTTTACAGGACGTTGTCGGCGAGCTTTCGAAGCTCCCGGGCATAGGGCGCCGTACGGCACTGCGCCTGGCCATCCACATCCTTCGGATGGAGCGCGAATCGGTCGCCGAAATGACGGAAAGCATCGACCGTTTCCGCAACGAGGTCAAATATTGCACGCAGTGCAACAACCTCTCCGACGAGGAAGTCTGCCCGATCTGCGCCGACGACGAGCGCGACCATACGACGATCTGCGTCGTCGAACAGGTGGCCGACGTGCTGTCGGTCGAGAATACGCGGCAGTACAAGGGATTGTATCATGTGCTGGGCGGCGTCATTTCGCCCATGCAGGGTATTTCGCCCTCCGACCTGAAGATCGACCTGCTGACCGAACGCATCGCCCGCGGCGGCGTGAAGGAGGTGATCCTCGCCATCTCCACCTCGGTCGAGGGCGAAACCACGCTCTTCTACCTGATGAACCGCCTCCGGCAGTTCCCGGGACTGAAAGTCACCTCCATAGCCCGCGGCATCGGCTTCGGCGACGAACTGGAATATGTCGACGAGCTGACCATCACGCATGCCCTGCTGAACCGCCGCGAGGTCGAATGACCTGCGGCCGGGGCGCACTGCGGGCGAATCCCCTGCTCTGCGGCACGACATGTGCCGCAATACGGCCGGAACTGTTGCACGTTCTTTTGCAAGCAAGACCCCGGTACAGGATTGTACCAATGTAAAATATTTCTGTTATGGAATTTCTGACAAACGACAAACTCACGATCGTGGGTGCAGCCGGCATGATCGGCTCGAACATGGCGCAGACGGCGCTGATGATGCGCCTTACGCCGAACATCTGCCTCTACGATCCGTATGCTCCGGCGCTCGAGGGCGTGGCCGAGGAGCTTTACCACTGCGCGTTCGAAGGGGTGAACATCACGTGGACGACCGATGTCAAGGAGGCGCTCACGGGTGCGGCGTATGTCGTATCGTCGGGCGGCGCGGCCCGCAAGGCGGGCATGACGCGCGAGGATCTGCTGAAAGGCAACGCCCAGATCGCCGAACAGTTCGGCAAGGACATCAAGGCCTACTGCCCCGACGTGAAGCACGTCGTGGTGGTCTTCAACCCGGCCGACATCACGGGGCTGGTGACGCTCATCTATGCGGGTATCCGCCCGTCGCAGCTTTCGACCCTCGCGGCGCTAGACTCCACGCGCCTGCGGAGCGAACTGGCCAAATATTTCAGGATTTCGCCCGACGAGATCCGCAACTGCCGCACCTACGGCGGCCACGGCGAGCAGATGGCGGTCTTCGCTTCGACGACGCTCGTAGCCGGACGGCCCCTTTCGGAGCTGATCGGCCAGGAAATGCCCGAAGGCGACTGGCACGACCTGCAACAGCGGGTGATCCAGGGCGGCAAGCATATCATCGACCTGCGCGGCCGTTCGTCGTTCCAGAGCCCGGCCTACCTGTCGATCTGCATGATCGCCGCGGCAATGGGCGGCAGGCCGTTCGGCTATCCGGCCGGCGTGTTCGTACACAACGACCGGTTCAAGCATATCCTGATGGCGATGGAGACCGAAATCACGAAGGACGGTATCAGCTACAAAAACGTGCAGGGTACGGCCGAGGAGAACAAGGCTCTTGCCGACAGCTACGGGCACCTCTGCAAACTGCGCGACGAGGTGATCTCGATGGGGATCATCCCGCCCGTCGAAAAGTGGCGCGGCCTGAACCCGCACCTGAAATAGGCGGCGGATGCATCTTGTTACGGCAGGGGCCGGTTCATTTGAACCGACCCCTGTTTTCGATTTTCTCCGACCGCTGTTTCAGGGTTTGGCCTGGAATACGGCTTTCAGCTCGCCGTCGCCGAGCAGCAGCAGCATCGGCCCGTCCATATCGTAGTGCGTGGTGGCTTCGAGCGCCTTGGTGAAGGCGTCCTCCTGTTCCATGCCCGGGCAGGCCATCATCGTCGAGGCGATCGGCCCGATCCTGAGCGCGCCCTTGTCGGTGGTTTCGTATTTGCCCATCAGGCGGTTGCAGGCCCCGACCCCCGCAAAGCGGTTCTCTTCGGCGAGGAACATTACATAGAACTTGCCCTCTTCGGGTTTGACGGCCCTGCCGTCCAACTGTATGAGCTGCCATTCGGTGCCGATGAGCGGCCGGCGGTTTTTCTTCTGGTAGGAACGGCATTTGCAGCAACCCGCGGCGAGTGCCGCTACGGCTGCGATAACTGCGATTCTCAGCAAAATCTTCATAGCATATTCTTAAATGTGTTGTGCAAATATACGGAATATATCTTATCTTTGTGTGGAATTTGAAAAACACCCCGCTATGAAGAAGATTATCGCATCGCCCCACGCCCCCAAGGCCGTGGGCCCTTATTCGCAGGCCGTGGAGGCCGGCGGAGCGCTCTATGTTTCGGGACAGCTCCCCATCGACGGCGCGACCCAAAAGATGGCCGAAGGCATCGAGGCCCAGACGCGGCAGTCGCTCACCAACCTGCGCCATATCCTCGAAGAGGCCGGCTATACGCTCGGCGACGTGGCCAAGACGACCGTCCTGTTGCAGGACATCGGCGACTTTGCCGCGATGAATGCCGTTTACGCCGGGTTCTTCACCTCGGGAATGCCCGCGCGCGTATGCTACCAGGTCGCCGCACTCCCGATGGGGGCGCTGGTCGAGATCGACGCCGTCGCGGCGAAATAGCCGTTGCCGGACATCCCCGCAGCAACAAATGTGCGCCCCATAAATGTGGGGCGCATGTTTTGCCTTTTTGTAAATAATTTGTGGATAAGTTTGGTGCCGTGCATTGGGTTATTCCATAGAAAAGAATGAATTTTGTAGAACCGGGTTTCGCCCGGATCGACGCTAAAAATCTGAAATAAAAGCAATAACAGTTATGTCTAAAGCCGTAAAACCCGAAGCGCCGCAGAAAGTCGATTACAACGATGCGGTTGCCGAGTCGAAGAAGTATTTCGACGGGGACGACCTTGCCGCCACGGTATGGGTCAGCAAATATGCCCTGAAAGACTCTTTCGGCAATATCTATGAAACGTCACCCCGACAGATGCACGAGCGTATCGCAGCCGAGATCGAGCGCATCGAACGCAAGTATCCCGATCCGATGTCGCGCGAGGAGGTCTTCGGCCTGCTGGATCATTTCCGGTACGTGATTCCGCAGGGCGGCCCGATGACCGGTATCGGCAACAACTTCCAGGTGGCGTCGCTCTCGAACTGCTTCGTCATCGGCCATAAGAACCCCGCCGACTCATACGGCGGCATCATCCGCATCGACGAAGAACAGGTGCAACTGATGAAACGGCGCGGCGGCGTAGGCCATGACTTGTCGCACATCCGTCCCACGGGCAGCCCGGTGCTCAACTCGGCGCTCACGTCGACGGGTATCGTGCCCTTCATGGAGCGCTACTCCAACTCGACGCGCGAGGTGGCGCAGGACGGCCGCCGCGGCGCGCTGATGCTGTCGCTCTCGATCAAGCATCCCGACGCCGAGCGCTTCATCGACGCCAAGGTCGATACGGGCAAGGTGACGGGCGCCAACGTCTCGATCAAGATCGACGACGAATTCATGCGTGCCGCCATCGCCGGCAAGAAGTACCACCAGCAGTTCCCGATCAAGTCGGACAACCCCAAATACGAGCAGGATATCGACGCCAAGAAGCTCTGGGAGAAGATCATCCACAACGCGTGGAAGTCGGCCGAGCCGGGCGTGCTGTTCTGGGATACGATCCTCCGCGAAAGCATCCCCGACTGCTATGCCGACGAGGGCTTCGTGACGGTTTCGACCAACCCTTGTGGTGAGATCCCGCTCTGCCCCTACGATTCGTGCCGCCTGCTGGCGCTCAACCTGCTGAGCTATGTGGACAACCCCTTCAAGGCCGATGCGAAGTTCAATTTCGACAAGTTCCGGTCGCATGTGGGCAAGGCCATGCGCATGATGGACGACATCATCGACCTGGAACTGGAGAAGGTCGAGCAGATCATCGCCAAGATCGAGGCCGACCCCGAGGACGAGGATGTGCGCCGCGTGGAGCTGGAGCTCTGGAAGAAGATCCGGACGATGGCCCAGAAGGGCCGCCGTACGGGCTTGGCATCACGGCCGAAGGCGACATGCTGGCGGCTCTGGGGCTGCGTTACGGCTCGCAGGAGGCGATCGACTTCGCCGTCGAGGTGCAGAAGACGCTGGCCGTCGAGGCCTACCGGGCTTCGGTCAAGATGGCCGCCGAGCGCGGTGCGTTCCCGATCTACGACGCAGCCAAGGAGAAGAACAATCCGATGATCGCCCGCATCCGCGAGGCCGATCCGGCACTCTATGAGGAGATGACGAAGGTCGGCCGCCGCAACATCGCCATGCTGACCATCGCACCCACGGGAACCACGTCGCTCATGTCGCAGACCACGTCGGGCATCGAGCCGGTGTTCCGCACCGTCTACAAGCGCCGCCGCAAGATCAACCCCTCGGACCAGGACACGCATGTCGACTACGAGGACGAAACGGGCGAAAAGTTCCAGGAGTACAACGTTTACCATCATAATTTCGTCAAATGGCTGGAAGCCAGCGGATACGACACGTCGAAGCTGGCGACGATCTCCGACGAGGAGCTGGGGGAGTGGGTGGCCGCGTCGCCCTACCACGGCGCCACGGCCAACGATATCGACTGGGTGGCCAAGGTCAAGATGCAGGGCGCGATCCAGAAATGGGTCGACCACTCGATCTCGGTGACCGTCAACCTGCCGAACAATGTTTCGGAGGGGCTCGTAGCGCAGGTTTACCGCACGGCCTGGGAATGCGGCTGCAAGGGCGTCACGGTCTACCGCGACGGCTGCCGCGACGGCGTGCTGCTCGAAAAGGGCTCCAAAAAGAAGCCGAAGTGCGAGGAGCATCCCGGACAGGTGCCCAAGCGTCCGAAGTCCATTCCGGCCGACATCGTGCGCTTCAAGAACGGCACGGAGGACTGGATCGCCTTCGTGGGCCTGCAGGACGGACGTCCCTACGAGGTCTTCACCGGAAAGATCGAGGAGGATGCCATGTATATCCCCCGCAAGATCGACAAGGGCTACATCATCAAGGTCCGCGAGGACGACGGCACCAAGCGTTACGACTTCCAGTATACTGACCGTTACGGTTATACGAATACGATCGGCGGCATCTCGCGCCTGTTCGACGAGGAGTTCTGGAACTACGCGAAGCTCATCTCGGGTGTGCTGCGCCACGGCATGCCGATCGAGAAGACCGTCTCGCTGATCGAATCGCTCCACCTGAACAGCGAGTCGATCAATACGTGGAAGACGGGCGTCTGCCGTGCCCTGAAGCAGTATATCGTCGACGGCACCAAGTCGAAAGGCAAGTGCCCGAGCTGCGGACAGGAGAATATGGCCTACCAGAACGGCTGCCTTACGTGCATGTCGTGCGGTTATTCGAAGTGCGGTTGATTCCGTAAGGATTTAATCCTGAGCTTAAAAGGCTGGAAACATACGTTTCCAGCCTTTTTTGTGCGGTTTCGGCGCTGTTTTTGTGCTATGGCCTGTCAATTAACGGTTTCGGGAAAAGAGAAACTTTATTATTGGGATTAAATATTATTGACCATGAAAAAACTTATTCTATTGTTGGCAGCCGTGGCACTGGCTACGTCTGTGTGGGCGCAGGACACGCCCAAAAAACCGAGCTTCGCCGGTTTCGTGTCGAACGGTTTCTGGGATAACTGGGAAATTACGCTGGGAGGCGGTGCCGGTACGGCCCTTTCCAACGGTACCAACCAGGGGAGTTTCGGCGACCGTATTAACTTCGAGGCCAACTTCGGCCTTACCAAATGGTTCCATCCGGTGACCGGTATGCGCCTTCAGTTGCAGGGCGGCCAGTTCGCCAATTTCGACGATGTGCTGGGCAAGGCGAAATGGCCCTATTTGTTCGTGCATGCCGATTTCATGCTCAACTTCTCCAACTGGGCAGGGGGTTACCGTGAAGACCGAGCCTACTATGCCGTGCCGTTCGCCGGTTTCGGATATATGGCCTCGAACTTCACCGACAAGAGCCACGAGAACAACGGTTCGGGTACGCACCAGTCGTTCGCGTTCACTTTGGGCTGGCTCAACAAGTTCCGCATTTCGCCGTCGTTCGATTTCAATATCGAACTCAAAGGGCTGATAGCGCCTTCGCGGGTCAGCCCCGTTGCGATGGACGGCTCCTACCTGTTCGGCTTCAGCGCTACGGCAGGTTTCACCTACCGCTTTAACAAGCGCGGCTGGCAGCGCGGTGTTGCGGGCTATACCGTTGCGGACATCCAGGCTTTCCAGGACGCCGTAGCCGCCAGCATGGCCGCTGCCGCCGCCATGGAGGTCGAGAATGCCCAGCTGGCACAGCAGCTTGCCGCCTCGCAGGCCGAGCTCGCCGCCACGGCCGATGCCGCAGCTGCGGCAGCTACTGCCGCCGCGGCCGCTACCGTCGTTGCCGCCGAGGAGCAGGTTGCAGCCGATACTTCGATCATCCTCTTCGATTACAGCATGTCGTGGCTGACCCCGCAGGAGAAGACCCGCCTCGAGCTGGTGGCCGAGAAGATCAAGAACGGCCCGCAGGACATGGTTTACCAGATCGTGGGCCATGCCGACCAGCAGACGGGAACCAAGGCCGGAAACAAGCGCGTCGCCGAGCACCGTGCCAAGCGGGTATTCGACTTCCTCGTATCGAAGGGCGTCAACCCCAAGCAGCTGAATTACGAGGGCAAGGGCAACTCGCCCGATCCGTTCAAGAAGGTTCAGGCCGCCAACCGTGCCGCGATCATCCAGTAATCGGGAGCGAGGCTGCGGGCTTCCCCCGAAGTAGAAAGAAAAAGGTGCAGGATTGTCCTGCACCTTTTTCTTGTGCTGATTCCGGGGTGTCGGCTGTGTGTTTTACCGGATAATCACGGCATTGACCAGCCGCACGCCCGAGCGGCGGTTGATCTCCTCCTTGAGCGCCTCGCGCTGGTAGAAGAGCTCCGAGCGGAGCACGCTCGACTGGATGCGGGCATAGAGGATGTGGTTTTCGATTTTCAGCTCGGTCGTAATCTCCGCGGCGCGGTCGCCCACGATCTCGCGCCAGGTGTCGGGCAGTTTCCCTTCGGCGACTTTCGCCGCAACATAGGGGCGTTTGAAAAACTCCTCCAGCAGGTCGCCCATCAGCATGGTCTTCGTCCGTCTCATGGCCGTCCTCCTTCCGATGCTGCATCCCCGGGGCGTGCCCCGTTGCCGTCGGGTTCTGCTGCTGGTTCTTCGGCAGGCTCCGGTGCCGGGACTGGTTCCGAAGGCCGCCGCGCGGGTTCTCCCGCCGGCGATTCCCCGGCTTGCCCTTCTGTCCGATCCGCGGCCGCAGTCCCGGTCTGTCCCGGTGTTTTTTCCTCCATCGGTTCCGCAGCCCCGTCCGTTACCGCATTCCCGGGCCGGCTTCCGGCCGATCCTTTGTCCGGGTCTGCCGCGGCAGCCGTTGCCGTTGCATTCCCCTGCGTCACCGCCCCGTTCCCGACCGTGAAAAGCGCATATTCGCCGCCCGCCTTGTCGAGGATCGTACGCAGCCGTGTGGGGTTGCAGTCGGTGATCAAGATCTGCCCGAACGAATCTTCGGACACGAGGCGGATCAACTGCTCCACGCGCCCGGCGTCGAGCTTGTCGAAGAGGTCGTCCAGCAGCAGGATCGGTTTTTCGCCCTTTTCCCGGGCGACGATGGTGTATTGCGCCAGTTTGAGGGCTATCAGGAACGATTTCTGCTGTCCCTGCGACCCGTATTTGCGCAGGGGGTAGCCGCCGATTTTCAGCACCAGGTCGTCGCGGTGGATGCCCGCGGTGGTGAATTCGTTGACGAGATCCTTCTGCCGGGCGTCGCGCAGCACCTCCTCGAACGACCGATCGTTCAGCTCCGACTTGTAGAGGAGTTCGACCTGCTCGCGGTCGCCCGAGAGGGTGCGGTAATAGGCCGCGGCCACGGGTTGCAGCCGTTGCGTGAACTCCCGCCGCAGGGCGTGTATTCGGTTGCCCTGCTCGACGAGTTGCAGGTCGTAAATGCGGAGCATCGTTTCGTCGGGCATGTTCTTGAGCAGGCGGTTGCGCTCGGCCAGCACGGCGTTGTAGCGTATGACGGAGGCCAGGTAGGTGCGGTCGAGCTGCGAGATGAAGGCGTTGAGGTAGCGGCGGCGTTCGTCCGCGGCGTCACTGATGAGCGCACTGTCGGCCGGCGACACGATCACGGCCGGAATCAGCCCCACGTGGTCCGAAAGCCGTTCGTATTCCTTGCCGTTGCGCTTGAGCACCTTGCCGCCCTTGCGCGAGAACGAGCACACGACGCTCTCCGTCTTGCCCGCATCGGTGAGGTACTGTCCTTCGGCGAGGAAGAAATCCGCGCCGTGGCGGACGCTCTGCCCGTCGGTCATCGGCAGCGACGACTTGCACATCGAGAGGTAGTAGACCGCGTCGATGACATTGGTCTTGCCCGCCCCGTTGTCGCCTACCAGACAGTTGATGCCGGGGCACAGGGCGAGTTCCTCCTGTGCGATATTCTTGAAGTTGAGCAGCGATATTTTCTTCAGATACATGGTTCAAAGATAGTGCAAGCCGAGCGCAATGCCAAATTTATTTGGGCATTGCGCCCGTCGCATGTATCCCGAGTTGCAAAAAATCGGGATGCGGCATTGTACATTGTGAATAGTTTTGTATCTTTGCTGCCTAACGTACGGAATTATAAACTAAACAAGATAGATTTTTATGGCAAAACAGCATGTCGCCGAGCAGGAAACCCTTGGCGAAGCAATGAACAAAACTGAGTTTTTCTTCGAGAAGAACGGCCGTATGTTGTCGTATGTTTTCCTCGGATTGCTGGTGCTCGCAGCCCTCGTTTTCGGCTACCGCGCACTGATCGTGTCGCCGCGTGCCGAGAAGGCCGCCGAAATGATCGCCGAGGCGCAGTACCGTTTCGAGGATCAGAATGCGGACTATGCGCTGGCACTCGAAGGCGATGCCAACGGCGCCGGATTCCTCGAGGTGATCGAGAAGTACGGCTCGACCCCTTCGGGCAACCTTGCCAAACACTACGCCGGCATCTGTTACCTGAAGGCCGGCGACCTGGAGAATGCCGCCAAATTCCTGGCCAGGTATTCGCCCGTAAAGGGTATCCCGGGCGCATTGATCAACGCCCAGAACTACGGGTTGCAGGGTGACATCGCCGTCGAGCAGAAGGACTATGCCAAGGCTGTGAAATTCTACGACAAAGCCGTAGCGGCTGCCGACAACAACCTCACCGCTCCGATGTACCTCCGCAAAGCCGGCCTGGCCGAGCAGGCCCAGGGCAACGGCGCGAAAGCGGCCGCATACTACGAGCAGATACTGACTTCGTACCCGGCGTCGATGGACGCACGCGACGCGGAGAAACTTCTCGGCAGCGTGAAATAACCGGGACTATGGCGACCAAGAATCACAACCTTTCCAAATTCGACTCACCCCTGCCTTCGGCCGCGGACATGCGGTTCGGCATCGTCGTGGCCGAGTGGAACCGCGAGGTCACCGAAGCCCTTCTCGAAGGCGCCGTGCGCACGTTGCGTGCCGCCGGATGCCCCGACCTGAACATCCAGATCAAATATGTCCCGGGGACGTTCGAACTGGCGCTCGGCGCACAGTTTTTCGCCGAATATACCGATGTCGACGCGGTGATCGCGCTCGGGTGTGTCATCCAGGGCGATACGCGCCATTTCGATTTCATTTGCCAGGGCGTGACGCAGGGCATTACGCAGCTGCAAATCCAGTGGAACATGCCCATCGCTTTCGGCGTGCTGACGGTGGGCGACATGCAGCAGGCGCTCGACCGCTGCGGAGGCCGTCACGGCAACAAGGGCGACGAGGCCGCCGCCACCGCGATCAACATGGTCAAACTGCAGATCGAGATGGAAGCCGCTTCGCCCGACCACGAACCCGACCGGCGGAACATCAACTGACGACTTTGGTACAGATATTAAAGGGAGCCTTTCATAGGCTCCCTTTTTTGCGGCGTTTCCGGCGGTGCGTAGCGGTTATCAGTTGCGTCCGTGTGTCATGACCTATGATCCGTGTCCTGTGCTCTGGGAACCGTGCTCCGTGAACCGTGTGCTGTGCGTCTTGAACTCGTGTGCCCGCGAGTTGTGTGTCCGTGTCGGCGCCCGTGCGTCCCTCTCCGCCGCCTGATATGCTCCGGGGCGCCATTCACGGCTTGGACGGAAAGGCATGTGCCTCGGGCCCGGCGGGCCCGGCCTTCGGAGGCCTGTACCACCGCCATCGCCGTTGCCACCCGGGGCGGAATAAAAGAAGAGGGAGGCCTTCAGGCCTCCCTCTTCGGTATGGGGATCGAACGGTGTTATTCGACAACCTGAATGACCGGACTGTCGTTGTACCCGTTATCGGCGGAGCTTGCCCAGCGGATCGTACCGCCGTTGGGTTCCGTGCCGCCCGTGGTGTTGGCTTCGCAATAGAACCGGATCTTGACGCTGCCGTCGCTGATGCCGCGTGCGAAGGTCATTGTCTCGTCGATCTGCATGTTGGCCGTCGGTACCAGATGCGTGTAGGTGATCTGTTCCCCGTTGACGGTTGCGGTCTGCGTGTCGGTCGCCGGTTTCCAGCTCGTACCGTCCATATATTGCAGGCTCCAGTACTTCTGTCCGGTGCCGGAGATACGTGTGAGACCCGTAAAACGAACCTTCGTTCCCGACTTGAAGTTCTTGACCGGAACTTCGAATAACCAGTAGTCGCCCTTCCATGCTCCCGTGACGTAGGGTTGTCCCGTGCCGCCGATCATGCGCGTGCTGTTGGGGTGCAGGCTGCCGTCGGAGTTGAAGGTGTGGAAGTAGGAGATATAACCTACGCCCGACGAGGCCATGAGCTTGTTGTTCTGCTCGAACTGCTCTTTCGGAACCGTGTAGTCCGTGCCCGATGCACCGTTGAAGAACCACTTTACCGGAGCGTCCAGACCTTCCAGCGGCCCGCCTTCCGCCAGGCTTTCCTGTGTCACGAAGATCTCCTTGACGGCTTTGGTGCCGAGCACCTCGTCCGAGATGATCGAGAACGAAGCGGAGCGTTCGTCGAGCGAGAGGTTGCTGGTCGCTTTCACCGTCATGACATACTCCTTGTCCGCTTCGCCGGCCGAGGGCGTGACCTCGATCCATGCGTTCTCGGCAACCGAAATCGTCCAGTCCCAGTTGGATTTCACCTTGAAGGTGAATGCATTGGGCTGGTAGGCCGGGAACGGGGGCAGTGCCAGGTCGTCGCCGATGTCCTCGCTCGTAATCTCGATCTGCGGCGTGATGTCCTGCAGGATGTTTAGGTCGGCTCTGATGTCCTTGTACTGGCCGCTGCCCTTGAAGGCGATGCTGAAATCACGGCTCAGGGATGCCGGCTGCTCGGGATACTCCTCGATGTCGAGCGTGAAAGTCCCGTTGCCCGTCTCGGTGAAGGTTGCCCATTCGGCTTTTTCGGGTTCGTAGAACGGCGTCACGTTCGACGCGACCCTGATGTCGTAATGGGCGGCATAACGTCCCGCTACGATCTCGTTCGTCTCGATGTTGTTGACGACGAACCTGATGTAAGGTTCGTTGGCGCTCTGGTTGACGACGAGGGTCGTTTCGGTCTGCCTGCCGTCCGCATAGCGGAATACGACCGTCGCCGAACGCGGGGTGTTGGCGTCGTTATCGTCCAGGCAGAAGCGTACCTTGCCGTCGCCCTGGCCTGTCTTGGGGTAGAATTTGATCCAGTCTCCGTCCGTGGAGTTGCATTCGACACTCCAGTTGCAGTTCGAACGGATGTCGTAACGGATCAGTTCGAGCGTGGCGTCGCCGATGATGGCCTCGGCGTCGAAACCCAGGTCGGAGGAGGCGGTCACCAGCTTGCTCGATACGACGGTATTCTCCAGCCGGAAGTAGGGGCTGCCGCCCTCCGTGTCGTCGTCGCTGCACGAGACGAAGGCCGCCGGGATCAGGAGCAGCGCCGACATGGCCAGGCCCCTTATGTTGCGGAATATGTTTTTCGCGTTCATAGTGCGTTCGTTTTTAGATTATAAGTTCTCTTCGGCGATGACATTCTTGCGGAACGAGTGTTCCCACGGCTGCCCGGCATCCTTGGCGACGGCCTGGCCGCTCCACCAGATCGGGAAGACCATGGTGTTGTCGTTGATGGTACCGCCCTGTGCCTCGAATGCGGCCGTATAGTTCGCACGGTTGTTGGCGATCGCGATCGACGGATAGGGATAGCGGGCGATGAACTTGCCGCCCGTGGCGTTCAGCTCGATCGTTCCCATGCCGGTCTTGCACTCGGGATACCCCGTGCGGCGCATTTCGTGGTACATCTGGAAGCCGATGACCCAGAACAGCGAGAGCCATTTCTGCTCGGCGAGGCGCTGCTGGGTATTATTCCATTTTACGTGGTCGCTCGCCAGCAGTGCGGCGATGTTCTTCTGCGTGATGGCTACGGTTTTCAGTTCGATCTTGTTCGACGCGTTGAGTTCGGGGTAGGAGGCGTAAATGCCGTATTCGCCCCATTTCTGGCACGACGCGGTGATCGCCGCTTCGTAATACTCCTTGGCGGAGCCCGATATCCAGCCGTTCATCGCTGCTTCGGCCTTGATGAAGAGCAGCTCGTCGTAGTCGAGCATGTGGTTGGGGCGCGTGTCGCCCACCAGCGTTTCGTAATGCAGGTAGGGTTCGCGTTCGCTGATGGAGGTGATGCCGTTGTAGTTGATCGTACAGCCCGAGACGGCGCCGATCATTTCGCGGATCACATCGGGCTCGGTCGCACTGGGATACTGGACGTAACGGGGCTTGATCCAGATGCGCAGGCGCGGGTCGACGAAGCCGTCCGAAGCGTCGTAGAGCAGGTCGAGCAGCTGTGCGGCGATGTGGTGGTCGCTCGACAGGCTCTTGTCGTCGGGGAACGAACTGGAGTTGAAATAGGTCTTGTAATACTCCGCGCTGCCGGAGAACTTCACGGTGGCGTTGTCGTCGTTCGACTCGAAGACGGGGTATTTGCCCGGGTTGGAGATGATCTGGTTGATCTGCTCGCCGACCGTGGGGGTGAAGGCGTTGTTACGGCCGCTCACGCGCATCAGCAGACGCAGGCGCAGCGTGTTGGTGAATTTCTGCCACTTGGCGATGTCGCCGCCGTAGATGCCGTCCTTGGTGGGGTCGTCCAGCCCCAGGCTGGCGTTGTAGAGCGAGTTGGCCAGCTCGAGTTCCTCCAGCATGGCCGTATAGACCTCCTGCTGCGAGTCGATATGCGGGGTGTTGATGCCCTCGCCGCCCTTGAGCGCCTCGCGGTAGGCGATCGAACCGAACATGTCGGTGAGGATCGACATGTTATAGACCTTCAGCGTCAGGCCGATGGCCTGGAAGTTGGGCTGGTTCTGCGCCACGGCCAGGTCGTACATGTGCTTGGCATTGCCGGCCCATTTGTACCCGAGGTTCCAGATGGCCTTGAAATTGCCGTCGGCAAGGTTGTAGCAGTGTTCGCGGCGCGGTGTCGACTTGGCCACGGTGACCTGCGAAATCTCGTTGGCGATGCTCAGCATGTAGGACGAATAGCTGTTCGTGGAGCTGTAAATCAGCGGTTCGAGCAGCGCGATGGGGGCTACGGACCCTTCCGATTGTTTGTTCGGATTGGTGTTGTAATCCTCGAAATCTTTCGTACATGCGCCCGATGCGGCGAGCAGCGCGAGTATCAGGATATATTTTGCGTATTTCATGGCGTTCGCAGTTTTAGAACTGAAGTTTGATGTTGATACCGTAGGTACGCGTCATCGGGAAGGTGACGGTTTCGATACCGGGGTAAATGTTCGTACCGTTGACCAGACCTGCCGCCTCGGGGTCGAACTGCGGCCAGTCGGTGATGCAGAAGAGGTTGGTGGCGAAGAACCCGATCGACGCGCCCTGCAGGAAACGGGTCTTGGCCATCAGGTGCTTCGGCAGCTGGTAGTCGATGCGCAGCTCCTTGAACTTGAGGAAGTCGGTGCTGAACGTGTTTTCGCGGCCGTTGTCGCGCACCCATTTGTAGGATTGGTAGTAGGTGTAGATGTTCTCTGTGACGGTGGTGTTCTTCTGGTAGGAAACCGTGCCGTCGCCGTTGTCCACAGCGTTGACGCCTTGCAGAACCAGGCCGTCGTCACGTCCGGCGAGCGAGTTCTTCAGTTTGCCCTGGTACGAGAGTGCGAAGTTGGTCACCGAGTAGGCCACGCCGCCGACCTGCGCCGTGAACTGCGCGCTCAGCGAGAGGTTCTTGTAGCGGAACGTCGTGCCGAAGCCTGCCTTCCAGTCGGGGATTACGCTGCCCAGGTGCTCGAACTTCTTGGAGTCGGTCTCCTTGGTCAGCAGCGGGTAGCCGGTCTTGGCGTTGATGATCTGCATGCCCGAGCAGTCGACCTGGTTACCGTTTTCGTCCGTGTAGGTCGAGCCTTCCGGTGCGTACTCGTAGTGGCTGGCCGAATAGAGCTGGTGCATGGACTTGCCCACGTACGAGTAGACGAATATACGGCTGCCGATGGTCGTCGAGGTCGAGGTCTGCAACGGCGTTGCGGGATCCCATCCGTTCTGCAGCTCGTTGAGTTTGTTCTTGTTGAGCGACCAGTTGCCGTTGATCTCCCAGTTGATGTCCTTCGTGCGGACGGGAACCATGCGGAACGTGACCTCGACACCCTTGTTGGTAATCAGGCCGGCGTTCATCTTGCGGGACGTACTGCCGGTTTCGGCGCTCGTTTCGGCGCTGATGATCTGGTTGCGGGTGCTGGTCTTGTAGAGCGCCACGTCGACATTGAGCCGGTTGCCCAGGAACTTGGTTTCCAGGCCGACTTCCCAGCTGCTGGTCTTTTCCGGGAGGATGTACGGGTAGTTGCTGGCCGTAGGCAGCGTGACGCCGCCCGGATAGTCCGTGGTCGAGTAGTCGTCGTAGAGCGAGAAGACCGAAGTGTCGTTACCCACCTGTGCCCACGAACCGCGCAGCTTGATCATGTTGACATGAGGGGAGTTGATCTTGAACGCCTTGTCGAGCAGGATACTGGCCGATACCGACGGGTAGAAATAGCTCCAGTTGGAGGGAGCCAGCGTCGACGACCAGTCGTTGCGGGCCGTGACGTCGAGGAAGTAGGTGTCGTCCCACGACAGGTTGACAAAGCCGTAAAGGCTGTTGGTCTGCCGGTTGCTGCGGTAGGGCGACGTGTCGAGGGCTACCGCGGCGTTGGCGAACGAATACATGCCGGGGCCTTCGCTGCTCAGCTGCGAGGCGGTGATGGTGGTCGAGTAGTATTTGTTGCGCAGGACGCTGCCGCCGAATGCCGCCGTGACGCCGAAGCGATCCCACAGCTTGTTGTACTTGAGCAGGAAGTCCGAGTTGTAGTCGTAGCGGCGGATGGTCTTCTCGCGGTACATGCCGTAGCGGTTGTCGAGCGACATGAAGGGTTTCTGCTGCGAACGCCATTCGATATTGGCGTCGAAGCCGCCGCGCAGCGTGAAGGTCAGCTCGGGCAGGATCGTGAAGTCGATGCTCACGTTGCCGAAGAAACGGTCACGATCCAGTTTGTTCAGCTCCTCGTACAGCGTGCGGTAGGGGTTGTGGCCCTCGAGGCTGTTGTAGATAAGCCCCGAAGTGGTGTTGTATTTGTCCTCGCCGCTGCCTGCCAGGTAGTTGGCATAGGTATAACGGCCCTGCATGTACTCGTCGCGGTAAGCCGAGATGGGGTTGGTGTTGTAGCCCCAGATCAGGCCGTACATGGGCGAACCCTGGCTGTAACCCGACATGGGCATGTTGTCGCTGTTCTTGCGGATGTAGTTGACTTTTGCCGCCAGTTTGATGGCCTTGCTGATCTTCTGGTTCAGGGCCAGTGCGAAGGTCTGCTGTTCGTAGCCCGAGTTGGGCGTGATCCAGTCGTTGCGCAGGTCGGTGAATGAGAAGCGCGTGCTCGTACCCTTGCCCGTCGAACCGTCGATGGTCACCGAGTTGCTCCACGTAACGCCCGTTTCGAAGAGGCCGGTGAACCAGTCGTCGGCGTATACCCACGGCAGGGGGTGAACTCCCCGGTCTCCCAGTTCTTCGACATGTAGAGATAGCGCAGCTTGCTGGAGTCGAAATGCTCGCCGTACGTGTAGCGCGAGATCTGCTGGCGGACGGGCTGCCCGTCGTAGGTCATCGTGCCGGGAAGGCCCCATGCCGATGCGACGCGGTTGGTGAGCGACGTGGTGACGGCCGAGGGGCCGTATTCCTCCTGGAATTCGGGCCAGAAGCCTGCGGTCTCGAAGGTCACCGAACCGTTGTAGGTAACGCCGATACCACGCTGTTCGCGGCCCGACTTGGTGGTGATGAGCACCACGCCGTTCTGGCCCATCGAACCGTAAAGCGCGGCTGCGGCGGGGCCTTTGAGGACGGAGACGTTCTCGATGTCGTCGGGGTTGAGGTCGGAGATCGGGTTACCGAAGTCCACCGGGGCGTTGCTGTTGGCATAGTTGGCGCCCGAACCGGAGGCTACCGTGCCGTTGCTCATCGGGATACCGTCGATGACGAACAGCGCTTCGTTGGCGCCGTAGTTGAGCGACGTGTCGCCGCGCAGCGTCACACGTACCGTACCGCCGGGGCCGGTGCCCGCCGAGGACATCGACATACCGGCGACCTTGCCGTTGAGCCCCGTCACCCAGTTGCTCGATATGGATTTGGTGAGTTCGTCGCCCGAGACTTTCGAAACGGCATAGCCGACCGATTTCTCCGAGCGGGTCAGGCCGAGTGCCGTGACGACCACTTCGTCGATCTTCTGCGCCGATTCTTTCAGCGTGACGTTGATCGTGGTGCGGCTTCCGACCGTGACCTCCTGCGGGTCATAACCCAGCGACTGGAAGACCAGCACGTCGTTGTCGCTGCCGACATGGATCGTATAGGTTCCGTCTGCGTTCGAAATCGTGCCTGTCGCAGTCCCCTTCAGGATGACGGTGGCCCCGACGAGCGGGCTTTTGCCGTCCGTGTCGAACACGATGCCCGTGATGTTGCGGCTTTGGGCCCAGGCGGCCGAAGCGACCAGCAACATTACCGCGGTTGCCAAAGCATTCCGTATGTATGTTTTAAGCTTCATATTGTTGATTTTTTTAATTCGGGTTTTTTTGTCGAACGGCTGCGGTCGTCCTGCGGGCGGCCGCAGCCGTCAAGGTCGGTTTAGGGTACGATCTGTATTCTCGGGCTGTCGGCTGTTCCGGCTCCGCCCCAGCGTATCGTTCCGCCGTTGGGCTTGGTGAGTGCGCCCTTGCCGTTGGCCTGCCAGTTGGCTGCGCAGACGAACCGGAATTCGATGTTGCCGCCGGAGATCGCATTGGCATAGGTGACCGTCACGTCGACCGTGATGTAGGTCGTCCCGTCGGCTTTCATGGCGTGGGTGTAGGAGACCTCTTCCCCCGTTTCCGTGGTCGTTTGTAATGCCGCGGCGGGTTTCCAGGTGCCGCCGTCGTTGTACTCCATCCGCCAGAATTTGTGGCCGGTGGCCGAGGTGCGGGTGATCGCCGTGAAGCGGACTTTGGTGCCTGCGTCGAGGTTCGTCACCGGGACGGCGAACGTCCAGTAGTCGCCCGGCCAGCCGCCCGTGATGTACGGATGGCCCGTACTGCCGACGATGCGTTCGCATTTCTTGTCGGGATCGCTCGGTGCCGTGTGCGTATAGGAGAGGTACCCCGGCCCCGATCGGGCCAGCACCGTGTTGTACGGGCTGTCGGGCCCGCCCTTGAAGTCCTGGGCGTAGTTGCCCATATCCTCTTCCGAGAACGACCATTGTACGGGAGACGCCAAGTTCCATTTCACCGTTCCGGGCGATACGGGCTGCTGCGAAAGCGCGATCTTCTCGGTAAGGGTTGCATCGCCCTCGGCCGCCGTGATCGTAAACTCGCCGAAGCGGCGGAACGAGAGGTTCTGCTCAAGCGCCTTGACCGTTACCTCCACGTCGGTGTTGGCGGCACCCCTGCCCGGGGCTCACCTCGTACCATGCCGCAGCGCCCGATGGGGCGATCGTCCAGGGATAGGGGGCGTTGACCGTGAATTTCACCTCGGCACCCGATTCTGTGGGGTTGTCGCTGAGCTCCAGCGTATTGTCCGTTAGCCCTTCGATGGTGATCTGTGCCCCGGAAGCCTGCGTGACAGCAACCTTCTCGATCTCTGCGCCTTCCGACTTGATGATGATATGGCCCGTGCGGCTTTCGCCTCCGGAGTTCCTGCCTACTTCCACCTTGGTGGTGATGTAGGGCAGCCCCGTGGCCTTGACGGTCGCCACGCCGTTCGAGAGCGATGCGCCGTTGTTGGCGCCCGTTACCGTCGACGGGTCTGCGTCGCCGCAGCGTACGGTGGTGATCGTCAGCCAGTCGCAGTCGGTCTCTGCCGTCCAGGCCTTGTTGACGCGCACCGAGCAGGTCAGCGTGCCGCCTTCGGCAACCACCATGCTGTTGGCATCGAAGAGACTCGGATCGGAGGTATTGACGATCTCCTTGTCTAACGGGGTGACGAGTGCCTCCGGTGCCGGGGCTTCGGGGTTCTCGTCCTTGGCGCGCGTCACGGTGATGTTGTCCAGGTAGAGGCGGCATTTCACTTCGCGCTCGCTGCCGAAGGTGATGCGGGTTTCGTTCGTAGCGCCGTAGACGATCAGCGAGTAGCGCGTCCACTCCCAGACGTTCTTCACCTCGACCAGCGCGGTGGTTTCCACCAGGTCGCCGATCGTGCCGGGCCCTTTGATCGTGACGTCCATGTGGTCGTCGCCGTTGTCCACCGTGCCGCCTGCCGACGAATAGGCGGCTGCGTCGAACTGCACGAGTAGCGTCGCGGCCTTGCCGGCGTCGATGCCCGTGAGCGCGGGGATCGTGATGGCGCCCATGTTGGCGGTCTTACCCAGCTTGACATGGCCTTCGTAACGGGCATATACCGAGGGCGTGTAGGTGTAACCCTTGGCCGCTACGGCCTCTTTCATCCCGTCGGTCGAGAGGGCGAACTCGTTGCCGTTCGTGCCGTCGATCGACACGCTCGGCCAGCCGTACTTGGTGTAGGGGCTCACCCAGTTGTCGGGAATCCACTGGAAGTCGTCGCTGAAGAAGACGTATCCCTCGGTATGCGTGTCCTTGGGCATGTAGGGCGCCTGAACCAGCTCGATGATCTCCTCGGCGGTGTTCTCCCCGAATTCGGCGTCGCCGGCCGTGATCGTTATCTTCGACTCACGGCGTTCGTCGGTGGTGTTGGCCTTGGGCGTGATGGTGACTTCGGCCGCAGAGCCGGCCTTGCCGCTCTTGGGGGCGACCGTCAGCCAGGTCTCGTTCTCCACCGTGAGCGTCCAGTCGTAGGATGCCTCGACGGTGAAGACCACCGGATCCGTATCTTCGGCTTCGAATGCCAGCAGGCGTTCGTCGAGCCCCGTTATCACGATGCCGGCCGCCAGGTAGGCGTCCTGCGAAAGCGGGATGCTCTTCTGCGTCAGGCAGGGATGGAGGTTGTTGCCGCTGTTGGCGCGGATGGTGAATTCGCCGTCGCGCGCCTCGCCCTGGTTCAGGGTCGGGGTGACGGTGACCTGGATATTCTGGCCCGCCTCGCCCTTGTTCGGGGTGACGACGAACCAGCCTGCGGTCTTGGTGATCTCCCAGGGCGCGTCGACGCTCATGGTGAATGTATGCGGGGTCAGTGCCGAATAGAGGAACTTCAGCCCTGCATCGGGCAGGTTTTCGGTGGAGAGTGCCGGGGGAATGGGGTTCCCCGAATCCCCTTCGGTGTCGTCGTCGCTGCACGCCGCGGCTCCCAGGAGCGTGACGCATAATAACGACCACAACCATTTGTTCATTATACGCTTCATTGTCTTAAGGTTTTTTGAGGGTTATTTGGTCACGTCGGTCGTGAGCGCCTTGGGCCGGGTCATCGACTCCGTGCTGACGTTGCCGAAGCGGTCGGTAACCGATATCTCCAGCGTGGAAGACGCCGAGGAGGCCGTAACCTCGAACATATGCATGCAGGAGGTCGAGGGGAAGGTGAGCGTGCCGTTGTTGGCCGCGCCGCGCGGGATGTCGTACGAAATGCTGTGCAGCGGGTCTTTCTTGCTCCAGACCTGTTTCACGTCGAGCGGGGTTCCGTTCTCCGTCACGGTGACCGTCCAGCCCGGCTCGTAGGCCCAGACGTTGATGTAGACGGCATTTTCGCCCACCGTCGAATAATCCTTGTCGCGGTTTCGGAGGTCGTTGCCTGCGGCGAAGGCCTTGAGTGCCGTGGCGTCGGTGGCCCAGTACTCCTTGACCTCGTTCATGTCGTAGGTGATGAATTGCTTTTCGATGGGAAGCCCCGTGGCTTTGTACTGCCATTTGAGGTCGGTTCCGTCGACCGTGAAGATCTTGTAACCCGCGGGCGAACCGTCGGTGCAGACGTTGTTGTTGCCGTACTGCTGCGTCCACCACCAGGTGCCGCAGACCGCCGCGATATTCTGCTCGTAGACGTTCGCATAGGTCGGCGACTGGATATTGCGGTTCACGTGCGTGTGCCCCGTGACGAAAGTCACGTTGCTGAAGCCGGCGAAGCAGCTCAGGATTTTGTCGATGTCGGCCTGGGTCTGGAGCGCTACGCTCACGCCGCCGCTTCCGCTGTACGAGTAAAGCGGACAGTGGCATCCCACGACGATCGGGGTCGATTTGTCGACATGGGTGAGTTCCTCCTTGAGCCATGCCAGCTGCCGGTCGTCGAAGCGGCGGTTGTAATTGCGCGAACCGACCGTACCCTGCGAGCCGCCCGTGTTGAGGTACTCGGTGTTGTCGAGCATGATGTAGTGTATCCGGCCGATGTTCATGGCGTAGTAAACCGGGCCCATGTGTTGGCGGTAGGGGCCTTCGGCGCCGAAATCGGAGGCTACATAGGGGTCGTTGTCGTGGTTGCCCATCACCGACCACATCTGGAAGTTGAAATCCTCGACGGTCTGCTTGCATTCGGGCAGCGCCCACTTGTTGTCGTACCAGTAGCCGTCCCACGAGAAGTCGCCCAGGTTGAGGCAGTATACCTTTCCGGGTGCGGCGGAGTTGTAGGCCGATGTCAGCTCCTTGACGAAGCCGTCGGCGAACTGGACGTAATCTTTCGGGGAGTTGCGGTTGGCCAGGTGCATGTCCGTGGCCACGAGCATGGTGTGGGAGTCGTTGTCGGCCCTGAGCAGCTGGAAGTCGAGTTGTTCGACGGTGTTTGCGTCGAGCGCGCAGGGCTGCCAGAACTGGGGCATCGCCTTGACGGTGGGGACGTCATAGCCCGCAGGCAGGATGACGAAGGCGAGTTCGTTGCGTTTTTCGGAATTGAGCCAATAGAAACCGTTGGCGTCGGTCTTGGTGATCAGGTCGCCGTCCGAGACAAGGACGTCGGCGATGCCTTGTCCTGCCAGGTGGACGATACCCTTGATCGTCGCGCCCTCCTTGTCCGGTACGGTGACGCCGCCCAGGGAGAGGTTGAGTTTGGCGGAGCCCAGTGCCTGCTCTTCTGCGCCGCGCTGCAGGGTGAATTCACAGTCGCCGTCGGCGGCGTTCTGGGGAATGGTGAAGGTCAGCGAAGAATCGTCAGCACCCTTGACCGGCGCTTCGAACTTCCCCCCCCCTTGCTCCAATAGGAGTTTGTCCGTAGCCATGAAACCGCGGCCGCGGATCACGGCGTCGCCGCCCCAGTTGCCCGAGATGGTCTTGCCCAGGTCGACGTCGATGGCCAGTTGTACGGTCATCCTGCTCGATCCGAGCACCTGGTAGTCCTGTGCCCGGTTGAGCACGACCTTATAGACGGTCTGGTCTGCCGCGCCGTCGGGTATGACAAACGTCAGCAGTTTTTCCGATGCTACCGTGGTCGCTGCCGGGAGATCCTCGCCGGCGCGTAACGCGATGGCGTCGCCCTGGGCGAAGCCGTAGCCGGAAACGGAAACCTCCATCCCGCGGTAGACGGTCATCGAGGTCGGAATAACTACATCGGTGACCAGCCGGCCATCGTTGTAGATCTCCTTGTCGCTGTCGTCACAACCGGCCAGTCCGACCGGCAGGGCGACGAGCAGCAACCCGGCGATTAAAGTAATCAGTTTTTTCATAGGCTATTGATGATTTTGGTGTTGGTGTCCTGTACGTCAGTCGGTGTGCCCGAGTGCGATGCGCTCCGAGTAGCGGCGGCCGAAGCGGTCGGTGGCGACCACCTCCACCTCGCGGGCCGATGCCGAGGGGCGTGCCGTGAAATAGAAGTTCGTCGGGCGTGGGCGCTGGACTTTGGAGATTTTCCTCCCGGCGGCCTTCAGCGAGTCGATGTGTGCGGTATAATCGGGGTCGTCGAGCGTCGTACGCTGCATGGCGCCGCGGTAACGGCCGTCCTCATACCATACGACCGTCCAGTACGAATCCCAGTTCCATACCTTTGCCACGACGCTGGCCGGGTGCTTGGCCACCTGGCCGGGGTGCCATACGCGGATCTGCCGTGCCGGGGACTCGCCGAGGCTCCGGTATTCCCACGAGAATTCCCCGCCGCATTCGCGGAACAGCTGGAAGCCCTTGGGCGTACCGTCCCAGTTGATCGGATCCCACCAGAGGTTGCCGCAGACCTGCGCTACGTTGTGCTCCGTGACCCCCTCGCGGATGTCGTAATTCGAGTTGAGGTGCGTATGCCCGGTGATGAAGTGCAGTTCGTGCCCGGCGAAGGCGTCCATCAGCCTCTCGGCCGACTCCATGACGCGGTTCCCGAGCCACGATTTCATGGCCGGGGCATGCATCGCGATGCAGACGCGCGACCCTGCAGGCAGGCGTTCCGCATAGGCGGCGGCCCAGCGCAGTTGCATTGTGTCGATCTGCTCCTCGTATTTCTTCGCGCCGTGGTAAACGATGTCGTCGAGTACGATATAGTGCGTGCGCCCCATGTCGAATGCATAATAGGTGGGGCCGAAATGGCTGCGGTAATTCTCCGTCGCCTCGCGGTCGGTGTATTTGTTCCGGTCGTGGTCGTGGTTGCCGATCACGCCGTATACGGGTACCCCGAGCCCGGCGAACTCCGCTTTCACGCCTGCGAAGAGTTCCGGGGAGTCCCATACGATGTCCCCGAGCACGATCGCGGCCTGGTTCGAGCCCCGCGTCCTCCCGTTATCGGTTGCCGCCTGCAATGCGGGCATGACCTCGCTCCGCAACCGCCGGAAATGCTCTTCGGTCTTGGGCTGCGGATCGGCGATCGCCAGCAGTTCGTAGCATTCGCCCGAGCCGGGCCACGGTTGCAATTCGAAGTCGTAGCGTTTGGCCGCCGGGTCGTATGTGCGGTAGAATTGCGGGATGCCCCCTTCGAGCGGAGCCAGGTAGCCGGACGGGGTCACCAGACTGATGAACAGCGCCTGGTCGTCGGCATAGAGCGTGAATATGCCCTGCTCGTCGCTTTGCGCGAACGTATAACCGTCGGTTACGGTCACGCCGCCCATCGGCTTTCCGCCGCATTTGACCGATCCCCGTATCGGGCGGGCTGCGGCTGCGGCGCCGAGGCTGCAGGCCAGCAGGAAAAGTAACAGGTTTTTCATGGCCGGGTCTTTTCGAATGGTTTCTTTTTATTATAGGTGGGAGCCTTTGTCGCTCCGGCTGCAAAAATATTTTAATAATTGGCTTCGTGCGTCGTTGTCACCGGAATGTAATCCTTTTTTCATACCCTGGCAGTCGGCTGCCGCTGCGAAAGCTTGTCTCTGAGACGGATACAGGCCGCGGGTGCTGCCCGCGGTTTGCCTTTTACGGTCGTGATTGGATCTCGTGCCGCTTTTTACCTTTTTGGGTTTTTCGGTTGTATTTGTGTTTTTTATTGTGATGTGTAATATTTTTAATTTCATTATGAAACAAAAATAAATCTTTAATTTTATTTTCCAAAATAAAACACAAAAAAACTGGGCGAAATGTCTGCTTTTTTGAGAAAGAGTGGTTTTGAATCGAAATGTACGCCCTCCATTCCGTCCTGGCCGCGGAAATAAAAATCCCCGGACTTGGCGAAGTCCGGGGCCGGGGAAACGCTTGTCGGCCGTGTCAGAATACGCCGAGGTTGTCGAGGAAGATCAGCAGCAGCACTGCCGGGCAGACGTAGCGGAGCAGGAAGCTGAACAGGCCGTAGATGCGGAATTTCAGCTCTCCGTCGTTGGTGATCTGTGCCTTGAGGATGTGGTGGTCGAGCTTCCAGCCCACGAAGATGCAGGTGAAAAGCCCGCCTGCCGGCAGCAGGATGTTGGCCGTCAGGAAGTCGAGCGAATCGAAAAGCGAGAGCCCGGCGATCTTCCAACTGCCCAACGCACCCAGCGACAGCGATGCCAGCGACGCCAGGGCGGCCGTGGCGGCGGTCGTCAGCCATGCCGCAGCCTTACGGCTCAGGTGCCACTCCTCGTGCAGGTAGACCGTGACTACCTCGTGCAGCGAGATGGTCGAGGTGAGTGCTGCGACGACCAGCAGCAGGAAGAAAATCGACGACCACACCATGCTCAGCGGCATGCCGTTAAAGATACTCGGCAGGGTGATGAATACGAGCGACGGCCCCGACGAAGGCTCGATGCCCACGCTGAACACCGCCGGGAAGATCACCACGCCGGCCAGCACGGCCACCAGCGTGTCGAGGATCGTGACGTTGAGCGCCGTGTGGCGCAGGTTCGTGTCCGGTTTGAAATACGAGGCGTAGGTCACCATCGTGCCGATGCCGATCGAGAGCGAGAAGAAGGCCTGCCCCAGTGCGACGAGCACGGTCGTGGGCGTCACCTTCGAGAAGTCGGGGGCGAAGAGGAACTTCAGCCCGGCTTCCCCGCCCGGCATCAACAGCGAATGTACCGACAGTACGATCAGAATCAGGAACAGCAGCGGCATGAGGATTTTAGCCGAGCGTTCGATGCCTTTCTGCACGCCCATGGCGATCACGAAATGGGTTGCGAGGACGAACAGGCAGGTGTAGACGACCGGCCTCCAGGGATTGCTGATAAAGTTCTCGAAGAGACTCTTGTACTGCTCGGCGGTCGAGAAACGGGCGATGCTGCCCGTTACGGAATGTACCATGTATTCGGCCGTCCATCCCGAAACCACGAAGTAGAAGCCCAGAATCAGGAATGCCGCCAGCACGCCGTTGTAGCCCAGAAAACTCCACCGTGGGTTCAGTGCCCGGTAGGCACCCACGGCATTGCGGTGCGAAGCACGCCCCACGGTGAACTCCGCGATCATGAGCGGCAGCCCCAGCAGCAGGACGCAGAGGATGTAGATTATCAGAAATGCCCCGCCGCCGTTGTCTCCGGCGACGTACGGAAACCGCCAGATGTTGCCCAGCCCCACGGAGCTGCCCGCCGCGACGAGCACGGCGCTCAATTTGCCACCCAGCGTGGCGCGACTCTCCTTATGATGCATAACCTAACCTGTTTATTATCGCAAACGGGTGTGCGCATGCATGCGCACACCCGCCCTATTTCTCCAGCACGACGCTCACCTTCTCCAGCTTTCCGCCCAGCGGCGGCGCCAGTTTCGAGACGGTGCATTTTACGTGCCGCACCTGCGGGAAGGCGGCGTAAATCGCCTCGATGATGTTCGTCGCCACCCGCTCGATGGTGTGCTGCGTGATTCGCATCTGCATCTCGACGACTTCGTAGGCCGTCAGGTAGTTGACCGTCTTGCGCACGTCGTCGTCCGTGGCCGCATGGCCCAGTTCGGCCGTCAGTTCCAGATCGACCGTGAAGCGGTTGCCTACCTTGCGTTCCAGCTCGTAGCAGCCGTGCAGCGCGTGGAATTCCATGCGCGTCAGGACGATGCGGTATTCCATGCTACTCGGCGATTACGAGGTAGTAATTCTTCTTCCCCTTCTGTACGAGCAGGTATTTGCCGGCGATCAGGTCGGCCTCGCCCACCGTACGTGCCGGGTCGGCGACCTTCTCCTTGTTGAGTGCCACGCCGCCGCCCTGCACCATCTTGCGGCATTCGCCCTTCGAGGGAAACACCTGCGTTTTTTCGGCGCACAGATCGACGAACGGCAGTCCCAGCTCGGCGCGGGCGATACGGAACTGCGGCACGCCCTCGAACACCTGCAACAGGGTCTCTTCGTCTATTTTGCGCAGCGCCTCCGACGTCGAGCCGCCGAAGAGGATCGCCGAGGCTTCGACCGCCTTTTCGTACTCCTCCCTGGAGTGGATCATCGTGGTGATCTCCTGTGCCAGCCGCTTTTGCAGTACGCGCAGGTGGGGCGCCGCTTCATGTTCGGCGGTCAGCGCCTCGACGGTCTCGCGGTCCAGCAGCGTGAAGATGCGGATGTAACGCTTGGCGTCCTCGTCGCTGACGTTGAGCCAGAACTGGTAGAACTTGTAGGGCGAGGTATAGCGCGCATCGAGCCATACGTTGCCGCTCTCGGTCTTGCCGAATTTCGTACCGTCGGCCTTGGTGATGAGCGGGCAGGTGATGGCGAACGCCTCGGCTTCGCTGCCCAGTTTGCGGCGGATCAGCTCCGTTCCGGTGGTGATGTTGCCCCACTGGTCGGCGCCGCCCAGCTGGATTTTGCAGTTCATCGTCTGGTAGAGGTGCAGGAAGTCGTAGCCCTGAACCAGTTGGTAGGTGAACTCGGTGAACGACATGCCGTCGCCCTCGCCGTTGAAGCGTTTCTTCACCGAGTCTTTGGCCATCATGTAGTTGACGGTGATGCACTTGCCGATGTCGCGGATGAATTCCAGGAACGTGATGTCCTTCATCCAGTCGTAGTTGTTGACCAGCGCGGCGGCGTTCGGGGCGTCGGAGTCGAAGTCGAGCAGTTTGGCCAGCTGGCGTTGATCGCCTCCTGATTGTGACGCAGGGTCTTTTCGTCGAGCAGGTTGCGCTCCTGCGATTTGCCCGAGGGGTCGCCGATCATGCCCGTCGCACCGCCGACGAGGGCCAGCGGACGGTGGCCGCACATCTGGAAGTGCTTGAGGATCATCACGCCCACCAGGTGGCCGATATGCAGCGAGTCGGCCGTGGGGTCGATGCCCAGGTAAGCCGTCGTCTGTTCTTTTTTCGAGTTGTTCCTTTGCTCCGGGCATGATCGTGTGGATCATCCCGCGCCATTCGAGTTCTTCGATGAAATTCTTTGTTGCCATTTTTATTGTTCGTTCTTTTTATTCTACTTCCAAGTCCAGTGCTTTGCGGAGCTCCGCGACGAGCGGGTTCTTCTCCGTGATGTAGCGGACGCGGTCTTCGAGCTTGATCGGGCGTGCCGCCCGGATCTCTTCATTGACCGTGACCTCCAGTTCGATCATACCCTCGATGCCCGCCAGTTCGGCGATGCGCATCAGCATCCCGGTCTTGCTGCGCAGAATCTCTTCGCGCAGTTCGGTCGTCGGCACGCTCACCGAGATCGTGTTGTCGCGGAACGTCATCAGCTCGAAAGCCGGCACGAAGCGCGGGCGTTTCTCCTTGATGAGGTTCAGTATCCTGCCTGCGGGCGTGCTCCAGTTTTTCGGCACAGTCCGGGTCGATGCGCACGGTTTCGGGTTCGTCGGGCGTCTCGCCGTCCGACAGCTCCTCGTCGGGATCGCCGCCTGCCGAGGCGAGCAGCTCCGAGAGCGATGCGCCCGAAATCAGCGGCCGCCGCATCATCCCCGGTGCAGGCTGTACCGGGAGTGTTCCCTGTGCAGCCGGGCCGGCGGAGGTACCCGCTGCCGGCCTTCCGGCCGGGGACGCGGCAGGCATTGCTGCAGACGTCGCTGCGGAAGGGGGTGCCGTTGCGGCTCCTGCTGCTTGCGCTGCCGGTTGTGCCGTTGCGGCTGCCGGGGCTCCGGGGTTGCCGGAGGCGCTTGCTGCCGGGGCGTTCGTTGCCGGATTACCGGTGGCGCTAACCCCTGCCGGTTGTGCCGTTGCGGCTGCCGGGGCTGCGGGGTTGCCGGAGGCATTTGCCGCCGGGGCGTTCGTTGCCGGATTTCCGGTCGCCGAAACCTCTGCCGCTTGTGCCGTTGCGGTTGCCGGCTGCCCGGCCGCTGCCGGAGCCGCCGCAGATGCGGGGCCGCCCGGAGCCGCCGTGGGGGTGAGGGTAGGAAGGGGATATTCCCCGGAAGATGTCAGGGTGTCATTTTTTTTTTTGACCGAGCCCGGCGATCTTCATCAGGCCCAGCTCGACGAGCAATCGCTGGTTCGACGATTGCCGGATCTTCCCGTCGAGTTCCGTCAGGCAGGAGATGGCCCCGAACAGGAACTCGACACTGCAGGCGCCCGCCTGCGTCCGGTATCGTTCGAGCAGCGTTCCGGTCATTTCGATCAGCCGCAGCGTTTCGGGGCGCTTGGCCATCAGCAGGTCGCGCATGTGGCGGTTCAGCCCCGCCATGAAGGTCTGCCCCGAGAAACCCCGCGACAGCACGCTGTCGAAGGTCACCAGCGTGTCGACATAGTTGCCCGCGAGCAGCATCTCCGTGACGCCGAAGTAGGTGTCGTAGTCCAGGACGTTGAGCGTCTGGGCGACGTTGCGGTAATCGAGCGCCTTGCCGCAGAACGACACGGCCTTGTCGAACATCGACAGGGCGTCGCGCATACCCCCGTCGGCTTTCTGGGCAATGAGGTTGAGCGACTCTTCGTCGGCTGCGATGCCCTCCTGCGAGGCGATGTATTTGAGGTATTCGACGCCGTCCTCGACGCGGATGCGGTTGAAATCGTAGATCTGGCACCGCGAGAGGATGGTCGGGATGATCTTGTGTTTTTCGGTCGTCGCGAGAATGAAGATCGCATGTGCGGGCGGCTCTTCGAGCGTCTTGAGGAAGGCGTTGAACGCCGCCGCCGAGAGCATGTGCACCTCGTCGATGATGAATACCGAGTAGCGCCCTACCTGCGGGATGATGCGCACCTGTTCGATCAGCGTGCGGATATCTTCCACCGAGTTGTTCGACGCGGCGTCCAGCTCGTGGATGTTCAGCGAGCGCCCTTCGTTGAACGAACGGCACGATTCGCATTCGTTGCAGGCCTCCGATCCGTTGGGGTTCAGGCAGTTGATGGCCTTGGCAAAGATGCGCGCACAAGTGGTCTTTCCCACACCGCGCGGGCCGCAGAACAGATAGGCATGTGCCAACTGCCCGCGCTCGATCGCATTTTTGAGCGTGGAGGTGATATGTTTTTGTCCGACGACCGAGGCGAAGGCCGCGGGGCGGTATTTCCGTGCGCTGACGATAAAATCACTCATAGTAGCGCAAAGATACGAATTAAGAATTAAATTAAAAATGAAACCCGCCTACAAAATGACAGCCCTCTCCCCATACCCGGGCAAAGGGCTGTGCCTGGCGGGCCGGGCAGCCTGTTGCACCCGCCCCTCCGGGCTGCCTGCCGTTTTTATTTGGCGGCGGCCTTCCGCAGTCCGAGGAGCCCGAGCAGTCCCGGGTGCGACGGTTGCGTCCGCTTGGCGGGCGGCAGGGAGATTTGCGATCCCATCAATTCCTGAAACTCCTGGCTGAATCCCGTATCCATACCTGCAGATGAGGTGAATGTCAGTTCCCCGAATACGGGGTTGCCGGCGACTTCGTAAAGGTCGACCCGTACTTGGGGGAATCCTGATGAGAGCCGTTTGGCCGCATCGAGCATCCGGTCGAGGGATGCCGGACGCGGGATATCACACTGATGTGGGTCGTAATATTTTCCGGTGACGTAATGACCTATGTTTTTCCATGTCCTGGCATCGTACAATCCTGTTTTGACGTCGGATGGCGATTTACGGTTGTAGCAGACCATGCAACAATAGGGGTTGCCATCGAAACAGTAGAATTTATAGTCGATGAGCGAATTGCCGAATGCTGGTTCTGAGGGAAGGAGGCGTTCGGCGATAATGCGGGGTTTAATACCAAAATAGTGGTGTTCGGCCGTCATGCGGCCGAATTTCTTTCGCAGGGTGTGGTTGAGTGTACGGCGGATCGACCGGATATCGGCTTTTTGCCTGTCGTTCACGATGATAACTTGTCCGTAGCCGTTGTTGGTTTTCAGCACGAACGTGTCGGGGAGATTCCCCCTCCCGCTGAAGTCTATCTCCTCTGCGGATTCCCATACACCGTATAATTCGTTGAGCATCCATCCCAGCCCGCATTGCTCGACATACTCGCGGACACGGTACTTGTCGGCCAGTTGCGACCAGCGGGTGGTGTCGGCATGGAGCATCATCCAGAGGACTTTTTTTCGTTGAAGGTTCGGGGGTTTTCGAGGTCGGGGTCGGTGCCGAATCGTTGCCGGTAGCGTATCCTGACCAGTTTTTCCGGGTTACGGTACGCATAGTAGCGCATCTGCAACCGCTGCCATTTGCGCAGCAGGAACGGGGGTTTACGGTATGTCATGAACGTGAAGAGTGAGAGTTAGGTGTGGCGAAGATAATACATTTCGGGCGATGTTCTGCTGTTTTATGCCGTATTGTGTGATTCTTCCGCAATAAGGCTGCCGTTTTGGCGCCTCGTGTCAGTCCCGTGTGTGACAAAGGATGACACATTGGCCGGAAAGCCGGGTTGGCAGGCGTTTTGCGGGTGTAGTATACGAAAGTTTGAAAAACAAATTATCAGAGATATGAACATCAATACGTTAACTGTAAAAGCGCAGGAGGCTCTGCAAAGTGCATTGTCTCTTGCCCGGGAGCGCGGACAGCAGGCTGTCGAGCCGCTCCATATTCTGAGCGTGCTTGTCCGCGAGGACGATTCGCTCGCCACGTTCCTCCTGGGGCGTGTCGGGGTGAATGTCCGCGGCCTGCGCGACGAGGCCGGCCGGGCCGTCGCGTCCCTGCCGAGGGTCGAAGGCGGCGGCGACCAGTTCTTTTCGCAGGACTCCTCGAAGGTGATCCAGCGCGCCGTGGACTTCACGAAGAATTTCGGCGACAAATACGCGTCGGTCGAACACCTGCTGCTGGCCCTCGTGGCCGAGCGCGGGCAGGCCGCCGACATCCTCAAACGCAGCGGCGCGACGGAAAAGGAGCTGATTGAGGCGATCCGCACCTTCCGCAAGGGTGCGACGGTCGATTCGCAGACCTCCGAGCAGCAGTTCGACGCGCTGGGCAAGTACGCCATCAACCTCAACGAACAGGCCCGCTCGGGCAAACTCGACCCGGTAATCGGACGCGACGAGGAGATCCGCCGGGTACTGCAGATTCTCTCGCGCCGGACGAAGAACAACCCGATTCTGGTCGGTGAGCCCGGTGTCGGTAAGACGGCCATCGCCGAGGGCATTGCCCGCAGGATCATCGACGGCGACGTGCCCGAGAACCTGAAGTCGAAGGTCATCTACTCGCTCGACATGGGTGCGCTGATCGCGGGCGCCAAGTATCAGGGCGAATTCGAGGAACGCCTGAAAGCCGTTGTGCAGGAAGTTGTGGCCAGCGACGGCGACATCCTGCTGTTCATCGACGAAATCCACACCCTCGTGGGCGCCGGCAAGTCGTCGGGTGCGATGGACGCCGCCAACATCCTCAAGCCCGCCCTTGCGCGGGGCGAGCTGCGGACCATCGGCGCCACGACGCTCGACGAGTTCCAGAAATACTTCGAGCAGGACAAGGCCCTCGAACGCCGGTTCCAGAAGGTGATGGTCGACGAGCCTTCGCAGAGGACGCCATCTCGATCCTCCGCGGTCTGAAGGAGCGTTACGAGAACCACCACCAGGTGCGAATCAAGGACGAGGCGATCATCGCCGCCGTCGAGCTCTCGACGCGGTACATCACCTCGCGGTTCCTGCCCGACAAGGCCATCGACCTGGTGGACGAGGCGGCCTCGCGGCTGCGTCTGGAGATGAACTCCGTGCCCGAGGAGATCGACACGCTCGACCGGCGTGTGCGCCAGCTGGAGATCGAACGCGAAGCGATCCGCCGCGAGAAGGACAAGGAGCGCGTCGAGCAGCTCACCAAGGAGATCGAGGAGCTCAAGGCCCGTGACGCCGAGATGCGTGCCAAGTGGCAGGGGCAGCGCGATCTCCTGAAAAAGATCCAGTCGAACAAAGACAAGATAGAAGCCCTGAAGATCGAGGCGCAGCAGGCCGAGCGCCAGGGCGATTACGGCAAGGTGGCCGAAATCCGCTACGGCAAGATCCAGGAGGCCGAGAAGGAGATCGCCGCGTTCCAGGAGGAGTACAAACTGGCGTCGGCCAACGGCTCGATGATCAAGGAGGAGGTCGATGCGCAGGACGTCGCCGAGGTGGTGTCGCGCTGGACGGGTATCCCCGTGACGCGCATGCTGGCTTCCGAACGCGAGAAACTGCTGCACATGGAGGACGAGCTGCACCGGCGCGTCATCGGGCAGGAGCAGGCCATCGCCGCCATCTCCGACGCCGTGCGCCGCTCGCGTGCCGGACTGAACGACCCCCGCAAACCGATCGGCTCGTTCATCTTCCTCGGCACCACCGGCGTCGGCAAGACCGAGCTGGCCAAGGCATTGGCCGAGTTCCTCTTCAACGACGACTCGATGATGACGCGTATCGACATGAGCGAGTACCAGGAGCGGCACAGCGTGTCGCGGCTCGTCGGGGCGCCTCCGGGATACGTCGGTTACGACGAGGGCGGCCAGCTGACCGAGGCCGTGCGCCGCAAGCCCTATTCGGTCGTGCTGCTCGACGAGATCGAGAAGGCGCACCCCGACGTCTTCAACATCCTGTTGCAGGTGCTCGACGACGGCCGTCTGACCGATAACAAGGGCCGTACGGTGGATTTCCGCAATACGATCATCATCATGACCTCGAATATGGGTTCGCAGGTCATCCAGGAGAATTTCGCGGAGGCGTTCAACGGTGAGAAACTTGCCCCCGAAGTGGTCGAGAAGACCCGCCGGGATGTGATCGACCTGCTCAAGCAGCAGCTCAAGCCCGAGTTCCTGAACCGTATCGACGAAATCGTGATGTTCGAGCCGCTGACGCGCCGGGATATCGGGCGCATCGTGGACATCCAGCTCGGTGTCGTGCGCAGGATGCTTGCCGAAAACGGCATCCGCCTCGAATACAGCGACAAGGCACGCGAATGGATCGCCGCCGCCGGTTACGACCCGCTCTACGGCGCGCGTCCCGTGAAGCGTACCATCCAGCGCTATGTGGTCAGGCTGACCTTCGCGAACTGAAAAAACCGGATTGTGCCATAATAAGGCAGAGGTGGGAATTTCCCACCTCTTTTTAATTACACCCGATTGTTTCCTGTTGCGTCCGAACAGGCTCTCGCAGCTCCAGCACAGCACCATTGGGAGTGAAAGCAGTAGATAGAGCAAAGTGAAGAACACGATCCCCATGAGTGCGATCGCCCACCTGATTGCACGGTCGGCGCATGTGCTGGCAGTCTGTTTCAGCCGTTCTGCCATGTCCGCTGCCATGGTCATTCTGTTTGACTTTTGCGTTTTTCGGTCAGCCACTGCTCGATCTGCTCGACCGGGGCGTCTTTGAGGATCACGCGTTTGTCCTTGTCGAGCAGGTAGAGCGTCGGCATCGCTTTGAGGTCATACAGCTGCCGCTCTGTTATTTTTTGCCCCGCGTCGTAGGCGTTTATCATCCCGGGAGGATATTCCGTGTTTCGCCAATGGGGAATGTCCCCTTCTGTGTAAAGCGCCAATACGGCGAGTTTTCCGCTTGCCGGGGCGCCGGTTCCCGTTTTGGCCGGCCCGGCCTGTTCGCGCAGCCGGCCGCCGATCACGGGGGACATGTCCATATATTCTTTTACACGGTTACAGTCCCCGCAGTCGGGGTTATTGAAGAACAGGATCGTGTAATCGGCTTCGATCTGCCTCATCCTGCTTCGTTTACCGGATTCGGATGTGTAATAGAAGTCCGCCGCGATATCGCCGGGACGGTTCTTGAGTGCCAGTTCCAACTGGTAGCGGGGGCGGAGTTTGCTGAGTGAATCCAGGTGCGGCGAATCCGTGAGGTATTGCAGTACGGGGATATAGAGTTCCTCGTTGCGCAGGGGGGAATTCGGGTCGTAGAGGTATTTTTCCGACAACTCTGTGAAATGGGCGAACATGGCGCTGTTGGCTGTGCTTGCCTCCATCATCCGCACCAGGGCGCTGTCTGCTGCCGAAATCGGCGCCGCCGTGAGCAGATCGATGAAATCGGCGAATGCCTGTTCGGTGATCTCGGGTCGGGATATCAGCGTGGTGTCCCTGAAGTCGAAATTGTCCCAGTAGTGTGCCGCGAGGTAATCCGCGCGGGCTTCGGGCGTGGTCAGTGCCGCGGGGATGTGGGGGCAGTTTGAAATCCTGCGGGTGCTGTGGGGCGGAACCGGCCGCTGCGCTTGCGGCGTGCTGCCGCGGACAGCCCCACAGGCCGCAGGCGCAGCAAATGCAGAGCGCCGCCCGTGTGAAAATCCTGATCATACCCGCAGCCTGTGAATGTAATCTTTTCGCGGACTGACCAGCCGCCGTCTCCGGCGTACTTTCCGGAAATGGCAGGTTAAAACTACGGCTGTTGCCGTTGCGAATAGGCCTGCGAGCAGCAGGATAAAGTAAATCGTATGCGGTATTTCTTCGGGCATCGTCATCGTGTTTTTAATAATCGCTTACGCATCTGAGTTTGTAATGTTTGGTATTGTCGATGTCGTCAATTTTTTTTGTCGGGTATACCGCGGGCTTTCCCCGGGTGAAATCGACTACCCAGGCTCTATTGCTCTTGGTCGGGGCGCCGTCGTTGGGTTCCTCCGTGGCGCTCCAGTAAATCTTGCCGTTCATGCCCGTGGGGTCTGTCGGTTCGGGTATGGGTTTGGAGCTGTTGTTCTGCGGGTATCTGAGTGAATCTCTGTCTATGCCGTATATGGCATTGATGCCATCCTGCAGTACCATCATGATCATCAGCTCCCGCTGGGTGGGTAACCGCCATTTCCGGTTGGTATATTTACCGCTACTGTTTCCTTTGTGGCCGCCGAACCAAAAGCATCCTGTTTTAACGGTTACGTCTTTAAATTGTTCGTCTAACGTCAAGGATGCGTTGCCCTCTTCGCCCACTGCGTAATTCCACTCGCCCTGGACGGAACCTGTTGTCCACATCTCAGCGCCGCTTATCGGTACGTCGAAGGGCGATATGATGAACCGTGCCGAGACTTTGCTGTTGATATTGCGGTTGCGCCCGTTTCCGCGGGAGACCTGGTGGCGGGTCGTTCTTCCCACGTCGTCTACGATCACGGTTCCCAGAGGCCATTGCGCCGTTTCGGGCATTCCGTCGGCATAGAAGACTGCGAATTCCTGCTCGCCGCCGCCCCCTTGATCGGGAGCGTCTCTTTTTTTGATGTATTGCGCCCGTACCCCGGCTGCGGGACAGAACACTGCCGACAGCACGAGCAGCATCAGCGAATAGCGATAGTAGTGTCTGGCATTCATTGTATATCGGGTTTTATTGCGGTTTTCGGGGCTTTTCAGCCCGGTTTTCTTGTGCTGGTATATTATTGTGTCTTAGTCTGTTGGCGGCTTGTTTCGGGCGCTAACTCAACGGGGGGGGGAATTCTGCATCCGCGTACGGCGGCTTTGATGTTGGCTGAGTTTGTCTTCGCCTCCACCAGCCCGTTTTTGCCTATCCGGTAAGATTGCTGCATCGAAGCCACTCCTCCCAAAAAGGTCGATGACCAGTAGTAGGGTTGCATCGCTGCGACCTGGGAGCCTCCGGCGACGTAGATGCCGACCAGTTGATGGATGGCGGGCAGGAACCACATATTCGGTGCTGGGCTTGGGAGCGGCTCCGTCAGGCCGTTGAGCTGCTTGTAACACATGTAGGCCGGGATAGGATGGCTCCAGGTGCCTGAATCTTGGCACAGCGTTTGTGTGTTCGCCAAACCGTCCGCCATGCCTGTCGGGGTGTTAGCCACGAGAACCACCGCCCACGGCACCCATGTGCCGTAGTCGCGGCTATCGCCGGGGGAAGGGACGTATTCGACATCCGTCGGCCATACCTCGAGTTCATCCGTGTAGCCCCAGCATTCGGAATTGTCTGCGGGGTTCTGGTATTTTTCGAATTTCCCGGCGAATTTCCCGGCAATGAATTTGACCACGCTGGAGTCGTCCGGGCTGTCGCTGACCAGCGTGATCCGGTAGTTGATCGCGTTGTTGGGGCGGATGCTGTAATCGTCGGTGAAGTTGGCCCCCAGGGGAATCATGTAGACGACGGTCTGGGTTATCGAACTGCCTGCGGTCTTTTTCCCCAGCAGTTGCAGGCTTGTGGCGAAGACCGGGGCGTTCAGGTAACGGGTCGAGACCACCGTCCCGGGAACGCTGTACTGCAGGTTGACGGGCAGGTAGAGGTTCTCCGCGGCGGGCACCAGCAGGGGAGTGTCCGCATTTCCCGGGGATGCGACGCCCACGCCCAGCACCCTGCTGTAATAGGGATCGGTTATCTGCAGTTCGGGGAAAGGCGCTTCGTATGCCTGCGGGATGTAAAATGACGCGGGCGGGATGGTGTTCAGCACGATGTCCCACTCGTCGTAGGCCTTCCGCATGGGCTCGGTCAGGAAAAAGCTGAAATTCACCTTGGCCACATTGCGCATGAGTTCGACACCGATCTGCGACCCCGAGGTGACGATCGTGACGGCCATGCCCGAGAAGACCGGGAGATCGGTTTGATTCCGGGGCACGAGCGGAAACGATGTGTCGGTTTCCCCGGTGCGGGAGATTCTTTCCTGCAGCAACGATTCGTATTTGGTGCCTTCGGTACCGGATGTTTTTCCTGCAGTTTCCCCGCCAGGGCCGGATCGGCGTTGCCCAGAATAACGATCCTGTTTTTTTCCTTGCCGGAGTCCACCAACTCCAGTCCTGAGAATTCGTAACGCGTATAGTCGCCGTCCTCGGAGATATAAGCCGCTTTTTTGACCAGTTGCGCCTGGGTGCCGGTGCCGTTGAACTGCAGGATGTCGAGCCTGAATACTTTCTGGTCGTCGGGGATTGTGAATTCCCCGCTGCCGCCCGTCCGCGTCCGGGAAGCGGGTTGGGGGGCGGAAATCTCCGCGTCGACCAGCGCGGTGCCGCCGCCCGGCGCCGTGGCCCGTATGTTCTGCGTGGCCCGGGTCGGCGGTGCCGCGAAATCGGTCATTCGCAGCTCCAGACTCACGGGCACCAGTTCTCCGGAAGAGGTGCCGGCCAGCCCGGCCGGGTCGGCCGTCGGATCGTTCGTGCAGCTCCACGCCAGGCAGGCGGCGCAAAGCAGGTATATCGGTTTTTTCTTCATACTGGATACTGGGGTTCGTCGCTTACATTTCGCGGACGCAGCGGATAAAGGCCGCCTCCTGTTTGTTCCGGGTCGCTACCTTATAATTCCGTTTACCGCCGCCGAGTTTGGAGTAATAACCTTGTACATACCAGGCGGTCTCACTTTCGTCGACCTCGTTTTGGGTTCCCATATCGGCTTCCGTGGCAGTCCAGTAGGGTTTCGCATCCTCTTTTTCCAGGGTGGCGTCGGTCTTTCCTAAAAATCTTCCCATCTGGTTGCGGTTGAAAACGGCCCACATCATGATGAGCTTCATCTCGGTGACGCGGGGCAGCCGCCAGTCGGTGAAGCCGTTGCCACGGTAGTTCCGGCATACGTCCTTGGCGATCAGTCCGCCTCTGCCGTCCTGCCATACCACCGCCTTGCCGCCTACGTCGAGTGCGGTTACCTGCAGTTTGACGTAGGGTCGCTCGCAGTCGGAATATAATCTTCCGCCCTTGTTCTCCGGGACTGCGGGGCCGTTTCCGCCCAGCAGCACGGAACTCAGGTAGGTGTTGTTCAGATGGTCTGTGCGATAGATGAATTTATTCTTTGGAAGAGGTCTCGGGTCATCGTACATTACATACGGATCTTCCGTGGGATCCTTGGGGTAATTCAGTTCGGAGGTTTCGGAATGTTCTGCTATTTGCTGAGATTGGGTTAGAAAATAGTATCCTGTTCCCTGAGGAGGAGTTGGCCCCAAACTCAGGTCGAACGAGAACGTCGGGTTGTTCTCTGCGGTTTGGCCGAAGCCGGCGCTCGCATCGACGGAGTTCCAGCTTTGCAACGACAGAAACAGCAGCGAATTGTTGTATACGAGGTTGTAGGTGTTGATCCTGTTCGATTCGAATCCGTATGTGGTGTTGCGGCCGGCATCGGCGCCGGTGTTGAGCTGGCTCTTTTTGAGCGGGAATAGGCGCTGCTGGCCGTCGATCTGCAGGACGAATCCGAAATTGTCGTCCTTCACATCCTTGTCCATGAACGCCGGAACCAGGAATGTGAATTCTACCGGCTCGATCGTCGTCAGCATGGCGGTCGAGTCGTTCCATATTTTGCCTGGCTCCGACGTAGGTTTGACATAGCCCGTTGCCGGGTCGATGCCGCCCCGGTTTTTGATCCACTCGGCGGTCAGGTTGTCGATCGCCGTTTCGGTCACCTTGCCTATATTTTGGTTGTCGTTCTTATCCTCTTTCTTCGTGATCCGGAGCACTACTTTCGTGTAGGCATTCTTGAATCTGAGCTGGATGGGGTTTGCCAGCGGGTCTGCCGGGATATCGGTCTCTCCGGTGCTGCAAAGCAGCAGGTTGGCCTGGCCGTACTGCGGCTCGACGTTGACCTTATTCGTGAAATCGAAAGGAATGCTGTCTATTGTGGCTTTGGGGTCGTAAGGTGTGTAGGCCATTCGTCGGATCCGGGTTCCGGGAAAACCTTTGGGTGTAACCGGAGTCCCCTGGCTGTTCCAGTACTTCCACTCATCGTTATCCGTTCCGGTTCCGGTTCCGGTTCCGGTTATCTCCATCAGTCCCTGCATGTTGTCCGAGCCTTCGAATACCTCGCTCCCGTTAAGGTTGTAGAGGTGAATGCCGATAGCGTACTTCCCGACCGGGAAATACGCGTTCCCTCCGAAATCGGTACCCGGCCTGATGACCCGCGTGTCTGCTTCCGGGGCGGTTTCCACAGCAGTGGCGAAACTCAGCGCGACGGGTTTCTGCAATACGGCCGGCTCATCGGGAAACTCTTCCCAGGTACATGAACTCATTGCCAGACAGGACGCTGCGAACAAGAATATATAGCCGGGCGGCACACCGCGAATGCGACCGCACCCCGGCTCGTGCCGTCGGGAATTAGGTTTGGAATATCTGTTCAGAATTTTCATTTTCTTCCTGTTTTGCCCGCCGCCCCGCGGGCTGTGGTTACATCTGCACCTGTTCCTGCGGGCCATTGTTACATAGCTCCTGCCCCTCTCCGCGGGCCGTGGTTGCATTGCTTCTGCCCGCCGCCCCGCGGGCCGTGGTTGCATTGCTTCTGCCCGCCGCCCCGCGGGCCCTCTCCGGTTGGCGGCCGTTTCGGGACTTTATGGCTGGCGCACGCAGCGGATGAAGTGCCTGGCGCTCTTGACGTCTTTATTGAATACCTCCGCCGTGTCTGTCGTAGTGAACGTGAAGGTCCCAGGCCTCGGAGGATTTTAGGATCCGTCCCTCTCCGTATTCGGAACCGCTCCAGTAGACCGCATTCTCTCCGAAAGGCTCGAAGCCGCTGAGATCCTCCAATGCCGCCCTGTTTGCGTACATCAGTGCGAGTTCCGAAAGGCGGGGCAGCCGCCAGTCGCTGAATCCTCCGCCGTTGTAGGCGCGGCACATGTCGAATGCGGTCAGCGCCTGCCCTTCTTTCCAGGGAAACGTGTTATCCCCCTTGACGTTGACCAAATTGTTGGCGGCGATCATCAGCGTCGGGTATGCTCCTTCGGTTTTCAGGGCCGCGAAGTTGTACTGGGAAGGGTTGGCCTCGCCGTTTGCCGTTGCGTAGAGGTCGCCGTTCCAATTTCCCGGGTCTGCGCTGGACAAGTGTGCCCAAAAATTATCCGCCTCGCCGTAGAATGTGTTGTAATCGAATATGTTGCTCGGCTGGCGTCCCTTCCATGTCCGGGTTTTGACCGGGATGGGGCCCGTTTGTTTCGTATAGGTGATATCCCCGTTCAGGCCTTCGTAATTCATATAATATCCGATCTGCTGGTTCGGGGTGTCCTCTACGCCGGTTTCCCACGGCTCGATGGCCGTTGTGAAATCGAGTTTTTCCGGTATGGTTGCATCCGCTTCGTTGGCTGTTTCCTGGCCCGGGCCCGAGACGCTGTTGATGGTGAAGCGATACAGGTGGTTGCGGAGGATATCCGAAGTGAATGAGTCCTTCGACCCGCCGTCCAGCCCGGAGAAGTCGATTCGGTAATAGGTTGTCGGGCCGCCGTCGTATTTGCCGCCGATGATGAGCCTCGGGCGTTTGAGGTGATCGTCATCGTAGCGGGTGCCGCTCAGCTCATTTTCGACGAAGTAGATTGTATTTTTTGATGTAAGTCCCTGAAATAATGGCGGAACTGGGGTATTGGCAAGTGCCATAGTTCACTAAAGTCTCTTTTATGCTTGCCTTTTTGACGGCGGGAATCGACGGGTCGAAAGTCTCTTTGTCGATGTTGAAAAATCTTTGCGCATCCTTACGGATACTACGCGTCTCTACCGATACCAGTTCGAAGGGGATTTTACCGGGGCCCGAATTGCTCCAGGTATTGTTTTTCTCGTTGTATTTTCCAACCCCAATATCCACCTTTGCGAACGCTCGCAAAAGCTTTATCGACAGGCCGTTCAGGCATTCGGATACCTTCAGGTCACTGCTTCCGTTAAGGTAGGCCATTCCTACGGTTTCGCAGTGGGTTAGCATGCTGTGTGTAATAGGGAGGGGGTACGTAGCCGTTAGGGCATTTGTAAGATCCTTATAAGGTTTTCCCAAATACTTAAATGGATCAGGATTGATTTTATGGTCAGTGGTTGGTTGTCCTACCACAATGATTTTCCATTTTTCACTGCCGGCAGTCTCGAGTAACTCTACCCGGTAACTCCCCGGTGATCCGTCCACGGGCTCTCCCTCGGACATGCGGCGTATTATATTCGGTTCGCCCGCTTCAAGTTGCAAAACCAAGATTTTTTCAACTTTCCCCTCGTTGTTGGTCTCGCTTGCCCGCGTAGCTTCCGCGCTGTTCCCCGTGTTTGCGATCGTTAGGATAACCTCCTCTGTTTTTACGGGGGCTTTCTGCTGCTCCCCGCCCAGATCCTTCAGGCATCCGCTTGGTAAAAGGAGTACGCATGCCAGCACGATCGCATGCAGGACGGGCAATTTCGCCGTAGCTATGATTCGTTTACTGTTCATTCATTACTGTCTTTCTGTCGCGCCTTTTGGGGTTTCGATACCGGAATGATCTTCGTTGTCTGCAAAGGTCGGGGAGTGTTTTTTTGTTATTCAGTTATCCAAAACGCTCAAAAGTTATTCGGATAAAATATTTTAACCGCAGGCGTAGGCTCTTTGGCCTGTTTTTTCGTCTGTTTTGCCTGCGTTGCGGCCTTCCGGTAATGTATTACTTCTGCACATGCGTTGCTTTCCACCAGGCCGTTTTTTTATAAGCGGCATTCAGCTCCGGAAATTCGTCCTGTTCGATATAGGTCGTCAGCCCGCTGTGCGTCAGGATCGTGAAGCCGTTGTACCCGGCCATGAACTCCGGTGTCGCCGCTTTCCAGACGACTGTTTTTCGCAGCAGGGCATCCAGGTCGGCCTGCCGCTCCGGGGCGAGGTATGCCATATATTGCCCGAAATCGAAGTAACGGGGTCTGGCAGGGATGTCGCCGTAACTGCCGGGACGGTCGAAATGCTGGAGCTTGCCAAGCAAGGCGTCATCCCATCGTCCGTGTGTATTGCCCGTCGTTTTCCCGGCCAAAATTGCCAAGGCATCCATTTCCCGGGTGTATACGATGCTTTGCGTCGCCGAACGGTAAGCACCGTTCCGGGTATCGATGTAATTGAAATAGCTCCCGGCAAATTTTTCGAGGGCCTGCGGCACCCCCAGGCTTGTGTCGAAAAGGTATTGGAAAGCCGTGGGGTAGACGGGGGCATAACCCGGAACCAGCAGTTCTGCCGACGACGCCAGGAGATAGTCCGTCTTGTTACGCAGTTCATAGGCTACTTCGATTCCCGACATCAGGCATGCCTCGAAAATAATGAAATCGAATTGGTGGTCGGGGATTGCCGCTGCAAAGTCTGTGATCTCCATTTCCCTTGCCCCACCCGTTGTTCCGGGAGTTCGGTCGTCGCCGATCGTGCGTGTCGGGTCGGAAAGCGCACCGCACGGAAGCCATCCGCTTCCGTGCGAGGCAAAGATCAACCCGTAACTGTCCGAGGGATATTTTCGCACGACGTCGGCGAGTACGCGGCCGAAAACACCGGCCGAAGAGGAGTTCTCTTCCGGATACTCTTCAACGGTCTCGAGGACGGAGGAGGCATCGGAATGCCGGATGGTCAGTGCGAAAAGTTTCGGCGCAGCTTGCGGTGCGTCGTAGTAAATAAGGCATTTGCTACCCGTATCTTTCCAGCCTTGCCTGAGCAGTTCCGGTGTGCGGCCGATTTCCTCGAGGTTGTTGTCGCCGGCGAGGTAAACCAGTACGGTGCGTGTCGGCAGCTCGGCGCAGGGCTCCGGGACGGAGCCTTCGGAACAGGAGGCTGTGAACGGCAGGCACAACAACAGAAATCGGTGCGGTGCGGTGTGCCGGAGGAGCCTGTTCAGATTTGACGTTCTCATTTTTCCGTTGGAATTTCGTTCCCGCCTGTTTACGCGGTTGTTGTCGTGGCGGCACCTGTTATTTCGGCTGCATCCGCAGCCATAGTTTCCGGATCTGCATAGTTTCAGCCGGTGCATATTTCCTGCAGGCTCCGGGAATGTGTCCATCCCGGGATGACTCCCGGGCGTTCCGAATACGGGAGTCACGCTTGCCTCCCCCGGATTACAGTCCTCCGTGTTGTACCTTTACATCCCAGTCCTCGACCACGACGGAGATATCGACCGGGAAAGCCGCCTGTGAAAGCGTGCAGTACAGTTTGTAAACCTTGTTGGGCCGGATCGTATTGTCGAACGCGGGGATATGATCTCCGAAGAGGAACGGCTTGTAAGTCCATTTAGTGTCTTCTCCCCATGTCAGGTCGGCAAGAGTCAACCGAAGCCGGTTTTCCGGTTGTGCAAACTGCTGGGCCGGCAGGTAAAAGGAGAAAATTATTTTGTAGCCGCTTTTATCCGTACTTGTCGCTTTGTCCAATCGTGTTGTCGTACCGGACGTGAACGTGCGGTCGGCGCCCGGCGTCTGGTTGGGCGTTGCCGGGGCGAAATAGCCTTTCGCAGAGCTGCGTTCGACTTTCAGGGTCGATGCAGGAGTGACGTGACAGTCGAGAACGGCTTTTTCTTCTGCGCGCAGGTATACGTCCATGCGTGCTACGGCGCGCTCGATTTCGAGCGACAGGGCGGCTCCGTCCTCGGTGATCGTCACGTTGTCGGTCTGCCCGTAAAAAGGCAGGAAATAACTTTCGGTCTGCGAGGCGTCCCCATCCCGATATTACGGTCGGGGGGCTATATAGCCAGCCAGTGAGTACATTACGGCGTTTAGCTGGCCGGGCGTCCCGACGTTGTCCAGTTCGTCTTTCACCTCTGGCAGTTCGTTGACTACGGCGCAGAACGTCTTGCCGGAACCGACCTTGGCGCGCATTTTCAGTTGTATGCCGCCGTCCGGTGTGTCGAAGTATTGCATCCGATCCAGTTTGCCGCCGTCGAAAATATAGATGCGCACCGACTTTACGGCGGTTTCCGAGGCGTTGAGTTGATTGGTGTCATTCCCTCCGTTGGCTTGGGTGCGGATCGTAACGGGGGCTTCTTTTGTCTCCACGGGAGGTTGATCCAGGGTCTTGGAGCAAGCAGCCGCAAGGAATGTCATCAATGGTAATGTATATCGAATCAGTTTGCTCTTCATAGCCTTTTTGTTTTTGTCTTTCCTTCTGCGGAGAATGTCTAAAACTTGTAGCGCACGCCGGCGCTGATCTGCACGCCCTGAAGCGATTCTATGCTCATTATGGGGAACTTGTTGGTGGCATACTGCCAGCCGCATTTGATTTCGATGCAGATACGGCCGTTTTGCTGCGGGCAGAAGCTGACGCCCGCCTCTGGCCTTACTACGGCACCCCATGACTGGACTTCCGATTTGTTGATCAGTTCGCCTTCGATTCGGAATACGGCGTACTGTACGCCTATTCCGGCTCCGATGAACGGCCGTAGGCGGTGTTGCGGCGACGTCGTGGGGAACCAGCGGAAGTGGGCCGTAAGGGGCATGAGTGTCAGGCTGCGGTCGGACGGCCCTGTCACCAGGTCGCCTTCATACGTATCCCGGGTGTAATTACGCTCGGCTCCGCGGGTATATCCAATCCCGGCTCCGATGGAAACCGCGTTCGAAGCGCGCCATTCCCATTCGAGAACCGGGGATATGGTGGTCGCACGATTCAGGAAACCTTTGCCCGTGGGGATATACACACCCCATTGCAGGGACAGGGAGTGGCGGTGGTTGGCTTCCTGGGCGCCTGTGGAGATATGCCCCTGTCGCACATTGTGCAGAACCGGAGGAATACGGCTGAGGTATCTCCCTGGGCGCGCATACATTGCACACCCAGGAGAAACCCGATTAAGAGAAGTAACTGGAAGGATTTCATTTCCGCGGAACCTATTTGTTGCGGATAACGAACCCTGAAATGGCCTTGGAGGGACTGACTGAGATTTTACCTCCGTCGGCCACGGCTTTTGCGCCGTTGAGTTTGACGACTACGTTGCGTGAGGCGGAGTCCGGCGAGTAGAGTACCATACCGTTGATATTAACGGTGCTGCTCTTTGTCGTCTCCCCAGATGCGCAGGTCATGCAGGTTGGTCAGTACGAAATCCTGTCCCAACTGGCCTGTCGTGCTTTGGTCGATGGCGGCGTCGATCAGGATATCGCCGCCGCTGCAGTTGGTTAGCAGCGCCCCGTCTTTCGCCCGGAGCAGCGACACCTTAAAGAAGCCGGAGACGACATTGTTCTTGCGGCCGAAATCGCCCAACGACTCGATGGCTACTAACGCCGGCTGGTCGTAAAGTTCTCCCTTGCAGCTCAGCACGGAACTGCTGAAGTGGACGTCTGTGTCGCTCATGGCATAAATCTGGCTGAAATCTATGACGACGCTTTTGACCGATTCATAGCGGGTGTCCTCCTTCGTTTGCACACGATACTGCCCGCTGTGCATGTCAGGCTGGATGGTCAGGCGCGGGAGCCGTCCCATGTCGAAGTCCAGTTGGTCGGCCGTGCCTTTGCCGTAGATTCCGTCGATCACGATGTTGGCACGCGTGGCGTTGGTCAGCGCCACGCCGTTGGTTTTGAAGATGCCCAGTTCATAAACGATGTCCTGTTCACCCTCGATGCCAGCCTTGGTGCCGATCAGGCGTACTATGGCCGGCTGGTCTTTGATCAGGGCCTGGCTCGAGGAGCGGATCAGATAACTGTTGCTGATGTTCGAAAGATCGAGGTTGAACGTACGGCTGCCCTCCAGCAAATCGTTGGCATTGATAGGTACTTCTACCGCGAATTTATTGAGGTAACGATCGCTGCCGTCCGTCGAAGGCACGAACGAGAGTGTTCCCGCCACGGGGTCGTAGTTAACGCCCTCTGAGGCGGTCACCGGACGGGTTTTGTAGTCGACCGTTACGGGCAGCGGGGCGCCTTCGGGCGTAAAGGAGTAGCCGGAAAGGGTTACGGTGAATGTTGCGGTGGCACTTCCCATGATGGGTTTGCTGACCTGGATGTCGCTCATGTAGATGCCGTGTGCCAGTTTTATGATGCGGCTTCCGTCTGAGAGGAATACCGCTTCGCCATTGGCTGGAAGGGATGCTGCCGCGAAAGGCGTCGGTGTGTTTTCGACGACGTAACGGTCGAAAAGCAGTTCGCCCAGCGAGGAAAGCATACTCAGGCGGCCCGTCGTCGGGCTGCCCATCAGCAAGTCCCCGTTGCCGTTGATGCGTAACGAAGTGTAGCTGGCGGCCGTGTTCTTTTCGTACATGCGGTGTCCCTGCCGTGAGAACTTGACGATTTTGCCTTGTGAGGTTTCCGGATTGTAGAGGCTTGCCACGCAGGAGCCTGATACGGGGTCGTGCGTGATGCCTGCGATCACACCGCGATCCACCTGCGAGATGAGTTCCGTCCCGTCGGGACGCAGTTGGGCATAATATGAATTGGTGAGGTCGTTTCCGCCGACCATGATCTCGCCCGTGGGGCAGACGATCAACTGATCGAGTTTTGTCTCTACCGACGTGGGGACGATCTGTTTCTGGAAAACAATATCGCCTTCAGGGCGTATTTTGATTACTGCTCCCCCCGCTTTCTGGCCCTCGCCAACCAAATAGAGGTCGCCGTCAACGGTCGAAGCCATCTTCTCGATATGGAATGTGCGGTCGGGAAGCTGGGTAATGAAGAACGGCTTTCCACGTTCGTCGAGACGCACCACGCAGCTGCCTTCGTTGTCTTTCGACGAGAATGCCACATGAAGGTACTCAGTGGAACTGCCCAATACGTTCAGCCCGACGCAAACTTCGCCCGCGGTGGGAATATAATTGTATATCACGCGTCCCGAGGGTGAAATTTTGCATACGAAAGGTTTGCGGCCCCCGGTTACGGCCGGGGAGTCCCCGCCGAGGATCAAACTGCCGTCCGCCAGCTGCCTCCCCCAATGTGATGCACGACCCGGGCTCTCCCACGCGCACGTCCTGCTCTACGACCCCATTGAGGTCAGGACGATGGCGCGTCCCGTGGCACCCCGGTTGTCGCGCGGCGGAACCGTGCGGCAGCCGACCAGCAGCACTTTGCCGTCCTGCAGGGGAAAGACATTCGTGATTTTCGCAAAATCCCCTGCCGGAAACTTGCGCGAAAGGATACTTTCGCCCAAGCGGTTGAGCCATATCACCATAGGATGCCCGCCGTTCTCCCCGACAGCAACGACGTCACCGTTGCTAAAATCCGGGCAAACTTGTTCATAGTGGATTTCCTTGCCGTACGAACGGTCGTACACGACCGGCATGAACTGTGCCTGCACCCGGCTGGCGGCAAAAATCGCCATCGCCATGCCGAACGCCCAAAAGATATTCTTTCCTGTTTTCATTGTATTGTAAGTTTTTTGATCGATCCGAATTCCGGGTTATTATTTTTCCTGACGACAACATCCACGCGCCGAGCTTTGCGAGTCACCTCGGTCTGTTCCTCGAACGTGAGGGCAACCGGGATGTGCTGATCCTCCGGGACGTTGATTCCCGTACTGTGCTCTTTCTTTTTGCGCAGCGCCTCCATGAATGCTTCGCGGGGAACCTTCAGCCGTCCTTTGCCTTCGGGGTAGAGGGTAGGCTCGGCTCCCAGTTCGACAAGTGCCTTTGCTACGGCCATGGCCCGCTTTTCCGACAGGCCGAGGTTGTATTTCTCAGTCCCGAATTCATCTGCGTACCCGAAGACCGAAATCTCCTTCAAATTGTTGAATGCCATTGATTCCACTACGTTACAAAGTTTATCCAGAGATTCTTTGTTCAACGCGTCGCTGTTGAAATCGAAAAAAACGCTTATGAGTATGTCCCCGACCGAGGGCTGCGGGTATATTTCGGACTCGATGATCTGGGCTTCGTAACTTTCGGTGTTGCTGTTGCCGAGTCCTGAGATCAGGTTCAGGTTGCCGACCATGGCCGAGTACTCGGCCGAAACACCTATCGCCGACTTGCTGCTCAGCGGCGAAATCGTATTGTCGAACGTATAGATGTCATCTTTCCCGGCGATGCCACGGCGATCCGAGATGAAATAGCCTTTGGCCCCGTCGAAGAATATTCCGAAATCGTTGTATACCGAGTTGACCGGATACGGATAATGGAAAAGGGTTCCCGGAACCAGTATGTCGTCTACCATACTCATCCGGTATATGTCGTAACTGCCGAACCCTTCCATGCCGTTGGACGCGAAATAGAGGGCGTCGCCCACTACACGAGGGTAAATTTCGTCTCCCTCGGTATTGACGGCGCGTCCCATGTTGACCGGTTCACCCCAATTGCCCTTCTGTTCGTCCCAATGCGTCATGTAGAGATCCATGCCGCCGTAGCCGCCCTCCCGGTCGGAAGAGAATATCAGGGATTTTCCGTTGTTGAAGAAAGCCGGGTGGCCGTAGGAGTGTCCCTCCTGATGCTCGAACAGGGACTGGAAATCGCTCCAGCGGCCGCGTACGCTGTCGAAGCGTGAATAATAGAGTTGGTTGACGAACAGGCCGGCGTCGAGATCGGTGGATATGATGCGGTCGGTGGTACGGTATACCAGTGCCGTGGCGATCATCGTCTTCCCTGTCGGGGCTGAAGGCCAGCGGCCCTCGCTGTAACTCCCGGGGGATGTCGCGGAACACTTCGGGGACGGTTCCGTCGTAGAGCGAATAGAATTGTGTGCGGTGATAAAAGATCTTCAGCGGATCCTGCATCTGACCGCGGCTTACGGCATAAAACGGTTTGCCCTTCCACTCCCCGAGCCAGTATTCGGCCTCGGGGGTATTCAGGGTCTGCAGGGTCACCCTGTAATCCGCATCCCCACGGCCGTAGTACCGCTGCACGTTGGAAAGAGATGCAAGCGTATTGATGTAACGCTGGTTGCGGGAGTAGGGTTGACGGAAAGCGAAGTTGCGAGCTGCGATTTCCGCCTGCTGGTTGTTTCCTAAACGCCGGAGGGCGTCGACGAAGAAGCAGACATCGTTGACCGTCATCAGCGTGTCGGCCGCTGCGCAGACCTTTTCATAATATGTTACTGCATTTTCGGGGTCTTGCAGCAGGATGTAGTTCCTCGCCATTTTCAGGGCCAGGACGTTACGGTCTCCGTAGAGTGCTTTACGCTGCTCCAGGGTCAGCCGTTCGTTGTCGTACTTTTTCTCGATGGCAGCGAGCGCACGCCGGTAAAGGGTCATTGCACGACGGAAATCCCCGCGGACGAAATTGACGTCCGCGCTTCGTTCAATGCGCCCGGTGCGGAAAAGCCGCCCCGCCGAAGGGGGCATTTGGTCTTTCGGTACACGGTCTGGAATTTCTTTGCGGGCGCCGAATGCGTTTCCGGCAAGCAAGGTGCCGAGCAATATTAGTAGAAGATATTTTTTCATAGACGTAATTTATGTTGCCCGATTATTTGAAGATGTTGTAAGTCAGGTGGATTCCGAATTTTGTCGGCCCGAACCATGCGCGCGTGTTTTTTAATTCCAGTGCATATCCGTTCCACTCGCCTCCGAGCAGGTATTTGTCGAATTGCAGGTGGGCGTATCCGATGCCGAGATTCAGATCGAGGCGAAAATGTTTCGACAGGTAGAACTTATAGCCGAGTGATATGCCTGCCGAAAGGCCCCAGCCTTTGCGGCGGTAACTCTCTTTGTCCTCGCCTTGCCATAATCCGATATTGAAATTGCCTCCTGCGACGTAAGGCCCGAGGTAAAAACCGTCGTACATGTTGTTGGTGTAGTAGTAACGCGGCTTGACGTAGTAACGCATGTCTACGCTGCCGATCAGGGCGCGGAAGACCTCTTCGTGCTTCTTGAACATATAGGGCATCCAGAGAATGTCGGCATTCATCGTAAATTGCTGGCTGAGCATAAATTCCACGCCGACATTAGGAGTGCCGGCCAGTAAGAGCGGCAGATTGGTCTTGATCGCCTGGGCTTTCGCTGTCGGTGCTGTGAACAGGAGAATGGAACCCAGTGCCAGTATTCGTGATAGTTTTTCTCATCGGACTTTTATGGTTTGTATTTTTGGGTTTTCATGTGGAATTTACATATCCGTCGTACCTCCTGAACCGATATCGCCCCACTCGGAGAGTTTGATCGCCACGAGTGTGAAACCCTTTGTAAGTGAAGGTGAGTTGAGCCCCGGGGGTTAAATAAACAGGGCCGTCTATCTTGTCGCCGTTCTCGTCGACGGGAGGTTCCATGCCGCCGTCGTTCAGATTGCCCGAATCGAACGCGAAACGTCCGATGATTTCGTTGTCATCATAAAAATATGTAACGACTTTCAGCGGAGTCAGGGCCGTCCCGGGAGCGTCGGGAGCGTCTATATCATAGCCCGATGACGGGAAATAGCTCTCTGAGAAGCTGTAATCCGGCCCGGCCTGTCCGGCGGCGGGCAGGTCGTAACTTACCTGAATTTTGTCCTGTGGCGTGAAATTGTCGAAGTGTCCGTCGAAACAGAGGCGGGTTGCAAGTCCCGTGTAATGTATTTCTATGCGGGTGACTCCCAACCCGGCGAAATTCTTGAATTCGTTCGTGATTTTTCCGTTGTAGGAATTTTCTTCGCTGATATCGATGGTATGTATCTTTTTTGCGTCGGGATGCCCGATGGGGTATAACGACAGCCTGGTTTTGGAAAAGCGGGGCTGATCGGGGTCGGTCGGCTTGCCCGTGGCCGTGCTTTTGTTCTGCGTACCGGTTTTGGAGCCTGCCGGGAGCGGTGTGAACGTGTGTTCGGCGCCCTTCAGGGGCTTTGCCGAGAGATAGGAGTCCGAGTAGAGCTGCCCCTCGCTTACGGGCATGTCCCCGATTTGGGCGAAACAGGTGACGCTGGTTTCTCCCGGCTTGAGTTTGAAGCGTAACGTTCCGTCGAGCATAAGCTCGTTTTTTATTGAACGGGGCATAAATATGGCTGCTGCGCATATGGCTGCCCGCTTCGTCGTGGAATGCGATGTAGAAGTCCCGTATCGTACCCTCTTTGACCTGCGGAACGTATATCCAGAGGTTATTTTCGTCTACGAAATAGTCGTATGTGCATGATGCGAGGGAATAGAGCAGGAGTATCCCGGCAGTCATTCGCGTATATTTCGGCAAGAATTTCATTTTCATTTATTTTGGGCGTGTGGATTTCCCCCTGCCGGAATCTATAAATGCCGAGGGCTCCCCTGCGGTACTTTTCGCAGCCGTTCCTTCAGCATTTCGTTTCCGGATTGTCCGGTTATTCGTTTTTTTCTCCTGTTTCTTCCCCTTCCCCCGGTTTGCGGGCCTCGGCGAGCAGGCTCAGTCCGCAGGCCAATCCGAGTAACCCCTTTAAGAGCAGCCACATGGAGAATCCTTCCCCGGTCGCATATGCGTAAACGGCGTATATGCAGATTACAGCGGTGAGCCCCAGAAAGATGTATGCTAAAATCGAGTAAAAAGTTTTTTTCATCGGATGTTAAGGTTAAGGAGCAGCAGTCCGTGAAAGCACGGATTGCTGCTCCGGGAGGGAGTTACAGGGGATGTCGTTGGACTCGATGCTTCCCCAGTCCGCCAGATTGACGTCGATCGTTACGTCGCCGTACTGTCCGGGTTCGGGAATACCCGGATCGTCGGGATCATCGAGCCACTTGCCCCGGGAATTCAGCGTCAGGTTTACTTCGAGGATGTTGTTGGCTGTAACGCCTTTCTGCACGGCGCCGCTCCATGCCACCAGGGCCGGGGCCGTGAGGCCTGTGGTGTGTGACAGCGGGATATAGCCGGCGGGCGCTTTGCCGATCAGCACGATATCGAACTTCTCCTTGCTTTCCGTTTCGCTTCCTCCCGGGAGGAGCCTGATGTCTTTCCACAGGGTCAGCTTGTTGGTCGGGTCGAGTATGGTTCCCGTGCTGTAACCGCTTTCGGGATCCGCGTCGTTGAACTTGCCTTTGACATAGAGTACCGCCTGTTCGCGCTTGGGCGAAGCGAAGCCGACCGTGCTGAGCACGTTGACGCTCGTGCCGACGCGGCGGATACGGAAACTCGCCTCGTCTACGTCGAACTGGACTGACTCATTGCCCGAGAGGCTCTGGTTGATACGCACGCGCATCATGCTCACGGCGCGCTTCAGCGTGATCGTGCTGAGCGTGTTGTTCTGGTCTGCGAGTATATCCACGTTGGGCAGGACGCCTATGAATATCTCCGCGGGTTCCTCGTACCCCTTGGAATCCTTCTCTGGATTCTCGGCCGGAGGAGCCGGTTTCTCCCCGAGGGTTTTCTCCTGGAGTTTCATGAGCAGGGTGCTGATCTCGTACCCTACGGCGGCGGCCGGTTCCCAGGTGCGTTCGATGTTGTTTCCGGTCGCGGAGTTGGCGACTACGTACACGTTGTAATGGGCGCCCGCCGGACTGGCCGGAATGTTCTGGAGTACGAAATTATGGGTGCCGGTTGTGCCGTCCTGGGGCAATTGAAGTTCGCGGGCCGCCTTTACGCGGTTGTCCGCGGTGCTCACGAAGAGGATGTGCAAGTCTTTGATGTTGTCCGTCCACGAGGTCGTGGGCTTGGCCGTGGACGTAGGGTAGGAAGCCTGTGTCGATGGAGCCTTGTCGAAGCCCAGGTTGATTACCACCTGGCCTTCCTTGCCTTCGCCGCCGCCCGTATCGCTTCCGGGATCTTCCGTATTGCAGGAAAACATCCCCAGCGACAGTGCGAGCACGCAAAGGGTTGATTTGAATATGTTTTTCATAATATGCGATTCGATAAATAATTTGCCCGGAACCTGCTCCGGTCGGGGCAGGTTCCGGGCGAATTACTAAATACCGGCCGACAGGTTAGCGATAGTCCAAGGTGCGATGGTGATGTTAACTTCCATGCTTACCACCGTTTCTACGGGTTTGGTGGGATCGGGTACCACGCCGCCGGGGTCGTTCGCACCGGGGCCGCTGATGCTGGAGATAACCACGTCGAAGAGCGTGTTGCGCTTGACCGTGTAGCGCAGCGGAAGTTCCTTGTCGGAGCCTGCGTTCTTATCCTGAAGGTAAATCGCGTAGTAGCACTTGCCGCCCGTGTATTTAATGGCTTCATTACCTGAACCGATCTGGCCCGTTGAGGGAAGTTCGTTGTAGCAGCCGGGCTTGTAACCCGTGATTACGCCTCCTGATTTTAGGGCGACGCGCCAGAAGTCGTTGTTTGTCAATGCTGCGCCGGGATTGCCGTCTTTATCCAAGATCTGATCCACATTCGGCGTCCAGATGCCTTCAACCTCCAGGTAGGATGCTTTGCCAGCCAAGATTGTCGCGTTACTGTTCTCGGTGAGGTAGGATATGCCGCCTTCCGTCGAAAAAATGATACCTGGGCGCTTCCGTCGATGTAGGTTCCCTGCGTGGTCGCCCCATAATACGGGGTCAGCAGTTGCTTGCCCGTATAGTTGGCGCCCTCATAAACCGGCATCAGATACATTTTGTCGGGGTTGTTTTTGGTCTTGAACTTGAGGTTGTCCAGCGTACCTCCGCTTCCTACCACGCCTGTACCCAGGCTAAGCCTTACTTTGGCACACGCGCGGCCGATGGTGACCGTGAATTTGTTCTCGCCGCTCGCGGTTACTGTCTTCTGGGCCGGCTGTGCTTCCAGGTTCGTCATCCAGAATTTGCCTGCGCCGGTTATGGACGTAAAGTCGGCTATGGCTGCCTGTGTTTTCTTGAATGCGTCCAGCTTGGTGACCTCAGTCGGTGTGGCAGCGGTCGTAACCGTCTTGAAATTGAAGTTCGCAAGTATGTCGTTCATGTTGGCGCATACGAAGAGGCGTTTTGCGCCGGTCGTGGTCTGAACGTTACTTTTTTTGCATCGACGTCTTCGACCGAGAACGGTACGATCGATTCCAGTACGTCGGCGTTGTTAAATACGTAAAGGGTGGCTTCCGCAAAATCTGATTCTGGCGGGGTTCCGTTTTCGGTCGCCATCGTCGAGGGAGCGTTCGTCAGCGTGATCGTGGCTGTGGTGGGGATGCCCTCTACCACGTCGTCTGCGGGGTTTTTCTCGGCGGCGGGATCCGTTTCGCAGGATGCAAAGGACAGCATGCTTATTGCGGCTAATCCAAGGATAAAATTCTTCTTCATAAGATTGGGGTTTAGTGAATTTTGGGACTTTTAGTGAAACATATTGTTTGTTAATGGAATGAATCTTTTTTTCAAGAGGGTTCCGGCAGTGGGCTGTCCGCGTGTGCCGGAATCTGGTCGCGGATCGTTTCGCCGGGGGAGTCGGCCGGTCTGCGGCCCGTTTCTTCCCGGACGTGTTTTCCGCTTCCGGGTGGAGCAGTGCCAGCACGTGCATGCTCTTCAGCCGCTGCCTGAGCTCTTCCTCGATTTCTGTCTCCAGATGCCGCAGACGCGCGTAGTGCCTGTCGTGCAGGTAGTCGCCTTTGTTCCAGTCGATCTCTGTCGCGGCGCCCATGGGGAGCCCTTTGTGGAAGAGGTACATCAGGTCGTACACAGTCACCCGTTCGACCCCTTTGCCGAGATAGACCATGCGCGCCGTGGTGTAACAGATGTTGCCGATGATGAGCGTGTTGATTACGGATTTGTAGAGTGAGTATTCCACGCCGAGCAGTTCCTTCAGGAAGCCCGCATCTATACCCCCGCGCACTCCTTTGGCCTGGTGGCGAGTAGGCGAGTAGATTCATAACTCTGATGGCACAGACGATTTTATCCGAAAACATATTGTGTGTTTTTATTGTAATCTCTATTTCCAATAGAGATAATAAGTGTGATTTTGCTTGTGAATTATTGATACATAATTCGTTCGGAACCCACTTTCCGGAAACGGCGATTCACACGATGTTAAACTTGCGTCATGCGTGTCACTATATATTTAGTTTCTATTTTATTGTCAGTATTTTATATTGCTGTAACGGTGAAATTATGGTGAAACATAATGCTCGCTGTGGCACCCTTTTTGCCGGGCAGACACAGCGAAATACGCTATTTTTAAACGGTAATATTATGCAGTTGCATTACAAAACGGATCACACCTCGTGTCTGAACTACAAAACCGAATCGTTCGGGGGATTTACGCTTGGGAAAATGTCGGAAGGCAAACGGTTCAACAACCAGAAGGAGCCTGTTAAAGTCAATCATCTGATATTTATTCTGGAGGGGGAGGTAAGTATCGTCAAAGACAACGAATGCGCGATATCGGTTCGGGCCGGAGAGTTTGTTTTCATTCCCATTTCATCGCTTTATGTGGGTACGGTCATCCGGCCCGGACGTTACCTCGACCTGACCTTTTTCCACAATAATATCTCCTTGTGCGACAAATATATGCTGTCGCATTATCTGGAGAGTGTAGGCAATTTTGATCCCAGTTTTTAAAGGCTTTGCCCGTACGCGAACCGCTCGATTTGTTTTTGAAATTGCTGGAGATTTATCTTTCGTCGGGGATCAACTGCAAGCATCTCCATGAAATAAAGGAGAAGGAGTTGTTCATCATCTTCCGCACGGCTTACACCAAGACCGAAATGGTCAGGCTTTTGCACCCGATTATGGGCCAGCGGGTCGATTTCAAGGGGGCCGTTCTGCAGCACAAGGACAAGGTGTCGAGCCGGGAGGAGCTGGCCCGGGTGATGGGAATGAGCGTGCCGGACATGGCTCGGAAATTTAAGGAAGAGTTCGGTGAATCGGTTTACTCTTGGCTGCTCAAACAGAAGAATGCCCGCATACTGGCCATGCTCAGCTATCCTTCGGTTACGATAAAGGACGTGATCTACGAATTCAAATTTTCTTCGCCGGCAAGCTTCAACAAATATTGCAAAACACATTTCGGGTGTCCCCGAGAGTGTTGGCCGAGCGCATAAAAATGAAAAATCAGCGGAATATGCCGCTGGATGAGGAAAAAGATTAATTAGAATAACTTTTGAGCGTTTTGGATAAGTGGATTTTCAAAAACACTCCCGACCTTTGTCTCGGTCAGGAAAATGACGCAAAAAGGCCCGGACAGGCCGTGCTGCAAAGGGGCGGGAATTGCTTAGCTTCCGCCGTGAAAAGAACAGAATTAAAAGATCACCTTATGTGTTTCTCTATTGGAAATAGAGGACGTAATTTTACAATAGTAAATATAACTGTTTTTGTTGGAAAATATGCAATACCGGGCTGTTTTTTTGATAAAAACGATCGGGGAAAATTTTTCCGGCCCTTGGAAATTCGCTATAAACGGGTCACAATTTCGTTTATTCGATCCAGTACGTCGCTGTCGAATTCTTTCAGGTAAATATGCGTGATTTTCTCCGAGGCATGTCCCAACCCTTCGCTGATGACTGCAACCGGAGCGCCGCATTGTTTTGCCAGGGTCGCCCATGTGTGGCGTGCCACATAGGTGGTAAGGGGTGTGGTCAGGCCGAGTTTTAAGCCGACTCTTTTCAGATTGCGGTTGATCCGGGCCAGTGCGCTGCGGTACTGGTCGTAATGCGAAAACGGGGCGTTATCGCGCAGAATGGGGAAAATATAGGGGGAATCGTTGTCGTATTTGGCGATAAGTGCCGCCAGCGGCTCCGTGATCGTGATGCGCAGCGGCTGGCTGCTTTTGTGCCGGACATAGTGGATCGCATTGTCGAAAATGTGTTCCTTCCTGAGAAAAACGATGTCCACAAGCGACATGCCGCGCGTGTAGAAACTGAAGAGGAAAATATCCCGTGCGAACTCCAGAAGTGGTTCGCTGGGGGAGAACGTGCAGTGCACCAGAAGCACCATGTTTTTTTTCGACAAGGCCCGCTTGACGGTTTTATGCACCGTGGTGCGTGTCGCCTTGAAAGGCGATTCCCCGACAGACGGAAAGCCGTCTTGGAGAATGTTGTTGTAGATGGTTCGCAGGTTCCGCATATAAAAGGCAATCGTGTTGTCCGACACCTGTTGTTTGCGGAGGAATTCTTCGTATTTGCGGACGAACATCGGATTGATTTCGCTCGCCCGCACATCCCTTCCCCGAGGTATTTCTGCAGCGATGAATGCGTGCTTTTGTATGCCGCTGCCGTTCCGTTTCTGCGGGCCAGTATTTTTTCGCGTATCTGCTTGTTCATGTATTGCAACAGATGGACGTTGTGCTGTCGGGACGAACGGTTGTCCAGGTCTTCCACGCAGAAATCTATGCCGTGCTCTTCGTAGAAGGCGATTTTCGACAGCAGCGTTTTGCGTTCCCTGTTCAGTGCGCGGTTCATCCGTTGTGCGCTGCGATCCGAAAGTTGCCGACTGTCGTCCGCGCGGACTTTTCCCGATACGGGATCGAAATCGGATTCGCGGATTTTATAGTTGGTGTACAGTACTTTTTGCGGCGGTTGTGGATGATCTGGAAAACCAGCGGGTAAGTACCGTCTTTCAGTAATTTGTTTTTGTGCAGCTTTAATTTTACGCTTGTCATAAGACACCTTTTATAAACCTTGTTATATAACCATACAAAACTATTCCAATTGTTGAAACAATTTGAAAAAGATAATGTTCAGCATCGGTGCGGAAGTCCTGTCCCCCGTGCTATCGGTTTGGTTTATAGGGGAATATTTTATAAAAAGGTGTGGTGTGACGAGGCGACTGAAAATGGGTGCCGGCGACCGGGGCTGACCTTCACGAGCTGGCGCTGTGCGGGTGCGGCCCGCGACGGGGAGGTGCCGGTTTATCTCCGCCTTTCCCGGAACCGGGCGCCGAATGTGCCGGTATTGCACCCATGGCAGGAGAGGCTGTCAGACAAGTCTGATTTTAACGATTTTACCCCGTCTGAACAAGCTCTGGCAGGGGCGATTGCCAATTCTGAGGGCTTGTCAGACATTCTTTCATTTTTATTTGCGACTTAGCGTTTTTTCCATAGGGGCGTACACGCTACCCGTGTGCCGTCGTCGTAGGTATGTTTTTCCAGTGAATTTTCCCGGGATTGGATGCATAGGTAGACCATCTCCTCCTGCGAGGTGTTGCACAGGCCCCTTACCCCTGCCGGCGCGACCCTTATGACGCTCCCCGCTTTGACCGGAAAGCAGTCGCCGTCTACCTGACAGTAGCCCGCACCCCGGAGTATTATGTACGTTTCTTCGTCTTTGTCGTGCTTGTGGAAATACCCGGGCCCGCTTCCGGGCGGGATGCTGTTGAACGATATTTCCGTGCCGGTCGCCCGCGTCAGCTCTTTGAGGAACAGTTTGCCCCGTACTTCCTGCCCGGTTTTGGCATGAATCAGCGAATACGATTTTATATCCTCCGCGTCGCCGATGTCCGCCGCCGTGTAGTTCCTGCCTTCCGCAATCTTTTTTGCCTGTTTCATCGCTGTCATTTTTGTCGGTGGCCGAAGTGCCTGCCGGCTGCCGTTCCGTCTATTTCACGAACTTTCTGAAAAATTTCCAGAGCTCCTCGCCCGTGTCGATGTCCTGTTCGCCCCACGAATGTTTCCCGCCGACGATCTCGTAGAGCCAGACTTCGCTGCCGCCCGTGCCGCCCGTGAAGCGGTGGGCGATGACCTTGCGGCCGTTCTCCGGCGTACGCCCGGGAATCGTGTCCGTCTGCATGCCGGTGCATTTGTTCTTGGCTGCCCAGTAATGTACGGCCATCGGTACGGCGACGTAGGCGCCCCAGCCGCCTTTATTGTCGAGATCACCCTCCCACGCCGACGTGCGGTCGGCCGTGCCGTGTATTTCGAACAGGGGCACGGGGTGCGTGGAATCGTCGGCCTTGTAAAGCCATTCGAGCATCAGCCCCGATACGGGTGCCACGGCCGCGAACAGGCGGGGGCGCTGCGCCGCAAGCTGGTAGCACATCTCCCCGCCGTTCGACATGCCCGTGCAAAAGACGTTGCGGCGGCTCAGCCCGTGCTTTTTCTGTAAATGCCGTACCAGTTGCGTGATAAACTCCACGTCGTCGACGGCCATGTCGGCCTGGAACGGGTAGCCTGCGTTCCAGCACGTCTTGCCCCGGCCGTCCTTCGCGCCCTGCGGGTAGCAGACGGCAAAAAGCCGTGGCGGTCGGCCGCGGCATTCATCCCGAAGCGGCCCGGGTCGTTGTTCGCGCCGTAACCGTGCAGGACGACCACCGCGGGGCGCCTTGGGGCAGCCCCTGGGGCAGGTGGAGTTTGTACGAGCGTTCGGTACCGCCTGAGCGCATCGTGTAGGAAGGGGTGTCCGGATTTGCGGATTGGGGCCGGGCGACGGATGACGCCAGCAGGAGGAGTGCCGTAAAAAGACCCTTTACGACGGAGGGGTTCGAAAGGTATTTCATGCTGTCGGAATTTTCGGGGCTCAGAGTCCTTTCCGGGCGATGCGCCATGCCAGGCTGTTGTAAAGCCCGATCAGCGGCCCCCGCCAGCTGCGGGGCAGGGCGTTGAGGATGCGTACCTTGCGCAGCGTGCGGCGGTAGGTCTTCGTGTAGCCGAAGAACCGGATCGCCCTCGCCGCATCCTTCGTGCCCCCTTTTGCGCTGATGATGAGCGCTTTTCCCAGGGCTGCGCGGGCCACGAACTCGTTGTATCCGTCTGCCGCCGCCGGGTCGTAAAGCTCCTCGAACGAGTAGCGCGTCCGCTCGGGCGTGTAGATGGCCGACGAACGGTTCGAGGCCACCTTCGAATAGTTTGCCAGCGGCTTGGGCGAAAAGCAGACCTTGTAGCGCCGGGCGATCTTGATCCACATGTAGAGATCCTCGCCGATCTTCATTCCCTCGGGGAATCCGCCCACTGTCTCGAATACCGCGCGCGGGACGGCGCTGGCCGACGGGATCGAGATGTAACGGTGCGCCGAGTCGCGGAAGAAGTCGGCGACCACGCCGCGCTCCGTGGGGGTGGGGGCGGGGAACCGCCCGTCATGGCTGACGATGTTGAAGGCTGTCGAATAAATCCCGCAGCCCGGGAATTCGGCCGCCATCGAAGCGATCTCCTCCAGAAATCCCGGTTCCCACGTGTCGTCGGCGTCGAGCAGGGCGATCAGGTCGCCCGTCGACTCGGCGATGGCGCGGTTGCGTGCCGCGCAGACCCCGGCGTTCGCTTGCGTGACGAGCTTCACGAGCGGCGATGCGATGGCACGCACGGCGTCTGCACTCCCGTCCGTCGATCCGTCGTCCACGACGACGATCTCCGTGGGCTGCAAAGTCTGTGCGAGTACCGAGCGTAGGGTGTCGCCGATTTCGCGCTCCTTGTTGTAGAGGGGTATGATGACCGAGATGGTTGCCGATGCCATTTGTTGCGGTTTGGTTTCTTGCGAAGATACCGATCTTTTGCTACATTTGCAAATAAAACCCTGTTCATGACCGCATCCGAGAAGCTCATCGCATTTATCCGCAATACGTTCGACACGGCGCTTTACTTCGCCGTGATGGCCGTCAAGGAGAATTTCCGCAACTATATCCGCCGTGCGGGCCCGACGGGCGACCCGTCGCGCGGGATGGTCATTCTCGGCAACGGTCCTTCGCTGGCCGAAGACCTGCCGCGATTGATCGCGCGCCGCGAATACGAGGCCAGGGATTTCATGGCGGTCAACTTTTTTGCCGAGGACGACCGCTTCGAGGTGGTCAGGCCGGGTTATTACGTCCTTTCCGACCCGATGTTCTTCCGCGACAGCGAGTGCCGCGACCGCGTGGCCGCGCTCTACCGCACGCTCGATAGCAAGGTCACGTGGCCGATGACGCTCTACGTACAGTTCTATAATCCCGAAAAGTTCGACTACCGCGCCGCACTTCCCAACCCCCGTATCCGCATCGTTCGCTTCCATACGCAGGTCTACCGCGGTTTTGGCAGCGTCGGCTTCTGGCTTTTCCGCCACGGCCTGGGCAGCGCCAATTTCGGCACGGTCGTGCAGGTGGGCGAATACGTCGCCCTGTTATTGGGTTACCGGCAGATCGAGCTCTACGCGGGTGGATCATACGTTGCTCGACGGGCTATGCGTCGACGATGCGAACCGCCTGTGCCGTGCCGACCGCCACTATTACGATACCCTTCCCCCGGCTCCGCAGCCCATCTACATGAAGGTGCCGCACGTGCCCTATACGATGTCGGTATACCTGGCCGAGGTCGCCGAACTCTTCCGCGGGCACGAAGTCCTGCGCGACTATGCCGCGTCGCTCGGTGCGCGGATCGTCAACCGCACCCGCGGCTCGATGATCGACGCCTACGAACGCGGGGCGGAGTAACGCCGCCTTTTTGAAATAAAGGAAGCGACCTGGAAAAGGTCGCTTTTTTATGCTCATCTCGGATTCCCGTTCCCTACCCCAGCCGCCGGCTTGCCGCGATGATCTCGGCCATCGTGAAATCCTCGGGGTTGTCGATGTCCAGCCCTTCGATGCGGTCTACGACAGCCATGTAGGGTTTTTCCCCGATGCGGCGTCCGCGGCCGCACCAGAGCGTGCGCGGGAAAATGAAAAATGCGCTGGTTTCGATATAGACCGGCTCTATGGTCTGCGTGCGGGGGATGTCGTCCAGCGCATAGTTGAGCGGCCGGCCTTCGAACCAGGCGAAGGTCTGGATCTTCTCGGCGCTGAACGCCGAATCGTATTCCCCCGACCGCACGTGCCGCAGGGCGTCCGCCACGGTCTCCGCGCGGATGAACGGCGAGGTGGCGTGCGCCAGCACGTAGAGGTCGGCCTCGACGTCGGCCGTGAAACTGTCGTAGATCTCCCGCCCGAGCGTCGTATCGCGGTCGAGGCCGGGGCTGCGGTGCAGGAAACGCACGCCTCGGGGCAGGTATTCGCAGATGCGTTCGTCGCTGCAATAGGCGTACACCTCGTCGATCTCCCCGATGCCGGCGAGCGTCCGCAGGATATGGCACATCAGCGGTTCGCCGCCCAGCAGGCGGAGGTTTTTGCCCGCTACCCGCTGGCTGTTGAGGCGTAAGGGGACGAATGCTACTGTTTTCATCGCTATCTCTCTTTTTTGTCGGTCTGTGTCAATGCCCCCCCCCTCTTGTCGGTCGCTGCTGCCGGAGTCCCGCGAAGGACACCGGCCCGCGGACTGTGGCCGGGAGCTTTGCAGGTAAATTATTGCACCCGCAGGTTGCAACCCCTGATGTCGCTGTGGTCGATGCGCCCCTCGACGACGAACGCTCCGCGGGCATCGACCCGGCCCACGTCCTGCGTCTGGATGAAGGCGCACGACCACCATGAAGCCAGGTCGGCGATGTCCAGCCCGCCGCGGGAGCCTGCCGGCAGGCGGTCGAACGGATCGTTCACGTCGCGTGCCGCGACCCGCATCCAGGCCGGGCAGCGGAAGATGTTCCCGCCCTGCGAGTAGGCCTGCGACGTGAGTTCCGCCATGCCGTATTCGGAGTGTATCCTGTCTACTCCGAATGCGTCGCACAGGATTTTGTGGAATTCCGCTTTGGGGATCTCCTCGCGGTATCCCTTCATGCCGCCCGTCTCCATGACGATTGTGTCGTCCAGCTTCGGGGCGTAACGCTCCGCCAAATCCCAGAGCGCATAGCTCACGCCCAGCAGGATCTTGGGCTTGGGGTCGCGGCGCATCGCCTCCAGCAGGGCTTCGTGGTCGTCGAGGTAAAAGCCGCCCGAGCCGCAGTCGGACAAAAGCCGGTCGGCCATGTAGACCAGCGACGAGCCTTTGCGCCGCAGGTAGTTGGGCAGCAGTGCGTAGAGGCTCCACCGTGCCGGTTCGCCGTAGAACGTCCGGAACGAAGCGCGGAACGCCTGTTCGTAGAGCGCCAGCGAGCGCATCGGGTGGCGCGACGAGGTCATGCCGGTGGTGGCCGACGAGGTGAAGACCGCTTCGGGCTCCGTGCCGCCGCAATACACTTCGTGGGTCTTGAAAAGCCCGATCGGCAAGTAGGGGATCGCATCCGCCGTCCGCACCTCCCCGGGCTGTACGCCGATCAGGGACAGATACTCGCGGTAGGGCGCGCATTCCGCAGCCTGGCGCCGGAATACCTCCAGCGCCGCCGCTTCGAATGCCGCTTCGTCCGCGATGCGGAATATGTCGTCGGGTGTGCTCATCGAGTGTAAAGATAGGAAATAAAAATGAAAGTGAGAGCAAACCGGTGTGATAAGACTGTCGAATAGCGATTTAGACGAAGATTGGACAAACGGGCGCAGCCAAGTAAAACCATCAAAAAGCCAACTCAAACCGGAATTACGTTACTATCCTGTTACTTTTTTGAGCTGGCGGAAAAGTTTCAGATGGTTTTCAAAGAGCTGATTTACACGCTTTCAAAGGCTGTTTCATCTATAAATGTAACCGAATTTTCGGAAGGCGGAAGAGACAGCACGAAAAAAGACGATCTCAAAGGCTTTAAGGAATCCGCTGAAGTCTATGGCAAGGGCATCGTGCATTTCCCTAAGGACTGTAAAGTTGTATTGTGGTCGTGGTCTGGCCCGTAACCAGAGCGGAGACAAAAAAGGTGCATGTGAAAATTGGAGGGAAAGCAAAGAAATAATACGGATATGTATTATGATTCTAATGACTCTTGTCCGCTGTTCTTTGTTTCGTTAAAAGTAGACAATATTTTGTATATCATTCTACGATTAAAAAGGACAAATATTCCGTAAACAATTATCATGGCAAGCCAAATGAGTGCCATTTTAAGAGCAGGCACACCGCTGAAAAGGAGAATTATTTGCGTAATAAACCCGAAAAACGTATACCCCGTGACTAATGCCGCCAAAGCTCTGCTTGCCATCGCCCCCACCTTGATCCGCAGTATTCGAAACAAGAGATACAAGAGGAACGAGAATAAAGGTACGCCAAACGCAGCCAATGCAACTACAACTCCCTGGGCATTCTCGTTATTTTGCAGATAATTTAGAATATCAGAAACGAATTCCGTCATATTTTTTCTCCTCTTCAGATATGTGCAACAACGGTTTGTCAGTATAACCCATTGGACGGGCAAACAACAAGGCGGGCATTTCGTGAATACCGATATTATACATATTCACGCTTTCATTGTAGAGTTCGCGGCGGTCGGAAAGCATATCTTCCAAATCCGACACCCGAAGTTGGAGGGTGCGGAAACTCTCCACAGCTTTCAGCTCGGGATAGTTTTCCGAAACGGCGAAAAAAGGAATTTAGCAGTTTGCCGACTTCATTAGCCAGTTGTACTTTTTCATCGGTAGAGCGAGAGGAAAGAAAAGCGGTTCGTAGCTCTGTAAGCTGATTTAACAGCGATTCTTCGTATCCCTGTGTCTTTTTTACCACAGCAATAAGGTTGGGTATTTCATCTACACGCTGCTTTAATATTACATCGATATTGGCAAAATTTTTATCTACATTGTACTTCAGCATAACCAACCGGTTGTAAATGGCAACGCCTCCGGAGACAATGCCGACAATGATAACTCCCAAAATAACGAAGGCAATAATAATTCCCATATTCACTGATGCTTAAAGATGATTGTTTTTTCTTGATTGGAAGGAGTATATATCCATACTGACCGGATGAAATACCCTTGTTGCCGAAAGGCAGGTTTATTTGCAACTCTCCGTCACGGTATTCGATGTGACAAAGCAGTATCAGTGAAGCGATAATACCCAAAACGGAGGTATAACAGATCAGACTATTGATAAGCGGCTTTGCCCTGTTGTATTTGTTGAGTGTTTGTGAAGGCATGAGCGTATATACCTTCTTCGTTTCTTCGTACCGGAAAACCGTTTTGCCTCCTCGTGTATCTGCCATTCCTATAAGCAGTACTTTATCGCCGGGCAACAACAACCGCTGCGTGTATCGCTTTCCTTCTTTTTGATACCGCTTGTTTATGGGCAGACACAAAAGATTCAGCTTTTCGGGTGTAACGTCCAATATGCCCGTTTCGTCCTGTATGGAGAATGCGTTGCATTTATTCTCGCTGTGAACGGTGGTATACGAAGTTCGTCCTTCGCTGTCGTGGTCTATATCTTCTATTTCGTATTCGTATGCAATACACTCCGTGTCACCGATAGGAGCAATGAGTTTTCCTCCGGGAACAACTATTCCTTCCACTTCGGCAAGCCCCATAGCCACAGAACGTATAGGAGAGGTGGGCAATATTGCCTGTAAACGCATAAAATGACGGTCACCCCGGGATTTTTCAGCGCGAAAAGAGGAAGGATAATAAATACCACCAAAAATATTAGCGGCAACGAGACTTCCATAATAAACATAATAACGAGCATTCCAATAATCCCCGATATATAAGTTCCGTTACTTTGCCCGCAGTGAAGACGGAAACTTTTTTCCGGTTTTCCGGTATTCAGCTTTGACTTTTTCTTAATCTCCTCACCAAAGGCATTATGATAAGGCCGACAATAGCCAACACAAAAGTAAGTACAAAAAGAAGCACCAACGCACACAAGCCAAAGCCCGGTTTAATAACCCCTAAGAAGCATACAAGAGTTGGTTCCAGAACAAAGAGAAGCCATTTAGGTTTATAGTCCCAACCGTATATTCCGCCTAAAATAACATGATGAAAAAGTGCCACAAAAGCCGAAAATGGTATCAGGACAAAAACCACTCCAACACTTATATCGCCCCAATCTGTCAAAAAAGTTGATAAGTTCCTTCATTTACGAAACATTTCTTGTATTCAGTTTTTCACGCTTTTGTGGATGCAAAAGACACGCAAAAGATCGGACGGGTTCAAGACCGGATTGCGTCCGATTCCGTGCGGGATAAAGGCCGGGATGTTTAAAACGCCCCGAACCCGATCTGGCCGTCGTCGCTGAGATTTGTCTTTTTCAGCTGGGCTTCGACTTTTTTCAGGATCTCGTCGTATTTCTGCTCCGAAAGCCAGGGCTTCATCGTTTGGTTCAATTTCTCCATTTTTTCGACGTGCGGATCCAGTATCTCATGTTTTTTGCGCATAGGTTTCGGCTTTCATGAGTTCTCTCAGCAGGAGTGCAGGCTGCAGGGCGCGCTGCAAATCGTCCTTCATCTCTTTGGGCAGGCTCCGGGCTTTGTCTTTGGGCAGGCTTGCGTACATGAGGAGCCCCAGGCTGACCTCCCTCGCAAATTTTTTATACACCTTCTGAAATCGGTCACTCCGCGCGTTGATGGTAAACGCCATGTCGTCCAACTGTTTTTCGATCTGTGCCATCTTCTGTTCGACTGCGGGTAGCTGCTGAACATTTTTTTCTTTTTCGGCTTCCACCGATCTCTCCACCTCGGCAAACGATTCCTGCAATGCACGGAATTCTTCCGGCATTTCGGCTCCTGCGCCGTTCTCTTCATAATCGGCGATGGTCTCCTTCAGTGAATCGATCCGCTCCTGCGGCACTTGTCCGCAGGCCATCAAAGTCAGCAGACATCCGGATAATAACCATTTCTTCATCATTTTTTTCAGTTTAATCATTTATCGGATAAAGATCGGGAATAGTTTTCGATATTCGGTTATCCAAAACGCTCATAAAGTTATCTTGCGGGATATGTTCCAGGAGATAGAGGAGCTGGGCGCCGGAGCAGAACGACATGATCCGGGCTGCCCATTCCTGTAAATGCGAAAACAACAACCTGCGGCCCGGATATCTCCGTTCCGCCGTCGTTGTTTTCACGGGTATTACGTGGCCTGCGGCCGCTTGTCATTTGTTACTTTTTCACTTTCGGCGCGAGCATCATGTTCATCTTCTTGCCGTCGAGCCGGGGCATCGCCTCCACTTTGGCGAACTCTTCGAGATCGGTGGCAAAGCGCAGCAGCAGGATTTCGCCCTGCTCCTTGAAGACGATCGAACGGCCGCGGAAGAAGACGTAAGCCTTGACTTTGGCCCCCTCCTTGAGGAAGTTCTGCGCGTGCTTGAGTTTGAAATTGTAGTCGTGGTCGTCGGTCTGGGGCCCGAAGCGGATCTCCTTCACGACCACTTTCGTCTGATTGGCCTTCAGTTCCTTGGCTTTCTTCTTTTGCTGGTAAAGGAATTTCTGGTAATCGTCGATGCGGCATACGGGGGGCTCGGCCTTCGGAGAGATCTCGATCAGGTCGAGTTCCAGTTCGTCGGCGAGTTTGAGCGCATCGCGGATCGGCAGAACCTGCGGCTGGCCGACGTTGTCGCCGACCACACGCACTTCCGGAGCCGTGATCTCGTTGTTGATCCGGTGGGGGTTCTCCTTGACGGGCGGACGGCGCCCGAAGCGGTTGTTGGCATTGGCTGCCGGTTTCGGTCTGTTATTCCCGGGGGTAAACGGCCTCGGCGGGAATGGTTTCGGTGCTGCGATAGTTGTACGTATTAGTTAAGTTAATAATGTGTTCTTTTATTTCTTTTCCAGTTTGTTGGCGTCGATCTCCTCTTTGACCAGCCCGGTGATCAGGTCGCGGAACGCTTCCATCGTCATCTGGCCCTTGTCGCCCTCGCCTTGTGCACGGACGGATACGAGGCCCTCGGCCTCTTCCTTCTCGCCGACGATCAGCAGGTAGGGGATGCGTTTCAGCTCGTTGTCGCGGATCTTGCGGCCGATCTTCTCGTTGCGGTCGTCGACTTCGGTGCGGACGTCGTTGCGGTTCAGGTAGTCTGCGACTTTCTGGGCATAGTCGTTGAACTTCTCCGAGATGGGAAGTACCACGACCTGCTGGGGCGAGAGCCACAGCGGGAACTTGCCGCCCGTATGCTCCAGCAACACGGCCACGAAACGCTCCATCGAGCCGAACGGCGCGCGGTGGATCATGATCGGGCGGTGGAGCTTGTCGTCGGCGCCCTTGTACGTGAGGTCGAAACGCTCCGGCAGGTTGTAGTCCACCTGGATGGTGCCCAGCTGCCACTTGCGGCCGATGGCGTCCTTGACCATGAAGTCGAGCTTCGGGCCGTAGAAGGCCGCTTCGCCCAACTCCACGACCGTCGTGAGGCCTTTCTCCTTGGCGGCCTGCATGATGGCCGACTCGGCCTTCTCCCAGTTCTCGTCCGAACCGATGTACTTCTCCTTGTTGTTCGGGTCGCGCAGCGAAATCTGGGCCGTATAGTTGTCGAATTTCAGCGTCTTGAAGATGTAGAGCACGATGTCGATCACGCGCTCGAACTCCTCGAGCAGCTGGTCGGGACGTACGAAGATGTGGGCGTCGTCCTGCGTGAAGCCGCGCACGCGCGTCAGCCCGTGCAGCTCGCCCGACTGCTCGTAGCGGTAGACGGTCCCGAACTCCGCCAGGCGGACGGGCAGCTCCTTGTACGAGCGGGGCTTCGAACGGTAGATCTCGCAGTGGTGCGGGCAGTTCATCGGCTTGAGCAGGTATTCCTCGCCTTCGATCGGGGTGTGGATCGGCTGGAACGAGTCCTTGCCGTAGTGGGCGTAGTGGCCCGAGGTGACGTACAATTCCTTGTTGCCGATATGGGGCGTGATCACCTGCTGGTAGCCGTACTCCTTCTGCACGCCCCGCAGGAACTGCTCCAGACGGTCGCGCAGTGCGGCGCCCTTGGGCAGCCACAGGGGCAGGCCCTGTCCCACGCGCTGCGAGAAACAGAACAGTTCGAGGTCTTTGCCCAGCTTGCGGTGGTCGCGCTTCTTGGCCTCCTCCAGCATCAGCAGATACTCGTCGAGCATCTTCTTCTTCGGGAACGTGATGCCGTAGATGCGGGTCAGCATCTTGTTCTTCTCGTTGCCGCGCCAGTATGCCCCGGCTACCGAAGTCAGTTTCAGGGCCTTGATGTAGCCCGTGTTGGGGATGTGCGGCCCCCGGCAGAGGTCGGTGAACGCACCGTTGGTATAGAATGAGATGGTGCCGTCCTGCAAGTCCGTAATCAGTTCTACCTTGTACTGGTCGCCCTTCTCGGTGAAGGTCTTGAGTGCTTCGGCCTTGGGGACTTCGCGGCGGATGAGCTGTTCCTTGTTGCGGGAAAGCTCCTGCATCTTCTGCTCGATTTTGGGCAGGTCGGCCTCGGTGATCGGCGTCGGCGAATCGACGTCGTAGTAGAAGCCGTTTTCGATGGCCGGGCCGATACCGAACTTGATGCCCGGATAGAGCGCCTCGAGGGCTTCGGCCAGCAGGTGGGACGAGGTGTGCCAGAAGGCGTGCTTGCCCTCTTCGTCCTCCCATTTGTAGAATTTGACCGAGGCGTCCTCCTCGATCGGGCGCGTCATGTCCACGGTTGCGCCGTTTACCGAGGCCGCCAGAGAGTCAGCAGCTAAACGAGGGCTGATGCTCTCTGCGATTTGGAAGGCAGTCGTCCCTTTGGCGAACTCCCTCACCGAACCGTCGGGAAAAGTGATTTTGATCATAAAAAATTATAAAGTTAAGTTTTCGGGGCCTTCGGCGCTTCCACAATTACGAGACGGAATACGCCTCCGGGTTGCCCGGTGTTTATCGTTTTTTCTCTTCCGGCTGCCGCGCCGTGCGTGCTGCCGTGCCTTTTTGCCCGTCGTGTTTCCGGCCTGTGTTTCTCCGGCCTGTGTTTCTCCGACCGCCGGCCCTGCAATCCCCGCGTCTTTGGCCGCCGTGTTCCCGGTCTGTGTCTCTCCGGTTCGTGTTTCTTCGGCCGCCTGTTTCCCGGCTCCCGCATCTTTGGCCGCAGCGTTTACTGCCTCCTGCCCGCGGCGCCCTTCCCGGAGCATCGCCGTCCCGGCGCCGATACCCAGCAGTACGGTCAGTTCCCCGGATGCCAGCTTCCAGAACTCCGTGCCGCCGAAAAAAGTAATCGCAGAGCCATGCTCCTCCGAGCAATACCCATATGGCCACGAACCCGGCCCCGATGCGGATCTTTTTTTGCGGCGTCATAACTAATCCTCCCGTTCGGTCTGCGGCAGGTCTTTGACCGAGATGTCGCGTCCGCCTTTCTCGCGCTCGGCGCGCTGCAACGGGTTGCGGCTCCATTCCGTCCAGGCGCGGCGGTGCTCCACGATGTCGATGGCGGCGTAGATCGCCGACCTCATCGACTGCGCATCGGCCTTGTCCTGCCCCGCGATGTCGTAGGCCGTGCCGTGGTCGGGCGACGTGCGTACCTTGGCGAGCCCCGCCGTGAAGTTCACGCCATCGGGCGAGAGCGTCTTGAAGGGCGCCAGCCCCTGGTCGTGGTACATGGCCAGGATGCCGTCGTACTTGGCGTATCCGCCCCCGGCGAACAGCCCGTCGGCCGCAAAGGGGCCGAATGCCAGCACGCCCTGCCTGAATGCCTCGACGATGGCCGGGCGGATGATCTCCTGCTCCTCGCGGCCCAGCAGTCCGCCGTCCCCGGCGTGGGGGTTGAGGGCCATCACGGCGATGCGCGGCTCGACGATGCCGAAATCCTCGATGAGCGAGCGGCGCAGCGTGTGCAGGTCGTGCACGATCTTCTCCCTGGAAATGCTGCGGCTGATCTCCGACACGGGAATGTGCTTGGTGACCAGCCCCACGCGCAGCACGTCGCTGCACATGATCATCATCGGCTCCCCGCCCAGCTCTGCCCCGAAGAATTCGGTGTGGCCCGTGTAGCTGAAATCGTCGCCCTGCACGTTCTCCTTGTTGAAGGGCGCCGTGACGATGGCGTCGAGCGTCCCCTCTTTCAAATCCTGCGTCGCCGTGCGCAGCGCTTCGACCGCAGCGCGTCCGGCCTGGGGCGAAGCCTTGCCCGGCTCCGGCTGCCCGGCCTCCCCGCATACGACCAGGTTGGCCTTGCCGCGGCGGGCGTCGCGTGCCGCGGGCACGGTGTTGAACGCCACCGGTTCGGTGTCGCCCAGCGTATTTCGGTAATAGGCCGCCGCCGTGGGCGAACCGTAGACGACGGGCGTGAAGAGCTCCGTCATGCGCGGGTCGGAAAGGGCCTTGAGGATCACCTCCCAGCCGATGCCGTTCGGATCTCCCTGCGTGATGCCTATTTTGAGTTTGCATTCGGACATAGATACATATATTTCAACTTACAAAGATACATATTATTCAGAATTGGCAATGCGCCGGATCGAATTTAAATGAAATTTTGCATTCCTGCGGCCCGGAATGTTTTGCGGATGGGCTTATTTTTCCTACCTTTGTCTTATGCAGCCTGTTAGGGTTGCTGACATATTCGGATAAAGGCGCATCGGCTTTTTTCTTACCATCGGAAATTGGACACTTTCGTGTAGCGTAAGGAACGAAGGTTGATGCTCTCGCTGTTTTTCGGCGTGGGCATTGGCCGCATTCTACGTTACAGGTCGTCCAATACCTCGATGGTGGATTCGGTATCTTTGCCCGCGCTTTTTTCCGGAGCAACAGCTCTGAAAGATGGAACCTTGCGCAAAAAAAATTACGCGGAAAAACAACCCGACCCTGGTCGCCGCGGTTTTCCGGCTGATGTTCGAGACCCTTTGGATTCCGCCCTACGACCGCCGCAGATGCAATGCCCTGGTCGCGGATTTCGACCTCTGCGCCCGTTCCGCGGTGACACGGCTGGCTGCTACCGACCTTGCTGCCGCCTCGGGGATCGAGCTGGACGAAATGCGCTATGCCGTGGAGTGCCTCCTGCGGAGCATCGAACGGCTCGATGCGGCGCGCCTTCTGCCGCCCGAGCGGTGTGCCGAAGCCCTGGAAGCCGTACGCCGCATGGTTGCCGGGCTGCGTGAACGGTGTGCCGACCCGGTGTGAGATGTCGAATGCGTGGTATGGTTTCCGGTGTCCTGCTTTGCCCTCCCGTAACCGGGACGGGCGGCTCTTGTTAACCCGATAATAATTGAAATGCAATGATGAAAAAAGGTTTGTTCATGCTTTTGTCGGGCCTGCTTGCATTTTCCGCCGCCAAAGCGCAGGAACCCCCGAAAGGGCCGGAGGCCCCGGTTGCGGGGCAGCAGTTGGTGCGGCTGTCGAAAATCACGGTCGATCCGGCGCGCCTGGCCGGCTACAACGCTTTTTTACAGGAGGAGATCGAGGCTTCGCTGCGTCTCGAACCCGGCGTGTTGGCGCTCTATGCTGTCGCGGCGAAGGAGGCGCCCGGACAGGTGACGATTCTGGAGATTTATGCCGACCGTGCGGCCTATGAAAGCCATATCACGACGCCCCATTTCCGGAAATACAAGGAGGGCACCCTCGATATGGTGCTCTCCCTCGAACTCGTCGATGTCGTCCCGCTTATGCCCGGTTTGGAGTTGCGGCAGACGGTCGGTACCCGGTAAATAGCGGTGCCGCCTGTCTGTCCGCGGCCCCACCCGTCGATTTCAGGTTTTTCCCGTCGTCTGCGTTATGACGGGAATTGCCCCTTGTCTGTTTGCGGCTCCTTCCTTCTGTTTTTTGCTCCTTTACGCCTGTCCCGTGCCCGTCGTGCTTGCCTGCCGCCGGAATTCGGCGCAGACGATCCCCGTCGCCATCGCCACGTTGAGCGATTCCGAACCCCGCCGGTCGGCCGGGTAAGGCGGGATGAACAATTTGCGGGTGACGGTCGCGGCCGCGGCGTCCGAAATGCCGCGCCCCTCGTTGCCCATGACGACGATCCCTGCCTCCGGGAGCGATGCCCCGTAGATGTTCTCCCCCTCCAGGAAAGTCCCGCACACCGGCAGCCCGGCGTCCGCGGCTTGGCGCAGGAACCCTCCCAGGTCGGTGTAGTGCACCCTGACGCGGAGTATGGCGCCCATCGTGGCCTGCACGACCTTGGGGTTGAAACAGTCGGCCGAGGCCTCCGAGCAGACGATGTCCGTGATGCCGAACCAGTCGGCCAGCCGGACGATCGTGCCCAGATTGCCCGGGTTCTGGACGTCGTCGAGCGCCAGCGTCAGCCGTCCCGCGAGAGCCCGCATATCCAGTCCGTAATGCGGTATTTCGACCAGCGCCAGCGAGTTGGAGGCTGTTTTCAGCAGCGACAGCCGCTCCATCTCCTTCGTGCCGACGACCTCGACTTCCGGCCCTGAAAACAGCCCTTCCAGGGCGAATATCTTGCGTACCCCGAGGTGCGACGTACGCAGCTCGCCGATGAGTTTCTCCCCTTCGGCGACGAACAGTCCGTGCTCCGTGCGCCCGCGTTTGTCGGCCAGCGCGCGGACGAGTTGTATGTCGGCTTTTGTCATCGTTGTTTTTCTAAGGTGAACGTCATCCCTTCGGTGGCGGGGTAGGTTTCGGGGAAGATCGCACGGGCCTCTTCGACCAGCATGTTTTCATCCTTGTAGCGCGACGAGTAATGCCCGATCACCAGCCGTTTCGCCCCGGCTTTCAGGGCAGCCTTGGCCGCGTCGGCCGCCGTCGAGTGTCCGCGCTCCCGGGCCGCCTTCTGCTCTGCCGCGGCGTAGGTCGCCTCGTGGTACATCAGGTCGGCGCCTGCGGCCAGCGCTGCGGCCTTGGCCGAAAAGTTGGTGTCCGACAGGTAAGCGTACGACCGGGGGGCGTAGGGACGGTAGGTCAGTTCCCCGTTGGGGATCACCTCCCCCGTGGAGAGCGTGACGTCCTCGCCCCGCTTTGCGGCGGTGATCTGTGCGACCGAAAGCCCGTATTTCGTAATCTTGAACTTGTCGACGTTCAGCGCCGGCTCCTTTTCGCGGAAAAGGAACCCCGCCGTCGGCACGCGGTGGCGCAGCGGTATGCTCCACACCTCCAGCGTACGGTTTTCCATCAGCAGCGCATGCTTGGTCGTGTCGACCTCCGTCCATACGACCGGGTAGGGCAGTTCGCTGTCGAAATATTTGAGGTGGCAGGCCAGAATCTCGCCCATCGGTGCCGGGGCGAATACCCGCAGCGGGGTCTTGCGGCCGTAGAGCGCCAGCGTCGAGATCAGCGGGAACAGCCCGAATACATGGTCGCCGTGCAGGTGCGAGATGAACACGGCACGCAGCCTGAGCGGGTTGATGCCGTAACGGATCAACTGTTGCTGTACCCCCTCGCCCGCATCGACCAGGTAGTACTGCTCGTGCACGTTGACCACCTGCGCCGACGGATGCCGGCTCAGGGTGGGCTTCGCGGAGGAAGACCCCAGTATGGTGACGCTGAAACTCATGCGTTTTTAGTTGGCCCGGCTTAACAGGAAACGCTCGCAGTCGATCGCCGCGATGCAGCCCGACGCCGCGGCCGTTATGGCCTGCCGGTAATGCGGGTCGCGCACGTCGCCCGCGGCGAAGACCCCTTCGATATTGGTTATCGACGTGCCCGGTTCGACCTTGATGTAGCCTTCGGCGTCGAGCTGCAACTGGTCGCGGAACAACTCCGTGTTGGGATGGTGTCCGATGGCCAGGAAGAAGCCCGAGATGTCGATCTTCACCTCCTTGCCGTCGTTGCAGCGCAGCAGTGCGCCCGTCACGCCCGACTCGTCGCCCAGTACCTCGGCGGTGTTGTGGTTGAATATCACCTCGATGTTGGGGGTGCTGAACACCCGCTGCTGCATCGCCTTCGAGGCGCGCAGGTGGGGTTTGCGCACGATCATGTAGACCTTGCGGCAGATCGAGGCGAGGTAGGTGGCCTCCTCGCAGGCGGTGTCGCCGCCGCCGACCACGGCCACGTCCTTTTTACGGTAGAAGAAGCCGTCGCAGGTGGCGCAGGCACTCACGCCCATGCCGCGGAATTTCGTCTCCGAGGGGAGCCCCAGGTATCTGGCCGAGGCGCCCGTGGCAATGATCAGGCTTTCGGCCCTGATCTCCTTCTCGCCGTCGATCACCACGTGGAACGGCCGCGACGCGAGGTCTACGCGCGTGGCTGTGCCCGTGCGGATCTCGGTGCCGAAGCGCTCGGCCTGACGCCGCATGTCGGCCATCATCTGCTGGCCGCTGACCCCGTCGGGGTAGCCCGGGAAATTCTCCACGTCGGTCGTCGTCGTGAGCTGCCCGCCCGGTTCGATGCCCTCGTAGAGCACGGGCTGGAGGTTTGCACGCGACGTATAGATGGCGGCCGTGTATCCTGCGGGGCCGCTGCCGATAATCAGGCATTTGATCGTTTCTTCCATGACTTGTAATTTTTTGTATTTGTTATCGTGATTATATGCTCCGAAGTCCCGCCGGTCGCCTTTTCCGGTTGTGCCGGGCAGCGCCCCTCCGGGCCGGGTTTGCCAATGCAGCCGGAAGGCGCCGATAACGGCGAAATATCTAATATTGCCGTTGTCACCTGCAAATTTCAGGCCCGCAGGGCTCCGGGACTTCCGTCCGGAACTCCGTGAGGCGGCGTCCCAGGTAGTCGAACAGCGCCCAGTGCCCGTTGTTGCGCACATGCACCACGCTGGCGGCGGGGTCGTAGTCGACGATTTCGTATTCGGGAGGTATGACGTAACAGCCCCGGCGGTCGATCAGCCCCATCCCCGTCTGCGTCTGTACCTCGGCGCGGCCTTCGCGGAAATCGCCCGCCCAGACGAACTGCGCCGGGATCACCGGGTTGTTGTCCGTATCGACGAATCCGAACCCGTTGTCGTCCTCCACGCACACCAGCCCTTCGAATACGTGGCTCGTCCAGCGGTGCCCGGTCAGGCTGCGCAGCGGGTTGTAGGGCACCGTGACGTCGTTGGCCGTCTGGCGGGGCACGGGTGCCTCGGCGATCCTGTGCCGGAGGACGTCGAATGCCTCCCTGTCAGCCGTGCCGGGCTCCGCTGCTCCGATTCGGGCATCGTAATAGCGTATCGGGACGAACCGTCCCCGGTGCCAGCGGAGGTTCGCTTCCTTGAGGTTGTTGTGCGTGAATTCCAGCTCCCCGAGCGCCGCCTGCAAGTGTGTCGAGCGCCGCGAGCAGCGTCGCCTTGTCCTCGGCGAGCAGCGCTTCGGCGAACTCCCGCCCCGCAGGCAGGTGCTGCAATACCAGATCCGTGTGCCGTTCCGTGCCCGCCGCGTCGTGCCAGCGCATTTCGCCCGGCAGTATGCGGCATTCGGCCAGGTAGCCGGTGTTGAGTTTGCGCAGCGCCGAGACCGTGCGTTCGATCCGGGGCATGGCCGACGGGTTCAGGGGCATGGCGACGAGCCACCGCTCGCCCCGCCATTCGACTTCAGCCTCGGCGAAACGCGTCGTGCGCACCAGGCGCGGCATGCCGTTGGGTTCCGTAACGGGGCGGGCGTCGGCAAGCATCGCCAGCGACAGGTCGGGCGTCAGCAGTGCCCGGGAGAAATGTTGCAGGGTCACTATCATCTCTATTCGGTTTTGACGCTGATGGAACCTATGTTGAGCATGGCGACCAGCTGGGCCGCCGAGGCGTTGTAGCTCATGCCGCGGAAGGGCGGGATCGCACCCGGGCCCTTGGCTTCGCGGATGGCCTCGTTGAAGACCGCGGGCATTTCGCTCGAACAGTCGTAGAGCAGCGAGGCATACCGGTTCGTATACCGGGCTTCGTGCGCCTCGGGGAAGAATACCGGCCGTTCGGTATCCCCGGCAGCGATATGGATGTTGATCAGCAGGACGTTGCCGTCGACGGTGCCCAGCGCCTTGATCTGGTCGCAGACCGCACGTAGCTCCTCGTTGTCGCAGTCCGTGGCCTCGCCGTCGGTGATATTGAAGACCACGGGAGGGAAACTTTCGGCGTTGGCCGTGCGGGAAGTCCAGCTGGCGGCTATGTCCCTCACGCGGCGCAGTGCCTCGCACATCGGCGTCTGCCCGGCCGACAGGGGCTTGATCCACGCCGGTGCGGGAATCTCCCGTAGGGCGATGCTGCCGTCGGGAAGCCGGTGTTCGATCACCTCCGTGTGCACCGGCATCTCCTGTGCCGCCAGGGCGCTGACAGGCACCAGATCCTCGCCTCCGGGCAGCAGCGAGCGTACCTCGTCGTCGCCCGAATAGCCGACCACGGCGATGTCGTAATAGTCGCGTACGCCGTCGCTGCGGCGTGCCCGTTCGACGAGCTCGAACAGCAGGTCGTTGGTGATGGTTGCAACCGCTTCGGCCTTGGTCATGCAGCGTCCCCGGAAGAGGATGCTTTCGGCCATCGACCCCGAGCCGTCTATGGCCAGGATGAATGCCGTGCGGTGGTTGCGTGTGATGCTCTGTGTATACATGTTGCGTCTATTTAAGTCCCCGGACGGAGTAGTAGTCGTCGCGTACTTCCCCTTCGTCGTCGCTGTCGAGGCCGTAGCTGACCGCCATGTCGAGCGAGCAGTCGCGGTCGCGGTCGGCGTCGGTCGTACGGCGCATCGTCGCGCGGGCGTTGCGCCCCGCCGCGATGGCCTCTTCTATCTCCGCCACGGTCGGGATGTGTCCCAGCAGCGATGCGTAGACCCCTTCGGCCCAGCTGTGGGCGTAGTCGTCGTAGTGGACGGAAAAGACCCTGAACCGGTTGTCCACCTCTTCGGGCGTTGTCAGCTCGCCGCGGTCCACGGCGTCGAGGATCGCTTCGACCTCGCGTTTGGTGACGTACTGCCCCGCCACGTCGAGCCAGCGGCCACTGCCGTCGTAGCGTTCCGCCGATTCCCCCCGGTCGAGCATCGCGCCCAGCGCCGCCACGATGAAACGGTTGTAGAGTCCGATGCCCCGTTTGAGGGCCGCCGCGCGGATGATCGCCTTCTGGTGGACGTACGTCGGGGCGTCGGGGTCTTCCTCTGCGATCGCGTGGAGCGTATCCACGGCCCTGAGCATTCCCGAGGTGATATAAGGGTTGTATTCTTCGAAGTTGATGACGTCGCGCCGTATGGTGCGGCGGTCGCGTGCAGGCCATTTCTCGATGTCGCGCACGGCGCCGTAGCTGGTGAGGTTCGCCCCGGGCATGAGCACCGAACGCCCCTCCTTTTCGACCAGGTAGGAGTAGGGGAAGGCCGACGTGTCGTGGTGGAACGAGTGGTGCCCCATGATCATCGTGAAAGCCCCTTCCAGCGCTGGGGACATGATGTAGGCGCCGCTGGCGAACTTGCAGCCCCTGAGGTGCACCGCCTGGTGCACGGCGCCGCTCTTGAACAGGTGGTTGCTCTGGTTCGAGCCGCTGCCCGCGTTGAAAAACGAGAACATGCCCGCGATGAGCAGCGACGACTTGTGGTGCGAGACGGTGTAGGGCCCCGCGAAGATCGAGGCGGCCTCGCCGTTCTCGCAGTGCGAGTTGGCGAAGAACAGCGATTCGGCCGCCGTGAAGGCCTTGTCCAGCCGGCAGCTTTCGCCCACGAAACAGCGTTCGACGATCGAGCCGTTGTCGATCCGGGCGTTTTCCGCGGCGATGAAGTCGTAGGCCTTGACGTCCACGCCGATGTGCGCGCCGTCGCAGACCGTGCCGTTTTCCAGTATCGAACAGCCGTCTACGGTGACGTTGTCGCCGATGCGGACTTCGCGGATGAACCTGGCGCCGACGATGCGGCTGCCTTTGCCGACGCTCCCCGTCTGCGAGGCGCGGGCTTCGGCATAGTCGTCGACCATCTTTTCCAGGGCCGCCATGGTCTGCGGGCGGTGACGGTAGACGGCCATCAGGTAGGCTGCCTGTGCCGAAAGGCGGTCGTAGATCTTCACCGTGCGCCCGCCGCATTCGTTCATCGTCGCCACGCCCACGCCGTTCCCGAACGTGCTCCTGCGGCGGCATTCGAGTGCCGTGACCCCTTCGACGAGCGCCCCTTCGCCGATGTGGTAGTTGCACACCCGTGAGCGGATGATGCGCGCTCCGGAGCCGACCACGACCTTGCCTTCCAGGTGGCTTTGCAGCAACTGGAAGGGGGTGAAATCGTCGGCGACCGAGACCTGCGACCACGCTTCGGCCGAGGAGCCGAGCGACTCGACCGCGGCGATTTCCGCCGGTGTCATATTTCTGAATTGGGGCATCACAATCGTATTTAGCAGATGCAAATATAACGAATTGCGGCTAAATTTCAAACTCGCGCCCTGCGCGGTCGATTTCCAGCCGCCTGCCGTCACGGATGACCTCCGCACGGCCGTTGCGGAAGGGTTTTACGGCTTCGTACCCCGCACATCGTATCCGGGTGCGCCCTTCGATGTCGATGTAGTGCCAAGCCTGGCCCACCCTGACGGCGGCAAGCCCTTCGGTAAAGTCGAATCCGCAGTCGTAGAGCGGCGGTATGACGATCCGCTCCGGTGTCCTGTAACCCCACAGGCCGTTCCCGACGAACAGCTCCGGCGAAACTGCGCCGCCGTCGTTCCGTACGTCTCCGTCTTTGCCCGCAAACAACTCTCCGCCGCTTGTGTCCCCGTCTGTGTGCTTGTCCCTGCCGTACCCTGTATTCCCGGTTATACCTCTTGTGCCTCCGCCTGTGTGCTTGTCCGCGCCGCACCCTGTATTTCCGGCTGGATACCTCTCTGCGCCGCCGTCCGTGTCGCCGCTTTTGTCCCCGCATGTATTTCCGGTTGTCTCTTCGCCTTCTCTCCCGCCGCACGGCGGCCCGCCAGCCCGTGCTGCGCATGCCAGCAACTCCGGCAGCCCGAACAAACGGGGCGTGGGTGCATACAGCAACCGTGCGATGCGGTACTGCACGGCCAGCCCTTCGCGTTCGAAAAGCGCGATGGCCTCGCGGAGCGCCTCGTCGGTGCGGATCTGCTGCGGGGAGAAGAGCAGCCCGTCGGCATCGGGGTAGCGTACGTACAGCGTCGGGTCGAGCGCCAGCGCATGAAGGGCCGTCGAGATCAGCGCCGCGGGGTAGTCGTCGAGCGAGGCATTGAAGTCGCGGATCGTCCGTGCCGGGTGTTGGAAGGCCGCGGTACCCAGTTCGGGGCTCGCCTCCCCGGCGAATGCGGGCAGGTACATGGCATCGAGGTCGATCAGGTGCAGCCGCCCCGAGGAATCCACGACGATATTTTCGGGTTTGAGGTCTCCGTGTGCCCAGTCGTCCGACGTAAGCCTTGCGGCCAGGCGGTCGAACGCCGCGGCCAGTTGCCCCAACCGTGTTGCGTCTTCTGCCGCGGCCGCCTCTGCGACGGCTTCGTGGAGCGTCGCGCCTTCGATCCAGTCGCCCAGTACGACGTCGACCCAAACCCCGCTCGGGCGAGTCGTAGAGGTACAGCTCCTGCGGCAGCAGCCGTTCGCCGTAAATCTCCGCCAGGTGGCGCGGCGGATGCATGTAGCACCGCAGCGAGCGGATATGCCCTTCGTGGCGGACACGGAAGACGATGGCGCTGTTGCCTACGGTGTAGCACATGCGGCCCCGGCTGTCACGGCATACCTCCATGCCGCCCAGGGTTTTCGTCAATCCGTGGGTGTCGGCCAGTGTCGTGAGGTATTGTCGCAGCGTGAACACGGTTTATTGGTTGTCTTGTTGCCGGGGTTGGAACCGAAGATTCCGGTTTGCAGGGTGGGGCGGCGAAAGCGGAGCCGCCTCCCGGCCTGGGCGAAGGTTCCCTGCTGCCTGCGGCGCCTGTGGAATCCGCGTCTTTCACCTCCAGTCCCGGCAGGTCGTGAAAAGTACCGCTGTCGGCCACCGTGGCAAGTTGGGCCAGGGCCGCATAATACAGTAATACGGTATCCGGGTTTAAAAAAGCGGGGCTTTCCAGTCCCGCTTCGTGTTCGTTAATGGCAGTCGCAGTGGCCGTCCCCATGGTCGCACCCGCCGCCGCAGTCATCCCCGCAGTCGCCGCATGAACAGCCGCCCTGCAAGTCTTCGGGCGTTACGTCGCGCACTGATACGACTTCGACGTCGAAATTGAGCGTCTTGCCCGCCATCGGGTGGTTGAAGTCCATCTTCACGGTTTCGTCGCCGACCTCCTTGACGATGCCCATCATGCGGTTGCCCTGGTTGTCGCTCATCGGCACCTGCGAACCCACGAAGAGGATGTCTTCGGCCAGTTTGCCGTCGACCATGAATATATTTTTCGGCAGGTCTACCACGGCATCGGCGATCAGCTCGCCGTAGCCGTCCTTGGGCTCGAGGGTGAACGAGACGGCCTCGCCGATCTCCTTGCCCAGGATTGCCTCCTCGAATTTGGGAAGCAGCATGCCTGTCCCGAAGATGAATTCGAGCGGCTGTCCCGGACGCGACTGGTCTGCGATTTGTCCGTCGACAGTGAGCTTGTAGTCCACGCCGACCATTTTGTTCTGTTCTACTTTCATTGTAATCTGATTAGGATTTATTGCATGTAATTGATTGGCAAAGATAGAAATTAAGTTCCGGATTTGCAATTACTGCGGAATTTATCTGGTTTTATGGAAGCTTATCTCCCTATTATGCTAAAATCGTGCAAAAAAAATTATTTTCCGCTTCTGTTGCTTTCGGCCCGTTTCGTCGGGTCTGTCCGGGTGAAATGCCGGGGCCGGATACGTGCCGCGATGCTTACGGTGCCGGCGTGCGTGCCCGCGTTTTTGGTACGTAGTAGCCGGTTCGGGACAGCCTATTCGCAGTTGCGGCAGCAGAGGTTGCGGTCGCCGTAGCCGTTGTCGATCTTGGTTACGTAGGGGAAGAACTTGGCTTCGCGCACCCATGCGAGCGGGAATGCCGCCTCGGCGCGGGTGTAGGGATGCGTCCATTCGCCGGCGATCTCGACGGCGGTGTGCGGCGCGTTGGCGACCACGTTGTCGGCCTGCCCCGCGGCAGCTTCGCATTCGCGCTTGATGCTCACCAGCGCTTCGATGAAGCGATCCATCTCGGCCTTCGGTTCCGATTCGGTCGGTTCGACCATCAGCGTCTCATGCACGGGGAACGAGAGCGTCGGGGCATGGAAGCCGTAGTCCATCAGGCGGTGGGCGATGTCGCCGCAGTCGATGTTGTAGTCCTTCTTGAAAGAGGTCAGGTCGAGGATCATCTCGTGTCCCACGCGGCCGGTCTCGCCCGAATAATAGGTGCGGTATTCCGGTGCCAGCGCCGAGGACATGTAGTTGGCATTGACGATCGCCATTTCGGTGGCGCGGCGCAGCCCGTTTCCACCCAGCATCTTGATATAACCGTAGGTTATGGGCAGCAGCATGGCGGAGCCCCAGGGGGCCGACGCCACGGCCGTGATGCCCTCGTCGCCGCCCGTCGGCATAACCGGATGCGAGGGGAGGAATGCCCTGAGGTGCTCGGCGACGCAGATCGGGCCTACGCCCGGGCCGCCGCCGCCGTGGGGCATGGCGAAGGTCTTGTGCAGGTTGAGGTGGCAGACGTCGGCGCCGATGTAGCCGGGGTTGGTCAGCCCCACCTGCGCGTTCATGTTGGCGCCGTCCATGTAGACCTGCCCGCCTGCGTCGTGCACGGCGTCCACGATCTCGCGGATGCGGCTCTCGAACACGCCGTGCGTCGAGGGGTAGGTGACCATCAGCCCGCACAGCTCCGAACTGTATTCCCGGCCTTGGCCTTGAGGTCTTCGACGTCGATGTTGCCCCTTGTCGTCACAGGCTACCGTGACGATCTTCATGCCGGCCATGGCGGCCGACGCGGGGTTGGTGCCGTGGGCCGAGGCCGGGATCAGCACCACGTTGCGGTAGCCCTGTCCGCGGCTCTGGTGGTAGGCGCGGATCACCATCAGCCCGGCGTATTCGCCCGCAGCGCCCGAATTGGGTTGCAGGGAGCAGGCCGCGAAGCCCGTGATCGTCGCCAGGTCGTTTTCCAACTCCTTGATTAACTGCATGTAACCTTCGGCCTGGTCGGCCGGGGCGAAGGGGTGCATCATCTGGAAGCCCGCCAGCGAGAGCGGCTGCATGAGCGCCGCGGCGTTGAGCTTCATGGTGCACGAACCTAAAGAGATCATCGAATTGGCGAGCGAGATGTCCCTCAGTTCGAGCTTCTTGATGTAGCGCATCAGGTCGCTTTCCGAGCGGTAGGTGTTGAAGACCGCCTCCGAGAGGTAGGCCGTGCGGCGGCGCAGGGCGGCCGGCACGCGGCTTTCGGTGACGGGCTTTACGGCCTTGGCTTTCCTGCCTTTGGCGGCGGCGAAGATGCGTATTACCTCGGCGACCTCTTCGGGGGTGGTCACCTCGTCGAACGACATGCGCACGGAGCCTTCGGGTGGGGTAGTAGAAGTTGATGCCGCTTTCGAGTGCCAGCGACTGCACGACGGCGGCTTCGGCCGAGACTTCGAGCGTGTCGAAGAAGTCTGCGGCGGCGAGTTTGTAATCCATCGCCTGGAGTGCGTCGGCGACCGTTGCGGCGGCCAGGTGGGCCGTGTCGGCGGCGCGTTTCAGCCCCTCGGGGCCGTTGTAGACGCAGTAGAAGCCTGCCATCGAGGCCATCAGCGCCGAGGCGGTACAGATGTTCGACGTGGCGCGTTCGCGCTTGATATGCTGTTCGCGCATCTGGAGCGCCATGCGCAGCGCCTTTGTTGCCGAGGCGGTCGACCGAGACGCCGATGATGCGGCCGGGCATGTTGCGCTTGTAGGCCTCGCGCGTGGCCATGGCCTGCGCCGGGGGCCGCCGAAGCTCATCAGGGTGCCCAGGCGTTGCGTCGAGCCGACGGCGATGTCGGCACCCCACTCGCCGGGGATTTGAGCAGCGCCAGCGAAAGCAGGTCGGCGGCGGCCGGACCAGCACGCCCTGGCATGTGCCGCGGCCGTGAAGTCCGTATAGTCGCGTACGGCGCCGTTGGCGGCCGGGTACTGGACGATGGCGCCGAACTCCCTTGCCCGTGAAGCTGTATTCGTCGTATTCGTCGACGATCGTTCGATGCCGAACGGTTCGCTGCGCGTGAGCAGCACGTCGAGCGTCTGCGGGAAAATGTTGCGGTCGACGAAGAGCTGGTTGCGACCCTCTCGACCGCTTCGCGCGGGCGCAGCGCGAACATCATCAGCATGGCCTCGGCGGCGGCCGTGCCCTCGTCCAGGAGCGAGCAGTTGCCGATTTCCATGCCCGTGAGCGATCACGGCGGTCTGGAGCAGCAGCGCCTCGAGACGGCCCTGCGAGATCTCGGCCTGGTAGGGCGTATAGGAGGTGTACCAGGCAGGGTTCTCGAAGACGTTGCGCACGATGGCGGCCGGACGGCGCAGGGGTAGTAGCCCATGCCGATGAACGATCTGAGGCAGCGGTTGCGGTCGGCCAGCGAACGGATGTGGGCGGCGGATTCGTATTCGCTCATCCCTTCGGCGGCAGCGCGAGCGGGCTTCTTTGAGCCGGATGGACTGGGGATGACCTGCGAGATCAGTTCGTCGACCGACTTTGCGCCGATCACTTCGAGCATGGCTTTGAGGTCTTTTTCGTTGCTGACGCCGATGTGGCGTTCGGAAAACTTGTCGAACATATTTGTCATCAATTGGTTATTGTGGTCGGATGCGCCGGGCGGCGCGTAATCTCCATGCAAAAAATACTATTTTTACGAAGACCGCAAGCGTCTGCCGGGTTTATATTTTCCCCGTGGCGCAGGGATACGCCTCCGTCGGTCGTAGCCGGCCGCGCTGGCACCCGCAGGCGGCGCGAAACGGGGGAGTTGCGGCGGACACCCGTGGGGCGGCAGGCGAGGCGTCTGTCCGGCGGGGCTTGCCGGAGTCAGTACTTGAAACTGCTGCCGCCGATGAACTCCCGGATGATAGACGTGGGCGGGATCTCGTCGGGCGGGATAGTGAAGTTTTTCAGGAACTTCAGCATGCGCCGCGCCTCGTCGTACTCGGGCACCGTGTCGGGAACCTCGCGGAGGATCTTTTTCGGCATAGGGGCGCAACACCGAGATTTCGTAGAAGAGCGACGAGTTGAGCATGACGTCGGCGTTTTCCTGGTAGGGGAAGATGTTGCTTCTCCTCGCCGCGGCGGACGGAAGCGCGAAAGCGTCGCCACGGCATCGGCGCCGCGTTGCGTATAGTCGCGCGTGAGGCGGCGCAGCAGGCGGTTGTCGGTCGTGGCGATGCGAGAGGTTGTCCATCGCCACCGACGTGAAGCACGAGATGTAGATGCGGAATTTCTGCGCTTCGGGGACGCTCGGGGTGAGGCGCGGGTTGAGCCCGTGGATGCCTTCGACGATCAGGATCGAGCGTTCGTCGAGCGTCAGCGGGTTCTTGTGCCACGTGCGGCGCCCGTGATGAAGTCGTAGCGCGGGATGTCGACGCTTTCGCCGCGCATCAGGCGGCAGAGGTGGTCGTTGAACAGGCCGAGGTCGATGGCTTCGAGTGCCTCATAGTCGTAATTGCCGTCGGCGTCGCGCGGGGGTCTTTTCGCGGTCGACGAAGTAGTCGTCGAGCGAGATCAATACCGGGTGCAGCCCCAGCACGCCGAGCTGGATGCCCAGCCGTTTGGCCGAGGTGGTCTTGCCGCTCGACGAGGGGCCCGAGATGAGCACCATGCGCACGCCGCGCGAGATGTTGGCGTCGTAGATCGTGTCGGCGACCCACGCGAACTTGCGTTCGTGGAATGCCTCGGCCAGTTTGATCATCCGCCCGCGTCGCCCGCGAGCACCTTTGGAGTTGACGGCGCCCACGGTGGGCACGCCCATGATCCGCACCCAGGACTGGTATTCCTGGAAGATGCCGAACATCTTCTCGACGTTCGTGTTGAGCCGGTCGGGCGTTGCGCAGCGGCAGGGCGAGGTAGAACCCGTTGTAGTAGGGTTCGATGCCGAACCGGTCGATGAAGCCGTTGCGATGAGGGCGCCAGCGCGCCAGTAGAAATAACCGTCGGTGTCGCCGAGCGTGTAGAGGTCGCTGTAAAGCCGCGGGCGGGTGTCCAGCAGGGCGATCTTGTCGGTGAGCCCCTGGGCCGCATAGCGGGCGCGGACTTCGCTCGCGAGGATGCGCTGCGGGCGTGATCGGCAGGTCTTTGCGCCACCAGGGTAGCGCATGCGCCCGAGTGCCGCCGCCTGTTCGTGTGAGAACTCGTCGATGCCTTCGACCCTTGGTAAAAGCGTTCTGTCCCATCGAATGGCGGATGTGGAGCGTTTTGCCCGGAAAGAGGTCGCGTACGGCCTTTTGCAGGATGAACCACGACGTCCGCTGGTAGACGCGGATGCCGGAGAAGGGTGTGCATGCCACGAAGCGGACGCTCACCGGGGTATATATTTTGTAATACAACCTTTTTGATGCGGTTGTTGACCAGGGCGGCCAGGAACGGTAGGGCCCGGTGCGACCCGCTTTGCGACCTCGGAAAGCGGGGCTGCCCATCGGCACCTCGACCTTGCCGCCGAGGACTCGCATATGATTTCGATGATATTCGTCATAGATTTTCAGGATTGAAACCATGTAAAGATATGAATAATTTATAACGTTGGACAAACTAAAACCTGTGTTATGAAAGGAATGCTGAGGATGGGGCTGGTCGCCGTTGCGGCGCTCGCCGCGTCTGCGCCCCCGCGCGAAAGGACGCCGTGGCTGCTGTCGACGAACGACATGCACGCAAAGATACAGAATTTCCCGCGGCTGCGTCGGCCGTCGAGGCGTGCCGCGATACGGCCCAACTGGTGGTGCTGGTCGCATGCCGGCGACCGCTGGACGGGGAATGCCTATAGACATGGCGCCGACGCCCGGTATGCCGATGACGCCCTGATGAACGAACTGGGGTTTGACGTGGCGACGCTGGGCAACCATGAATTCGACCACCGGGCAGGCGTTCCTGGGCGATGATCGACAGCATGGACTTCGAGGTGGTCTGCGCCAACGTGGTGAGCGACACCTGCACCTTCCCGCAGTTGCCGCCCCTATACGGTCATCGCGAGCCGGGACAGGATCAGATCAGGTTCGTCGGCGTGGTGATAACTACGAGGGCCAGGGCATCCGGCGGGCAATGAATCGAGTTTCGCGGGGCTGGAGTTTCCCGACCCGCGGAGGCGTCTTACAAATATGCCGCGGGCGCTGCGGCCCGAAGTGCGACGTGCTGGTACTCATGTCGCGCTGGGCGGAGGCCGCGATGCGGAACTGCTCCGCCAGCAGTCGCAGTACGACGTGGTGATCGGCGGAGCATGCGCACTTTGCGAAAAGAGGTGGAAAGCACGCTCTCATCGGCGGCACGCTGCTGGCTGCAGACGGGCAAAGACCTGCGGAACATCGGCGTGACGACCGTACGGATGAAGGAGCATAAGGTGTCTGGGGTTGATTACCGGATCGTCCCGCTGGCCGATTACGAACCCGATATCTCACCAGAAGCAGGTCAGAGAACTACT
>VOFC01002071.1_pt1 | contig 150411 bp, 199 predicted proteins | sample 5384161 | NCBI WGS metagenome assembly VOFC01 (sample SAMN12384722, study PRJNA508395) | human gut metagenome | isolation source: healthy gut B | host: Homo sapiens | reverse complement strand
CCTTTTGCCACAAACTGCTCCAGCATTCCAGAGGGTCGCCCGGTCAAGATATATTTCCGGCGCATGGGGCGGCAGCATGATTTCCGAAGCAATCACGCCGCCCTTTTTTGGTGTAATCGCTGACTTCTCCATAGTAGCTGCTGTAAAGACGCTCCCCGGATCGGTAGGCTGCGCTTGCAATGGCGCTCTGACCGGCGCTGCGCTTTATCTGTGCGATTGAAAAATGATAAAGTGCTATCCTTAGTCACCGCCTTTCTCCTGCCCGGAAATACGGGCGTGGTTTTCTGCGGCAGACCGGATGAAAGGCTCCGCCTACGGCAGATTTCAAAATACTTTCCATGAGGGAATAAAATTCCGCTTCGGATAGCTCCTTTGTCTGTGGTGCAATGCTCTCAATAGCTGCCCCACGGGTAATCAGCCGGTGCGTCCTCTGTTTCCGGGAACGGACAGTGGTTTTTTCATATTCCTGCTTTAACTGTTCCAAAGATTTTTCCATGTTCTCACATCCTTTGCTTATAAGATAAAGAAAGACCATCCGCAGACAGTCTGTGTCAGTGCTTCTATAAAGCCCGATGAAAGGGAAAACCACAGAGCGGATTTCTCTTTGCGGCGGGTACACAGGGATAGCCGCTTTAGCGGCGCAAGGGGTGTAGCCACCTTGTCGGAGCGAAGCGAACGCAGACCTCGGATTGCTGATTTTATCAGCGGCAGAGGTAAGCTCCGCAGGACGCACGATACATGGTCTTTAGACTATGTATAGAAGTGCGCCCTTAGTTCCTAAGGGATTTTGCCGTTGCCGGCAGTTTTGTCCTTTTTCTTGGAACGCTTAGAAAGGTACTTCGGGCAGTCAACCACAACCGCCCGGAAGCTCTGTTTACAGGCTGCGGTCATTTAAGAAGAAAGACCATTCCAGCCGTCGCTTGTTGCTCATTCTTGCCATAACCGGCTCCTTTCTCCGTTTCTATCTGATGTACGCAGATAGGGGGTTTTTGTGTAGCGTCTCGGTATCATTTTCAAGGATTTTTCCCTCTGTATGCCCCTTTGGAAAGGGCGGCAGTATTGCAGTCAGGGAATGATACCTCACGCTTATTTGTCGCTTCTCGGTACGGTTTCGGAGCCTTTTGCCATCCATTCAAAGAAAGCAATTTTGCTGACCTTGATAAGCCTACCCCTGCGGAACGCCGGAAAGCCGGGTGTGTGTACCAGCTCATAGGCGCTCGCTCTTGAAATTCCCATAATCCGCTGGATGTCCGCCACATCCAGAACCAGCGGTAAATCCTCGTAGCTGTTCAATCTCTTTTTATCGTTCATTCTGTTCCTCCCATAAATCAAATAGGTTAAAATGCTTCCTGTTGCCGTTCTCCCCAAAATCCGTTTTCCTGCCCCATTCCTGCGGTGTTTCCCTGCATTGGTGCGCCGGATGCGTCACTTCTCCTGCCGGTCATATCCTTTTTGGACGGTCATTCACTTGTCAAGGTACTGTTTGGCACGAAATTACCAACTGCAATCATCATAGCGGACTATCCTTGACAAAACAATGCTTCTGCGATACCATGAGTGTAACGGATATAACTAAATTATATAATTACCATAGGAAAAGGCAGGAGATAGGGATGGAGAATCAATTTATACGGCATGAGCCATGTTTTGAGAGGATTTTGTTTGTCCTGACGCTGGACAGGAAGAAAATGAAAGAGCGGATTTTGATTGGGGAAGAACAGCAGATCCGCTTCCGGCTGAACGGGAGCCAAAACGCAGAGGTGCTTTGTGATATGACACGCCCGCTGGGGACTTTTTTGATAAACTTTGAGCGTGACACGGACAGAGACTGGAACTTATACGGGCTTTCTCCGCTGCGGCAAGCCCTCCACTCCAACCGATGGAAACAGCCGGAGCTGGAGCAGGCGGCAAGCGAATTTCTCTGGGGGAAATATCTTAGCAATGACCCTCTGAAAATGTATGTGGCGTTCCGTATCTGGAACAGCTATCTGCTTGCCAGAGAACCCCGTGACCGTAACGCTGCCTGTGACCGCTTCATGGATAAAATGAGCAGCCTGACCGGGGTATTCCATAACGAAGCCATGAGCTTTGACAGAGAGACAGGAAAACCGAAACATTTTCAAGCTGGCAGCCTTTATTTCAAAGGCGCACCATCAGAAGATACCCGGCTTGACCTCTGGTTCCCGGACAACCGGCGCACAGAAGAATGTGTGTCTGCCTATGCGTCCCTCTACCCGTTGATTACCTATTATCTGAACCGGCTGAATGACTGGGGGCTTTGCTTCCGGCAGTGCAAGGTCTGTGGGAAATATTTTCTGGCAAAGAGCCAGCGATATGAGCTGTGCAGCGATAAGTGCCGAAAAGCACAGGCGCTTCAAAACAAGCGGGAATTTGACGAGAGGGCAAGAGAAAATAACTATGACCTGCTTTATAAAAATGAATGCCAGAACTGGCGCAACAAAATAAACCGGGTAAAAAATACCGCAGGCTTTCCGGCTGACCGTCTGGAAAAAATACAGGCTGCCTTTTCCGACTTTAAGAAAGAAGCCTTGCAGAGAAAAAAGGCTGTAAAAACAGGAACAGCCAGCCCGAAAGAATTTGCGGACTGGCTGTATCAGCAGAGTAATGTAATTGTTGAGCTGACCGAGATATGAAAAACTTTCTATCGTCAATTTCGCATTATTGCAATAACAGATTGCTTCTTCCATGAATGGTAATATTATCATCAAACTTTTGGAAGAACTATAAATGTCCGAGGTGCCTTTGATTTCGACAGAAAAACAGGCTGAATAAAGCGGGGCAGCATACGCCGCCCCGCCGATCTCAAAAGGTCATTCCATTGCCCGCATTTGTTCTGTTAATGAGCGCTTTTTCAAATCCCGTATTTCCCATACAGAAAGAATCAACTGTAAAAAGAATCAATATTAGTAGATATCCACCTATCTGCATTGTTGGAAATTGATATGAGAGATTTGGCATACCGAATAGAATACCAACAGCTTTGCTCACAGGAATAGCTATGGGAATACCAACCAAAAGAACGATTCCAAATGAAACAAGTACATATAGCAATCCCTCTGTTATGAGAGAACGATATAATTGTTTTAGGCTTAATCCAACAGAGCGTAATGTACTGATTTCCTGTTTACGCGCTTGATGGTTAGAGAGCGTCATATTGATTAGATTGATTATTCCAAACAGCAAAATTAGTAATGACAGCATTTGCAAACTTCCAAACAATAAGTTCATAGAAGATTCCATGTACTCTACAACATCATTATAGCTGCAAATAAAGCCCCTTTTCTTTAGAGGTAATTTTCTGCTGAATGGCTGATTCTATTTCATCATTATAAGTTTTATCAGTTATGATCTCCCATGAGTAAGCAAAATTTTCTGTGTTTGGGAATAGTTGTTGTGCAAGTTCTTGTGTAATTATAAGATTCGCTGGATCAATAGCATCTGTACCGTTTTCGGTTCCGACAAAGCTCTTATCAAAGAAACCGGAAACAATACATTCTATTTCCTCTCCACTATTTGTAATCTTTATAGGTGTCCCTTTTGTAATCCCCAGTTCCATATATCCATCTGTCAATAAAACTTCAAACTGGTTCTTAGGCATTTGTCCATCTATCAAATGTTGTTCAACAAAGCTAAAATTACCTTCTGTACTTTGAACCGAAATTATATCACACATTCCCTCAGTAGCATTTCCATTGATAGAATAATGACACATTCCTACCGAATCTCTAAGTGGTATAATCTTTTTGGATTCCTTTAGTATTCAAAAGTTCTTCTTTCAAAGATTCATTTAGCGAATTATTTGCTTCGTTTTTTTCCAACTGATTCTTCAGAAAGATATATACGGAAGCTTCCGCCGTTTACAAAAAACTTTTCACGGACAAATTGCTCGGCGTATTACTAACTGCTGCGGATGCAGATATAAATAAGAGTAATCCTCCAAATATCAATGAAAGCAATGTACTAGCTGTCTTTTTTCTTATCGCGTCCAAGATTTAATAGAGCTAAAGAGTAAGGTGAAATTTTCTTATTATGTTTTCGAGATTGCATCGGAGCATTTCGATAAGCTATATATCGTACTGCCTCAATAGGGGAAGTAGTTGCTGCAATCTTAAGCGGCTTGCGAACAGATAATTTCACCATAAGAGTGCAAATGATGGAAACACCTATCATTACAAAAGGAATATTGATAGGAGAAAATCCGCTGGAAAATTCATTACTTCCCAAAACAGTTCCGACAATCGCACCCAAAACAATACCCGGAGGGATTCAAGCCATGATAAATATCTACTTTCATAGTTTATCATTTTCTTTATCTGTAATGCAGTTGTACCTAAAAGTGCGTAACTGTCCGAAATTTCTTATTTTTTCATTGATAGAAATTCTGAAAATACTTTGGATTACCGTTATACCGGCAAATAATACCAACACGGACAAACTTACAAAAGTTAGTATATTTTCAAATGACAATCCCATATTCTCTCTAAAAAAGAGAAAACTTAAGCTATAATCAGCACCAATTTCTTTTCCAATAGAAGCAATTCTTTCTTTTTTTAGAATTTCTTTTGATGTTGAATCTGCATCAGCAAAACAAACATAGCTTTGGTATTTTGCAGGATTATAATTAGAGCTATTTTCTACAAACGATTTTGATATATAGCACGAGTAATTGCCCTGTGATTCAGTCGAGCTTTCCGTAATCCCAGAAATCACAAAATCTTGTGATTTTCCGTTTATTTGAGAAAGAAATTTTATCTCCGATTGCAGTATTAGAAAAATATTTGTTCACCATTTCACGGTCAACTGCAATTTCATTTTCTTTAGATGGCATAGTCCCATCTTTTAGTGTAAATTGATTTCGGGCAATATAGCATGCCGCATCATCCATATATGCCAAATACAATGAATATCCCTCTGGCATTTTTATTTCTCCCAGATTGTAAAGCGACGCTACCATTTCGATTTCTGGTTGATGACGAAGTTTTTCAATTTTATCCTCTGTCAGATTATCATAGCTGGCTTGAAAAGTGGCCATATTATTTTGAGATTCCTGAAAAGCAAAAAATAATGTTCCACACATTGACATCAAAAACGCTGCCAGTGAAATAGCAATTATTATCATAAAATTCCGGCGCTTCTCGCTTTTCAAACTCTCCTTTGCCAGCTTCTTTTCAATGTCACTGGTATCATTTTCAAAAGGCCATGTCATAGCTTGCCACCTCCTTATTCCACAATCCTGCCATCCTCAATGCGGACAATCCGATCTGCAAGGCGGGCTATGTCGTCATTGTGGGTAATCATTACAACGGTTTGACGGAACTCCGCGCTGGTGCGCTTGATAAGTCCCAGCACCTCGGCGCTGGTCTTGCTGTCAAGGTTACCGGTTGGCTCATCGGCCAGCACAATAGCCGGTTTGGTAATCAGAGCGCGGGCAATCGCCACACGCTGTTGCTGCTGGCCGCCGGAAAGATTGTTCGGCATATTTTTCAGTTTATCTTCCAATCCTAGCAGGTGAACGATCTCGTCCAAAAACTTCTGATCCACCGTGTCCCCGTCCAGCTCCACCGGCAGGACGATGTTCTCATACACATTCAGGATCGGAACAAGGTTATAGTTCTGGAAGATAAAGCCGATGTTGCGGCGGCGGAAGATGGTGAGCTGTTCGTCGTTCTTCTTTGCCAGTTCTTCGCCTCGGACAATCACTGTTCCGCTGGTGGGAGTGTCCAGCCCGCCCATCATGTGAAGCAGGGTGGACTTGCCGCTGCCGGAGGTTCCCACAACGGCCACAAATTCGCCGTCCTCCACGGAGAAGTTCACACCGTCAAGGGCGCGGGTGATGTTCGTCTCTGTGCCGTAATACTTTTTCAGGTCGATAGTCTGTAAAATTCTCATAAAATTCAATCCTTTTTTTGTTTGTTGTAAATGCGGAACGCTGCTGCGCCGGTGGCCGCCAACTGTACCAGAATCAGCACAGCGAACAGTCCGAAGCTCTCATAGTAGAACAGTTCATCCCAAAACAGGAGAACATCACAGAGGGCAGTCAAGGCAACCGTCCAGCGGATGTGCTGGGCCAGCCTTTGCCAGAACGCCAGCACAAGGGCAACGGGCGGGACGATCAGCAGCGCCAGATTCAAAATCATGGTCGGGGTCAGTTCCATTGCAACGCCTCCTCACTTTTGTTGATAAGGTCATTGTAAAACCCAAATGACTGCGAAATGTTACAGCGGCCAGCCGGGAATGGCCGTCCGCCGTATTTCTTGGATATTTCAAACGCTTTATTCGATTTCCCGCAATCTCTCCACAATAGACTTTATAACCGCTGGCATGATAAGGACGATAACTGCATAGAAAAGTGCAAACCAAATCGGATAGGCCCAATGCAGATAGCTCATTCCTATGCTGTTCAGCCCACGAATCAGCATAAGCCCTAAAAGCCCACCGGCTAACAAGGTGATAATGATGTTCCACACGGCAATCAATCCCGCCTCACATTGTACCATGTGATTAAGCTGCCGCTTTGTCATACCAATAGACTGTAAAACAGACAATTCCTGCTTTCGGGTCATAACATTTGTTACCAGCGTATTGATAAGACTAATCAGGCTGAACATCATAATAAAAATGCTAATGCCAATAATCGAGGTTAAAAGTGTGCTATACATTCCTGCGTTGTTATTGATAGAATCCCTCAAAGTACGCATTTGCAGATTATTCGAGCTGGAAACTATGGAATTTAATTGCTGCGTGATTTCTGCTTCTTTGGAGTCCCATTCAGTCGAAAGAAGTACCTCTGAATTGATATTATATCCCTCTGCCAGCATGGCACGAATAAGCTCATCCGGCATTAAAAACCATCCAGATGCGCCGAGCGCAGTAAAACACTCGGATCGCTGTATGCTTTTTCGTTTGAAATCTCACCGCCGACAGAAAACACATCTTCACGATATTCTGTGCCGTCAAACCATTCAAATTTTATAGTATCGCCGGGTTGAAATTTCCAACCATAAATTTCTTCTACTGCGTCATTTTTTAAGACAAAGATTTCTTTGTTTTTTTACAATGTCTGAATAATTCCTGTCCTTTGTTTCCATGTACTGTGATAGATGTGTAAATTCTTCTTCTGTAAATGGAACTATAAAATCCTTGTCACGGCGGCCATTATATTCAAATGTGCAATATAGTTTTTCAAATGGTATTATCCCGTTTACTCCGCTTATTTGAGAAACCTCCTGCATAAAAAGTATCATTAAGCGGATTGTTGACTTGTACTCCTGCATACCCCATTTCATTTACTTGTGCTGCATTTTCGGATAAATAAACTCGAATTTCTCCATACTCCATGATTCCGTTTCGGTCGTATGCCTCCTGATTAAAGGAGGTTAAAAAGGTAGAGCCAACCATAAAGATTATGCCGCTGATCGCCGAGAGAAAAGAAGTTATCAGAAACTTTTTTCTATTGCGTGAGGTGTTCATTTTTGCCATTGAAAAAGGTGTAATTTTTTCGGACAAGTGCTTAGGTGTCTTGCAGTTCTGTAATGAGCCTTTTGTCCTATATGCCTCAATAGGCGATACCTTGCCTGCAATTTTAGCAGGTTTACTGATGGAATATAAAACAGCGATGTACTCCACCAAAATAATCAGGCCGCCCCAAATGAGAAAGTTCTTCCATGACCATCCCTCGGCATTGAGAATCCCTGCAAAAAATTGAGCCGATGGCTAACCCCAATGGTGCGCCTATGCAAAACAGTAAAGTCCCCTCTCGTTTTACAATCCGTTTTATCTGTTTGCCCGTAGTTCCGATTGTTCTCAACTGCCCAAAATACTGAATACGGTTAATGATAGAGATATAGAAAATACTGTATATCACGATCACACCAACGAACAGCACTACAAGCCCGATACAAAGGGCAATCAGCATATTTTTCGGATTAAAGGTCAAGGACTGGACAAACGCACTGTTTTCTCCGATACTTGGACGGTCAATGTTACAATCAGCTCCGATTGCATGAATGGTATCGAGAAATTCATCTGCTGTCATACTTCGGCGTCCTGTATCTGTGCGGCAGCTACAAATAAAGTATCTTTCAACTGGCTTCCCCGTTCTGCATACCGTTCAGAGAAATAGACCGGGTACACATCAGAAGTGGAGCCGGTATCTGTAAGGCCGGAAAGCACAAAAAGATTCTTGCGTCCCGTCATAAAAAGAAAAGGAAACCGTGTCGCCAATTTTTAGATTTTCACCAATCCGATCTAAGTAAGAAACATCAACGGCAACCTCATTTTTCAGCCATAGGATATTGTCCCTCTGAAATTCAGCACTTTGAATTTTCCCTTCGGATTGTTCAATATACATCGGCCAGATCACATAATTTTCTATTTCAGAACGCTTGCCGTATTTTGTTACCCTCATTTCTGAAATCCGACTATCTTGCCGGAGTGTGTCACATTGCTGCTCTGTAATATCATAAAAAAATACCTGCTGCAAATTCTCCAACTGCCGACTATTTGCAGTCTGCATGGAAGCAATATACAGCGCCAACCCGGACATCAACGCAACGGAAAGTGAAATCGTCAGGATAATCAAAATATTTCTCATTTTCCCGGACTTTAAGCTGTTTTTTGCCAGCTTCTTTGTAATGGCGCTGGTATCATTCTCAAAAGGCCATGTCATAGCCTGCCACCTCCTTATTCCACAATCTTTCCGTCCTCAATGCGGACAATCCGATCTGCAAGGCGGGCTATGTCGTCATTGTGGGTAATCATCACAACAGTTTGCCGGAACTCCGCACTGGTGCGCTTGATAAGCCCCAGCACCTCGGCGCTGGTCTTGCTGTCAAGGTTGCCGGTCGGCTCGTCGGCCAGCACAATAGCCGGTTTGGTAATCAGGGCGCGGGCAATCGCCACACGCTGCTGCTGTCCGCCGGAAAGATTGTTCGGCATATTTTTCAGTTTATCTTCCAGCCCCAGCAGGTGAACGATCTCGTCCAAAAACTTCTGATCCACCGTGTCCCCGTCCAGCTCCACCGGCAGGACGATGTTCTCATACACATTCAGGATGGGAACAAGGTTATAGTTCTGGAAGATAAAGCCGATGTTGCGGCGGCGAAAGATGGTAAGCTGTTCGTCGTTCATCTTCGACAGTTCTTTGTCCCGGACAATCACATTGCCAGAAGTAGGGGTGTCCAGCCCGCCCATCATGTGAAGCAGGGTGGACTTGCCGCTGCCGGAGGTTCCCACAACGGCCACAAATTCGCCGTCATTTACAGAGAAGTTCACACCGTCAAGGGCGCGGGTGATGTTCGGCTCTGTGCCGTAATACTTTTTCAGATCAATCGTCTGTAAAACGCTCATACTCAAAACTCCTTTCAAGGCTTTCTGCCTGTTGATAAGGCTATTGTAAAACCCAAATGTCCGCGAAATGTTACAGCGGCCAAAAAATTCATTGAAAATCGGGGTGAAATGTTACAACGCTCGGACATTTCAAAAAAATCACGGCGGGCAGCCTGGAATGGCCGTCCGCCGCGTTCTATTTTGTAGGCAGCATAATGGAAAATTCCGAACCCTTGCCCGGCTCCGAAACCACTTTGATATAGCCGCCCTGCCGCGTTACGATCTCGCGGGCCAGATACAGGCCAATGCCCACGCCCTGCTGTTCGTGTACTTCTTCCTCACGATAGAAGCGCCGGAAGATGGCGGCCTGATTGCTTTCGGAAATGCCCTTGCCGGTGTCGGTTACTTTGATCTCCACATACATTTCCCACAGCACCACCGACACAGCGATTTTCCCGCCTGCCGGGGTGTACTTCACTGCATTGTCCAGCAGGTTAAAGAGGGCTTCGGATGTCCACTTGCTGTCATGGAAAACGGCCAAATCCTCCGGGCAGTCCACGGACACAGCAATTTCCTTTTTCTCCGCTGCATACACAATCCCACTCATGGCCTGCGCCACGGTATCAAAGAGGCGACCCGGTTTCTTATCCAACTGGATCACGCCCGTTTCCAGCCGTGAGGTTTTCACAAGGGCCTGAAAGAGAAAGTCCAGCTTATCCGTCTGGCTGCGGATTCCCCGGATAAAGTCGGTGCGCTCCGCCTCGGTCATGGGCTTTTCCAGCAGAGTGTCCGTCGCCATTTTCAGATTGCTTACCGGCGTTTTCACCTGATGGGAAATATCCGATACAAGGGTCTGTAACTCCTGCCGTTCCTCGTCCACCCGGCGGCGGTTCTCCTGCATGATTTGGTAAAGCCTTGCCAGCCGGTGTCCGATTCTGGCAAGCTGGGTTTCGCTGTCCTCCGGGCGCTGGGGCGCTTCATTCCCGGCGATCATGTGGTCTAAAGTCTGGCACAAGTCAGCGGTAAACTGCGACAGCCGCTTTCCAAACGCCTGCGTCAGTACAAAAATCCCCGCGAGGGCGCACAGCAGCAGCGCCCCGCCCGTCAGCAGCACCGCAATCTGTTTTGTCACAAGAAACAGGGCTATGGTGATCCCGGACATGGAGAGGACAAGCCCCATTGCCACCCGGCCAAACAGCCGCTTTACCGAGAGGTTTTGAACCTCCATTTTGCCTCGCCTCCCGTCCATTGATAGCCCATGCCGTAAACGGTCTTGATGTAGGGCGTCCTCCATCAGATTCAATCTTGCTGCGAATCCGGCTGATGGATGTTGTCAGGGTGTGTTCGTCCACAAACTTCTCGTCTATATCCCACAGCTTTTCCAAAAGCTGCCCACGGGTCAGCACTTGCCGGGGATTTTTGCGGAACAGGTTCAGCATTTTGTACTCCATCGGGGATAGGGTCAGGGGCTTGCCGTTTAGGGAAGCCGTCTGCTCCGAGAAGTCCAGAAACAGCCGCCCGTCGTCGTAAATGTCCTTGGCCGGTTTGTGGTGTTCCAGCATAGCGAACATGGCTTTGATTTTTCGCTGCAAGGCCCCAATCACAAAGGGCTTTGTGATGTAGTCCACCGCGCCCACCTCATAGCCCCGTATCTGGTCGCTCTCCTGATCGTTGGCGGTCAGGAAAATTACGATGGTGTCCGGGTGCTGGGGCTTTATCAGCTTGCACAGCTCAAAACCGTTCCCATCTGGCGGATTAATGTCCAGCAGCACTAAATCAAATTCCCGCTGGCGGATGGCGTCGGCTGCGGTTCTGGCATTTAGAGTAGAAGTCACGCCGTAGCCGTCTGCGGTCAGGTTATAGTCTAACATCTTATTCAAAAAACTGTCGTCCTCGACAATTAAAATCTGCTTCATATCCTCACTTCCCGTTCTGCTCGTAGACCGGAGCGATCATGATCTCGTTTCCAAGCATCAGCTGATCCTCTATCCTGATTGCTCTCTTGTCATCCGGATAAACAAACCCAAGTGGTTTGAAATACATGTCATCATTCAGCACAGCTTTCATGTACTCACTGTACAGATACGGCACAAGACGATATCTTGTATTAATGACAGCGCGGAAATCCTCGATTTTTTCAAATTGATAACATTCCTGCTCTCTTGTTCCCGTTGCTGAATGATTACGCATCAGTGGTGTGAATACACCAAGTGCAAGAAAGCGAAGCAACAGTTCTCTTGTCGTATCACTGCCAAATCCTCCAAGGTCAGCACCTGTATACAGGAAACCGCACATATTCAGAGACGGCAGCATCTTCAGGTTAAGAAGGATATGCGACCACCAGGATTTATTATCGCCTGTCCAGATTCCGCCATAACGGTGCATTCCGATATAAGAAGATCTGGAAAACATCAGAAAACGTTTTTCCGGGTCAATGCGTTCAAAAGCTTCTCCTGCTGCTCTTGTCATATTGTAGCCAAAAAAGATTATGTACTTTGTCATGACGGATCTTTTTGCCATCGACATTGTGATAAAATCTTTTGTAATCTTCCGGATTATTTGCAATACTAAGCATCTTGTCCTGCATTTCCCAAGGATGGGTCTTGCCTTCGGTATCCTTTGCAAACTCTCCGGCAAGTTCTCTTGCCTCTGCAAGGCCTTCGGAAGAATAAAAGATCGCAGGCTCGTTCATATCATTCCAGAAACCTTCTATTCCCTGTTCGATCAGAAAACGATATTTGTCCCCGAACCATTTTCTGGCTTCCGGATTCAGCATATCCGGAAAATGGGTATCTCCCGGCCATACAGCTGCAACGAAATCACTTCCGTCTTCTCTCTTGCAGAAATAGTTGTTTTTGACACCTTCCTCGTAAATCTCATATCCCGCCTCAACCTTCACACCGGCATCAATGATCGGAATCAGGCGAATATCCTGGTCATCCATTTCCTGTACAAATTCCGGAAAATCCGGGAAATTTTCTTCATTCACTGTGAAATCTTTGAATGACTGCATGTAATCAATATCCATGTAAATCATATCGATTGGGATATGATTCTCCCGATATCCTTTTGCGACAGTACGGAAATCTTCTTTTGTCGTATAACCCCAGCGGCTCTGTCCGAAACCAAAGGCAAACTTTGGCGGAATGTAGCTGCGTCCGATCACATGGCGGAACTGTTTTACGATATCGTAAGCATTCTCACCTTCAATCACATAAATATCCAGATCTGCATTTTCGCAGGATACCCTGAGTGTATCCGCTCTGTCATATCCAATATCAAAGGTCAGTTTCGACGGATAGTCAAAAAACAATCCAAATGTAGTCTTTCCACTCACGATGATAAAGTTGTGTGCTCCGTACAAAGAACGCTTGTCCTCTGTATGTACCGGATCATCTGTGCAATTACTGATATAACAATATCCTCTCTTGTTGATTCCACGATTGGCTTCACCCAGACCATAGACAATGTCATCTTCATCCATGATATAAGTAAAAACAAATCCTTCCTCCTGGCTGACCTCTCCATATGGGAGAACGCCCTCAGTTGTTTCAATTTTTTCAGTCAGTGCCTCCGTATTAAACGGAGTTCCATATCTATATTTTCTAATCATTTCTCTGTCACCTGATGTTTATAATATAATACGAATGCTTCATATGGGTTCAGAATAATTTTTCCGTCGAATTCTTTTCTCCCAAGGTTTGTGATCAAACACTCTGCGCCTTTAAATTCTTCCGGCACTTCTACTTCTGCATTCTTGTCACTGAAGTTGCAGACAGTCAGAAGTTTTTCCTGATCCCCTTTTCTTGTGTAAGCAAAAATTCATCCTCACGGTAAAGAGGTTCAAATTCACCATAAACAATAATGTCTTTCTCTTTGCGCAAGCTGATCAGTTTCTGGTAGTAATGGAAAATAGAATCCGGATCTTCAAGCTGCTGTGCTGCATTGATCTTTTGTAGTTTTGGTTTACTTTGATCCACGGCTCACCATCTGTGAATCCGGCCTGTTTGCTGTCATCCCACTGCATCGGCGTGCGCGCATTGTCGCGGCTTCTCAGCATCAGACATTTCATCATGTGTTCCGGAGTCATAAGACCTGATTCCGTAAACTCTTCAAAGTAATTAATACTTTCAATATCACGGTAATCTTCCAGTTTGTCAAAATAAACATTTGTCATACCAAGCTCTTCCCCCTGGTATACATATGGCGTTCCCTGCATCATGTGAATACAGGTAGCCAGCATTTTTGCAGATGTTTCTCTGTATGCCGGATTGTCATTTCCAAAACGGCTGACGCTTCTCGGTTGATCATGATTACCTAAAAACAAACTGTTCCATGCTTTACCCTGGAGTTCCTCCTGCCATTTGATCATAGTACGTTTGAACTCTTTGAAATCATATTTTTCAGTTGTCCACTTTCCATAATCACCGCTTCCGTTCTCAACATGTTCGAACTGGAAAACCATGTTCAGCTCACCGCTGTTTTCTCCTGCATATTTCTGTGCCTCTTCTATGGTGACACCGGATGTTTCCCCAACTGTCATGATATCGTATTTGGAAAGAACTTCTCTGTTCATTTCCTGAAGGAACTCATGAATTCTTGGGCCATGTACGCAGTATGGTCCAAAATCGCCATAAAGTCCGTTATTCATTTCTCCATCCGGATATGACTGATCCTTGGAGATCATGCTGATCACGTCCATTCGGAAACCGTCGATTCCTTTTTTCACACCAGAATTTCATCATATCGTAAACTTCCTGGCGAACCTTTTCATTTTCCCAGTTGAGATCCGGCTGTTTTTTCGAAAACAGATGCAGGAAATACATATCTGTCTGTGGGTCATATTCCCATGCAGAACCGCCGAATGCTCCGCCCCAGTTATTCGGTTCTTTTCCATTCACCGGCTCTTTCCAGATATAATAATCACGATATGGATTATCTTTTGACTTGCGGCTTTCAATAAACCAGTTATGTTCATCCGATGTATGATTGACTACGAGATCCATCAGAATCCTGATGGATCTTTTGTGTGCTTCACACAACAACTCCTCGTAATCCTCCATAGTTCCATATTCTTCATAAATCCTGCGGTAATCAGAAATATCGTAACCATTATCATCGTGAGGAGATTCCAGCATCGGAGATATCCACAATACATTTACACCAAGTTCTTTGAGGTAATCCAGTTTCTGTATGATTCCTCTGATATCTCCCACGCCATCACCGTTACTGTCTTTAAAACTCTTAGGATATATCTGATATACTACACTTTCTTTCCACCATTTTTTCTCCATGCCAAGTCTCCTCATTTCTAATTATTTGACCGCTCCTGCAACCACACCATTCATTATACTCACCTCATCCTTGCAGTATCAAGAGGTTTCTCGCGAAACCACAAAAGGTAACAAAGTTTATTTCCTGCTTTTATACAGTTTATACAAAGAAAAACAGGTGATTGCACCTCTCGCCTATATATGCAAAAAAAAAAAGAATCCTGTCATTCTTTGACAGAATCCCTCTTTACCGATAGACTGGGTTTTTATATTTAATTCGTTCAGCGTCTCTCCCTGAATCAATTTCATCAGACGTTCCAACGCCACATGTGCTTTTTGTGGAATATCCTGATGAACTGTTGTCAGTTTCGGTCGAATCATGCTCGCGTAAACACTGTCATCATATCCTGTAACAGAAATCTGCTCCGGAACCATGATTCCTTCGTCAAAAAAAGAAATTTATTGCTTCTATCGCATTATAATCTGAAGAAAAGGCCAGCGCTTTTGCTTCAAGAAAGCGTGGAAGAAGTTCTCTGTATTTCCTGAGACGAAGATTTCTTTTTACCCGGAATAACTATATATCTGGAACGACTGCAGAATCCCCCTTGTTTTTCCATCGCCTGTTTGAATCCCATCCACCGATAGTAATCGCTGTCCTGCTCTGTTTCTGCAACAAACAATGCTTTCTTATATCCACAGGAATACAGGTATTCTCCGATCTGATACCCGCCTGAATAATCATCTATACCAACATTCTGGAATGTATAAGTCCCCTTCGGATAAGCATCGATCAAAATCATTTTTTTGTTTAATCTGTGCGAAAGGTTATGATACTGCTCTTCATTGTATCCCAGGATAATCAATCCCTCTACATTCCATTTTGAGGCAATATCCACTACATTCTGAATGCTTTCACCGCCAATAAGCATAACATAATATCCATTTTCTTCCATTTCCATCTGAATCGTTCCAATCAGTTCTCCCACGAATGGATCCTGAAGTGACTGCATACCATGAGCGTAAGTAAATCCGAGTACTACGCCTATAATTCGGAACCATGACCGGAAAGCATCATGGAACCCATATTCGGAACATAGTTCTGTTCTTTAAGAATAGCCGTGATTTTATCGATCGTTTTCTGGGAAACTCTTTTCGTATTGCCATTTATAACATTGGATACCGTGGTGCGGCTGACGCCTGCCATATCTGCAATATCCTGAAGCCGAATCATAAAACCTTCCTCCTGTATTCTTATTTCCTTACAATACTGTTTCCTGCTTATTTGTACTCAGATACTTTCGTTTCTGCAAAAGTCATTTTCGCTTATATCAAATTTATAATATCATAGGCAGTTAGGTTTGTCACATAAAGGTTTGCAATTTCAAACTGCAAGACCACTGTAATTGCGACTGATAAAATTAACCATTGTCTCCATGAATATATTAGAGATATAATATAAATACTGGTATCTGATTTTTCTGAATACTAAGTATCTAAAAATGGGGAATGATAAATGAACAAACAAGAGAAACAGATTTTCACATCCGACAAGTTGAAAGAAACAGCCATCATGACGATAGCAGTGGGCATTATCGCCGCGGCCGTATATTTCTTTTTGATTCCAAGTATGACCTCGATCAGCAGTATATCCGCGCTGGCAATTGTTATGTCGCATTATATACCGTTGCATGTATCAACGATCACAATGATATTGAACGTTGTCCTACTGCTGATAGGCTTTGTGACATGCGGAAAGGAATTCGGAGCAAAGACGGTTTACACAAGCATCCTGCTGCCGTTGTACCTTGCAGTATTTGAACACATATTTCCGGATTTTACCTCGCTGACAGACAGCAGTGAACTGGATGTAATATGCTATATCCTGGTCGTAAGTATCGGGCTCAGTATTTTATTTAACATGAACGCATCTTCTGGCGGACTGGATATCGTAGCGAAGATCATGAATAAATATCTGCACATAGAATTAGGAAAAGCAATGTCCATCTCTCGGCATGTGTGTGGCACTTTCTTCCGCTCTGATTTATGACAAGAAAGCTGTCGTTTTAAGTGTGCTTGGAACTTATTTTAATGGTATTGTGCTGGATCATTTTATCTTTGGCCGAATCTGAAACGGCGTGTATGTATTATTACAAAATACGAAGAAGAAGTCCGTCAGTTTATCTTGCATGAACTGCATAGCGGAGCAACATTCTACGAGGCGACAGGCGCATATAATATGCAGAAACACAGAGAGATCATTACGATCGTGGACAAAAGTGAATATCAGAAACTGATGAATTATATTATCAAGAAGGATCCGGAAGCATTCGTGACAGTGTATACAGTGTCTGATATGAGATACCGTCCAAAGGTAAGATCCTTTTAGGCGGGAAGAAGCTCTACAGAACACTTTACGCAGCTGCTTGAATATCTGAACAGAAAAGAGTCGCAGCCTGTTCCATCAGGGAATAACTGTGACTCTTTTTTATTTTGTCTTCCATTTTTGTGACATTACTTCACAATATCCAACTGCCCGACAATTCCGATATATCCATCTGTTTTCAGTGATGACCATAATGTGTGCAGTTTCAGATCACACATCTGCCTTTCACCTCTTACTTTTAACATTACTTTCATTGAAATTTCTTTATTTTTTTCACTTGTTACTGAATCCAGCGAATCTTTTACGCGCTGAATATCCTCTTCGCTTATATCATATGCTCCATATAAATCAAATTCCAGATTATCTCTCTGATACTCTTTCTGCGATTCTCCGTCTGTTAAAACCAGGTTTCCTGAAATCGCATTATACTCCATTGAAATCTTACCGCTATTCTCCTTAAAGAACTTTATCTTTTCCTGCATGATCTCAATAACACGCTGGGAATGATCCTTGCGTGGCAATGCATTTTGCCTCAGTATTTCTTCTGAGATCCTCTGCGCTTCATAATACTCTCTGTTGTCATCCTTTTTTCTTTCTTAAACGTTCTGGACAACTGAGGACTGATCTCTTTCAGGCATTCCAGAAGAAGCGGATTAAACTGTCCGCACTGACCTTCCAGAATCATCTGGATTGCCGTATCATGATCATATGCATTCTTATAGCACCGTACACTTGTAAGCGCATCATACACATCAGCAATTGACACGATCTGCGCAGAGATTGGTATTTCTTCCCCTTTTAGTCCATCCGGATATCCTCTTCCGTCCCATCGTTCATGGTGCCACCGGCAGATTTCCCATGCAGTGCGTACCAGTGGCTTGTCCTGTGGAAAATCCATATTCCGGATCATAGACGCTCCGATCTCACTGTGGCTTTTCATGATCTTGAATTCTTCATCTGTCAGTCTGCCTGGTTTATTGAGGATTTCTTCCGGAATGCTGACCTTTCCAATGTCATGAAGGGAAGATGCTGTTATGATCAGAGCAATCTCCGCTTCTGTCAGATGATACGCATCTGTTTTCCTGATCAATTCTCTCAACAGCATCTCCGTTGCGACACGGATGTGTAATATATGTTCGCTGCTTTCACTGTTATGAGAACCCAATACATTGCTCAGGATTCCAATCATAATCGTGTTGTTTTCTTCTTTCTCATAGACCTGATCTACAACCACATTGATCAGTCGTTTCTGGTTTGCATAAAGTCCCAATGTATTCTGGACTCTTTTCTTTACGATAACTGCATCAAACGGTCGGCTGATATAGTCTGTGATCCCCAGATCATACGCTTTTCGCATAATTTCGACAGATTCTTCTGATGAAATCATGACAACCGGGACTTCATCAATCCACTGCAACTCCCTCATATGCTCCAACACCTGGAATCCATTCATCTGCGGCATATTGATATCCAGAAGTATCAGGTCGATCTCCGGATGCACTTCCAAAATCTGGATCGCCTGAGTTCCATTTTCAGCTTCCATGTAGTCATATCTGATTCCAAGAATCTCCTTTAATATATCTCTGTTAAGTTCTGAATCATCTACAATAAGTAGTTTTTGTTTCTCACTCATCCTTTATCCTCACGATTTTTATTTTTCCTGCTAATTCAGCAATAATCTTCAATAATAGTTTCATATCGATCGGTTTTGAGACATGCTCATTCATTCCCGCTTCTTTTGACTTTATCCGGTCCTCAACAAAGGCGTTCGCAGTCATTGCGATGATCGGAATTTTCTTTGCATCACTTCTGTCCATTGAACGGATCATCTTTGTTGCCTCATATCCGTTCATAACCGGCATCATGACATCCATGAGGATTGCGTCGAATTCACCGGAAGCACTTTTCTCAAAAAGCTTCCACTGCCTCCTGACCGTTCCATGCCTTTACCACAGAAGCTCCTTCGCTTTGAATGACGAATTCTGCGATCTCCATGTTCAATTCATTGTCTTCTACGAGCAGAATGTTTAATCCTCTGATGGAAGCCGTTACTCCCTCCTGCTTCTCTTCGTCTCTCGCTACATCTTCATTTATTTTAAATGGAATTGTGATCACAAAAGTAGTACCTACGCCCTGCTCACTTATAAAGGTGATTGTTCCACCCATTTTTTCCACAAGACTCTTTGTGATCGGCATTCCCAGACCGGTACCGCCAAACTTGGATGCTCCGCCTTTCTGCTCCTGCGCAAATGGCTCAAACAGATGTTTTTGGAATTCCTCGCTCATACCAATTCCCGTATCCTGGCACTTAAACTCCAAAGTTACAATTTTGTCCTGTTCAGAAGGAATCTCCCTGCTGCACTCAAATAAATCTTCCCATAATCTTTATTATACTTTACGGCATTACTCAGGATATTCATCAGAAGACGCTTCAGATGGATTGGGCTGCCTATAAGATCTTTATGAATGATCTCTGGTGTTTTATATTCCACCTTGATTTCTCTTTCATCAGCCATTTTTCCAACTACATCCACCACTTCTGAAATAACTTTTTGATAAATATCAAATGGTTTCTCTTCCAGATAAATTTCTCCTGACTCCAGTTTGCTCATATCAAGAACTTCATTGACCAGTTCCTGGAGAATATTGGAAGCCTCACGGTTTTCCTCTACATTCGGTCTGTCTCGACAGATCATCACGATAATAATCGCCCACATCAAGCATTCCACAGATTCCATTGATCGGTGTCCGGATATCATGGCTCATCCTCTGCAAGAATTCTGTCTTCGCCCGGTTCGCCGCATCAGCCTTTTCCGCTGCTTCCAGAAGGCTTTTTTGATACTTCTGTTCTTTTTCCTTTTCTATTTTGAGAATGTTTTCCTGTGATTTTCTATAAATCATCCAGATTAGTGCTACAACAATCAGATAAATGAACAGGCACATGATCACATTTTGCAGAAGTGTCTGAAATATGATTGAATCCGGAACGTAAGCATAGATGTAATGGTCTCTCTGCTTCAGCATAACACCGTGATACCGGACTCCATTGATCGTTAAGCCCATCATATGCTTACTGTCTGCATGATCTTTTAACTTCTGGATTGCTTCATAGTCTGTTGTGCTTTGTCCGATCAGCCCGGTATTGTTTGAAGCAATGATCACGCCTTCATCTGCTACGATAATTGTCCCATCCCGGTCCTTCCGATAGCCATTCAACAAACTTTGTATCGTAAGTGTATAATTCGTTGCATACTCTGCGGAAGTATAATAGTAAGTCACTACAACTCCCGGTGCATCCTTTCTTGTGCAGGCAGCCATATCAATATAAGCCCCGTCATTATGATTGATTCTCTTGGCATACACTTTTTCATCGTAAATTGCTGTATCCAGTACGATTTCTTTCTCTGCACATTCTTTTATTTCCGGCAATAAGCTTTCATTTGTACTGTATTCACATACTATATTTCCATCTATATCCGAAAATTGCTATTCCCGTCAGCCATAACTGCTCTGCACTTTCTTTCAACAACTGATTATCCAGTGTTTTTTCATTTTCTATTTCTGCGGCTATATTTTTGCTGACCTGCCGGCTTCCCTCAATGGCACGAAGCAGACTTTTGGATTCTGATGATTCATTATAATGTGTATATGTGGAACATTGTACTTTTACATAATTTACCGTGTCTAAAAAGATCAGCCTCTTTCTTTTCTTTGTCTGCACTGCTGAAAAAACATACAGACAGCACGACAAGACATATCCCAACAGCTATACTGATGATCCAGAATTTCTTTTCTGTTGGGACAGATTTTTTATTCTTCTTCAAGCTGGTCCACCTCCAGATATTTTTCTGGGTCATCAAGATATTTTCCTATGATTTTTGCAGAAGTTCCGTCCTCTCTCATTTCATCCAGAGTCTGCTCCAGTTTCTCCGGCAGATCCCGAGTTTCATTTTTTGAGAAAGCGACTCCGATTCCGACTGTCATAAGTGGTTCATCCAGAATTCGGAATTTCGCATCATAATCTTTCATATACTGTATAACCGATTCCTCATGTGCACCTATTGCATCTGCATATCCCTTTCCAAGGAATGTATAGATCAGTTCCCTGTGTTCCAGGCTAATCAGATTACCAAGCTTTGGAATCCTGCTGTCTGTTCTTTCAGAAAAATTCCTTCCGGTTTTGTTGTAGATTGTACGGCAAGTGTCTTTCCTTCCAGATCACTCAGGGTATAGATATCACTGTTCTCATTGACTGCAACCACCTGGTTACTGACCATATACGGACCGGCCCATTTATAATCATCCAATCGTCCTTTCATGGAGAAGCAGCCCATAATACAATCAATATCACCGTTCTCTACCAGCTCTTGCTTCTTCTCCCAGTCAATATTGACAATTTCTACGTCATAGCCCATTCGTCCAAATGCTTCCGTTGCCAGTTCAACATCGATTCCTGTTGGGACACCATCTTCATTCAGATAATTATATGGGGGATAACTGTCGCTTCCAATCTTTATAACCGAGCGTTCCGCTGTGTCAAATGTTCGATCTGTTTTTCCACATCCGGAAAGACACATTACCAGGCAAGTCAGAAAAAGACCTGCATTTATCACTTTCTTTATCTTCATATACTTTTTTCCTTTTGAAATCAAAAATAAACATTTTACACCTGTTTTACGAAATTGGGCTTGGCTCTGAACAGTTGCAAAATATGATTCTATTATATCTTGATATTATTCTGTATACAAGAAAAAACCTTGCTGTTCACTCCCGTGTCCATCAGCGAAGTGATTGACACGGGAGTGAACAGTAACACCATATTGGCATTCATATTGACATTCCTTTCACAGGGTGTCATAATACTTGCGGAGATAGTATTTGGAATACTACAAAACTATACTCTGACTGAATCACAACAATTTCATATTGAGAAGTTACCCCCCGGAAATGGCGGAAAGCGAGCTTATATTTATTTAAGACATAAAATAAGACTCAGGGAATACGAAGAATAGCAAAAGCATTTGCAGGGACAAGTATGCCTTGACGAATGCTTTTTTTATAAGGAGACCAATAAGAAATGACTGTTGAGATGTTAAAAGGAAAAATTCATCGTGCTACCGTAGTACAGGCCGAACTGGATTATGTCGGAAGTATTACTGTCGATGAAGAGCTGCTGGAAGCAGCAGGAATTATGGAATATGAAAAAGTTCAGATCGTGGACGTGAACAACGGAAGCCGGTTTGAAACTTATACGATCTGCGGCAAGCGCGGAAGCGGAATGATCTGCTTAAATGGTGCTGCGGCAAGATGCGTAAGCAATGGTGACAAGATCATTATCATGTGCTATGCACAATATGAGGCCGAAGAAGCCAGGGAACATAAACCACAGGTTGTGTTTGTAGATGATGCGAATAAGATCAGCCGTGTTACAAACTATGAAAAGCACGGATTACTGAAAGATATGGCATAACGATAAGATTGACTGTAACTTATCAATAAAAATGAAATTTGTTGAATTCAGAACAAGAGGCTATCTCCTAATTTATTTTTAAAAAGGAGAACATCATGCAGGTAACAAAAACAGTACAGGAAACAAGAGCTTTAATCAAGAACTGGAAAAAAGAAGGAAAAACCATCGGACTTGTGCCGACAATGGGCTTCCTGCACGAAGGACATGCAAGTCTGATCAAGCGGTGCCGCGAAGAAAACGATATCGTTGTGGTATCCGATTTTGTCAATCCGACACAGTTCGGACCGACCGAAGACCTGGAAGCATATCCAAGAGATTTCAAACGTGACAGTGAACTCTGCGAGAGCCTTGGAGCCGATGTCATCTTTCACCCGGAACCGGAGGATATGTACCATGATCCACATGCCTTTGTAAGTATTGATACGTTATCTGATACCCTTTGCGGAAAGACAAGACCGATCCATTTTAAAGGTGTATGCACCGTTGTTTCTAAGTTATTTAACATTGTAACACCGGACAGGGCATATTTCGGTCAGAAAGATGCACAACAGCTGGCAATCATCCGCAAAATGGTACAGGATCTGAATTTTGATATCCAGATCGTAGGATGCCCGATCATCCGTGAGGAAGACGGCCTTGCCAAATCATCCAGAAATACATATTTAAGTGAAAAAGAAAGAACAGCCGCTCTTTGTCTTTCAAGAGCCGTAAAAAGCCGGTCAGAATATAATCTGCAAGGGAAGCAAAGCAGAAGAAGTATTAGCAAAAATGCGTGCGATCATTGAAGCGGAGCCTCTGGCAAAGATCGATTATGTATCTATGGTAGATGCACTGGATATGCAGCCGGTAGAAATCGTAGAAAAAGGTGTTCTGGTCGCTATGGCAGTCTATATCGGAAAAACCAGACTGATCGACAACTTCAGCTACGAGGTTTAAGGGATGGAACACTTAATGAAAAAAAGCAGGGAAAGCCAGTTCTTTCCTTACAAAACATATTGGAATTATCATTATCTGTTTCTCTGTGATCGCATTTTTCTGGCGCGATGGATTCGCGTGGACAACCAATTATACATCCATCTTTTTTTAGGTGTTGCCATGTTTGGCATGGGGCTTACAATCAAGATGGACGATTTTAAGAGAGTTTTTTTTCAAGACCCAAAGAAATCGTTATCGGATTTGTTGCGCAATACACGATCATGCCTGTTGTGGCATGGGGCTTATGCAGGTTGATGCAGCTTCCGACCGATCTTGCACTTGGTGTTATTCTTGTGGGATGTTGTCCCGGCGGAACAGCAAGCAACGTCATTACCTATATTGCCGGAGGTGATGTGGCGCTTTCTGTCGGAATGACGATCACTTCCACACTTGCAGCTCCACTGATGACACCGTTATTCGTGTATCTGCTTGCCGGTGCCTGGGTAGAAGTATCTTTCCTCGCAATGGTAATTTCCGTCGTGAAGGTTGTGCTGGTTCCTGTTCTACTTGGTATTCTGATCAATTGCTGCTTCGGAAAGCAGATCCAGAAAATATCAGAAGTACTCCCTCTGATTTCTGTTGTATCGATCGTAATGATCATCAGCGGAATCGTCTCTGTCAATGCAGAAAAAATCTTAAGCTGTGGTCTGCTCGTACTTGGAGTTGTAGCACTTCACAATCTCTGCGGAATGGGCATCGGACTTGGCGCCGCAAAGCTTTTACATATCGAATATAATAAAGCCACTGCGATTGCAATTGAAGTCGGAATGCAGAACAGCGGACTTGCTATTTCTCTTGCAGCCGCTAATTTTGCAGCAAATCCACTGGCTACACTTCCCGGAGCGATCTTCAGTGTATGGCATAATATATCAGGCTCTTTATTCGCCGGGATCCGCCGTGGCGGAACTGGTACGAAAGAAGCTTGCCTGGAAGTAACTGAATAGATAGAAAGAAAACTCCTGTGATTTTATAGATTCAAATCACAGGAGTTTTTCCTTTTCACTCATTATGCTATGTCTATTGATACCTGGCAATCGTCTCTTTCAATATCTGTGTATCAACCGGTTTTGCAATATGGGCATTCATGCCGGCATCCGACTTGCCTGGACATCTTCCTGAAATGCATTCGCTGTCATTGCAATGATCGGAATATTAGCCTTTTCTTTATCAGCGAACTGACGGATCCGTTTTGTTGTCTGATATCCATCCATATTCGGCATCTGAACATCCATAAGAATCAAATCATAAGTTCCTGCCGGCATCTGATCAATCTGATCTACACACTGGACACCATCCTCCACCCGATCGATCAGTAATCCTTCGTTTTCTAAAATAGTCATTGTAATCTCTGCGTTCAGATCATTATCCTCTGCAAGCAGGATTCGTTTTCCTTTAATATTTTTTTGGCACATCTTGTTTTTGACATGGTTTCTTTTCCTCGCAAATCTCATCTGCAAGTCTATGCTGAAGAATCACAGTGAAACAGCTTCCCTTACCAAGTTCACTTTCCACTTCGATCGTTCCGCCCATCATGTCGACCATTCTCTTCACGATAGACATACCAAGTCCTGTCCCACCGACTTTTCCAATCGTCGTATTGCGTTCACGACTAAAAAGAATCAAACATAATAGGGATATAATCCTTGCTCATACCGATACCGGTATCTGCCACTTCTGTTTTGATCTTTACATATCCTTCTTTATCCCCCGGAAGCTCCTGTACTTTGATTGTCACAGTTCCACCATCCGGAGTATATTTGAGTGCGTTGCTTACAAGATTGCTCAGAATTTCTCTGATTTTCGTTCCGTCACACACAACATTCTTGTGCGTCACGTGCATTTCACTCTTAATCTGTATATTTTTTTCTTTTGCAGCTGATGCAAACACACCATCTACTTCTTCTAATATATCACCCATTCTTTCAATATTCTCATCGATTTCCATCTTGCCACTCTCAATGTGGGCCATATCAAGAACATTGTTGATAATGGATAACAAGAGCTTTCCTGACAACTCTATTTTCTTCTGATAATCCAACAGCTTCGGATCTGTCAGACCTTCTTTCATCAACTGATTATATCCAAGGATAACATTCATTGGTGTACGGATATCATGCGACATATTATTCAGGAAGTTCGTCTTGGCTTTGTTTGCATTCTCCGCTTTTTCTGCTTCGATCCGCAATCTTTCATTCAGTTCCCGCGTGTCTTCCGCTGCCTTCTTTGCAACAGTTTCTGCTCTTCCGATTCTCTTAAAAGTCCAAGTATCATTACGAGCACGATTGTAATTGCACCAAGACAGATCAGCGAAACTGTCCTCAGATTATCTTTTATAAAATCTGCAAATGTAACTTTTTCGGACTCTTTTTACATACCTGGAGATGGAACCTGTAAGCAGGTTTTCCGGCATAACCTTCAATGTTTTGTTTAAGACTGATAAAAGACACTTGTTCCCACTGTTAACCGCAAAGCATGCCTGCTCCGGAATTGAAAGCGGAACATTATAAAACTTATATTTACTGTTATATTTTGCTGCACTGCCAGGATCGGAGATAAAGAAATCCGCCTCTCCTTTTTTTTCACAAGATCTGCGGCTGCATCTTTTAGAATCACATTCAACAATCTTCCACTGCGGATAATAATATTCAATATGTTTCTTTACAGAAATGGCATCTTTATCAAGAGCAACACGATTGAACTCATTTTCATCGAAAGGATGCTTATTTGTGACAGCTGACAAACTATATATCCAGGTTGTATCTGTACATGCAAACTGGTATTTTTCTGCTATATTCGGCTGCTGATTAAAATGAAAGATCATATCTATCTCATCTGCCTGCAATGCCTGGATCAGTTCATCCAGATTGTCATATCCAACCAGTTGAAATTCCAGTTCATAATTCCCCAGAGTTCGCCGCATATTGTATATAATCCGAGATTGCCCCGCTAAACTTGCCACTTGAGAGATCCATCGTACTGACTCCAAGATCACCATTCAGGAATCCCATCCTGATTGCACCATGTTCTTCCAGCCATGCCTTTTCGTCTTTTGAGATAGCCGGTTCATAATTTATCGAAAAATATCTCTTATACAGCTCTGCACTATAAAACGGTCTTTCCTCCTCTAACTCATACATGGCACTGTCCAGTTCTTCTTTAATATCAGTACGTTCCTTATTGATTGCAAAATAGATGTCCGATTTTCCAATACAGCTAACGGTGGATATTCCCTGTCCTGCCCATATTGATTCTTCAAGTGAAACAAAACAGTCAATTTCATGATTGGACAACATTTTCTCTACATCTGTACTTCCGGTTATATTTACGTGTTCTGTATTCAGTCCGTATTTTTGCTCCCATTCCGTCAGCATTTTTTCTCGGCTGACTTCCTTTTAGAACACCGATTTTCTTCCCATTCAGCATTTTCAGATCGGAGAACGAAATATCTGTATTGTTAAGGTCTGCATATAGATAATACTTCTCTTCTCCCATAGGCATATCAGAAAAAAGCATATCTTCTGTACGTTCTTTCTGATATGAAATATCTCCTATAAGATCAATCTCACCATTTTGAAGCAGCTTAAAACAATCCTCCCATGAACATGGAACATACTCAAATTTCCAACCCGTATATCCGGCTAACGTCTCCAGCAATTCATAGCCATATCCTTTTCTTATTCCTTTCTCGTTAACGTAATTGAACGTGTCCTCAAAGGAACCGACACGGACTACTTTTCCTGATATCTCTTCCTCCGCTGCCTTTACCGGTATCGGAACACATAGCAACGTATAGATTAAAAGTATGCTCAGAATCATACATATACATCGTTTTGTTCGGCACTTGTTAATGTATGGTTTTTTGCAGTTGTTTTTTTCATTAGTTTCCCTGTTCCTTATGATTTATTTTATCTCCTATTTTACATTCATAATGATTATAACAGAATGCTCTTTTATTTTCATTAAATAAAAAAAAACAAACGAGGATAGAATACTACTTTCTCCATCCCCGTTTGCTTTTCTTTAATTTCCTAATACTACTGCTATCTTGATCTCTTTCTCTGTCTCACTAAGATCGAACGTTCCTCCATCTTCTACTGTAACATGTACTTCATACAATGTATCTTCCGACAACTTCTCTGGTGTCTTTCCATCTTCTGTCTGAATCTTCCACAGATCTTCCGGAACCTCTGTCAGCTTACCGTCTTTTCCATAAGCATACAGCTTAAAGTCATCCGTTTTGCCTGCAAGCCCCTTCATTCGTATCGCCACAGTCGTACTCGGATGTACATTTTCTACCGTTATCGTATTCAGCCATCCTGCGACATTGCCCTTACCTCCGTCTTCCGTAAATTCTTCCTGCGTTAATATATTTCGCATTGCCTTGTCCAAATCTACTTTTCGGTAAGGCATTTCCGGAAGATATACGAACCGATCCTGCAGTCTGAGGAGTTCAAGATATCCGGTTGGACAGTATAATGCATTTCCACTGCTTCCTGCATACATACCGATTGCCATATTGTTATATCCCGGTTTGTCTGACACGTCCATTGAAAATGCAGTCTCACCGGTCTCAAAATCTATCATAATAAACTGCCACATGCCACTGTCCAAGTCCTGAACATAACCGTAAATGTATCCTGTTGCGGTTGAAAGCTTCATCATCGATGTATCCCGGATATCATCTCTGCACCAGATACTCTTCATTTCATATCCGTCATCTGTCTTGATCGTATCAACACGCTCAACTCCCGGCATGACCATTTTATTTCCTTTCTGCAGCCAGTTTACATCATAGATATTTTCATATGTCTGTACAGACGAATCGTTATCTGCGTCCGCAAGCTTCGCACTTCCTGCTCCAAACCAGTTACATACGATTGTGCTGACTGTACCTTCACTGTTATCATATACGATTGCTGAATTTTCTACGGATACCTGCATTTCTTCCGGCAGCTCATCAATAACAGGTGTGCTTGCAACCTTTTCACCGGTCTTCATATCTAATGCCAGTAGATTCACCGGATTCTGATTATCTGTAAACATGACCAGGTTACTGGTTAGTGACGGCGAACATCCACTTCCCCACGCCAGACCTCCTCCGGTCGTTTCATCACCTTCTTTGCTGTCTTTTGCCCCTGCACTTTCATACGGAGTACACCATTCTACCTGTACACCGTTATCTGCTTTCAGCAGATAGCAGTTCTGATTTGTTAAGATGACCGCACCCTCTTTTTCGAAGACGCTATTCCATTTTCTGCCCCTTCTCCAGGAGTTAATTCATATACAAATGTAGATGCTGTCAGATCAACCTCTTCTCCATTCAGAATTGCGTTGATCGCATCTCTGGAAATGTATCCCATCGCACCTTGCTGCTGACGTTCCGGATAGATTCTGAATCCGCCGGTTGCAAACCAAAGATTTCCCTCATAGTCAAACACTACGGATAATAGATTCTGATCCAGTGTTTTTCCGGTAATTGCCTCTGCCGCTGCTTTAATATCAATATCCAGCACTTTCTCAAATTCCGGAAGTACGTTTCCGTCTTCATCTGTTGCTTTCAGCATCAGCACATGGTTATTATTGGTCGGACACACCAGACGGTTACTCTCATCTACAAAGGAATAGGAACTTTGTATCACATACCCTCCACCGTCATGCTGTTTTGGTGAGAAATATCCGATCGTCTGTGTTTCTTCTGCATTGATATCACGAATTGCAAGTCCTCCCAACAACGGAACAACTGAATGTCCGTAATTGTCAAAAAATACCGCCGGAGACGCATTCGGATTCACCTTTTCATAAGAAACATTAATTTCTGGGTAAATACCAACAGGCAATACCTCATCTGTTGAATCTGAATTATAACAATCATGGTGGATATTCGCATCATTTTTTGCCATATAAGGATTCTCATCGATTGCCTTTTGGGTAAGCGGTTTTATTGTTACTCCTGAGCTCACGCTTTCTGTTTTTGTCTGTTCCTGTTTCACCTCATCTGTCTTTGGTTCATTCGATGAACAGCCTGATGTCATTGCAACTGCTGATATAATAAATGCTAAAAAAAAAGAATTGTTCGTTTTTTCATATTATTCGGTCTCCTTTTTCTCGTAATCTGTAACTGTTCAGAGCCAAGCAGAATTTCATAAAACAAGTGTAAAATGCTTGCATTTTTAAGACTGTTTTTGAAATTTTATTTGGCTCTGAACAGTTACATTTCTATTATAAAAAAAAGCGCTGTTATTTTCAATTCTTCTGGCACGAATCATGCTAAAAATGGCACGAATTGTAAAAGACACCATCTCCTGACTGAATTACTTTTCAGCCAGAGATGGTGTCTTTGTTATCCACATTCTTCTGTTAAATGAAATCTTTTTTCCACATTTATTCCATGTTTTTCACATTCCGGATGTGGATTTCCCATTACTTTTCACACTGCGTGTGTCCAGCAACAATTTCTCTTCATTTTAAAAATTAATATATCCCTGCAGCCAGATCGTGCCTTTGAACCGTCTTCCGATCTCCGGCTCTCCCATCACGGACTCTGCCGGAACACAGATATCAAATGTCAGTTCATTTACATTCAGGCGCATCTGATACAATCTCACACCTGTCATTCTGTTGATCCGCTCTCTCACTGCCAGGATTTCTCCCATGATCGAATACATATCACATTCTGCTCCAAACGGCATGAAATATGTGTCCACAATGGAAAATACATCCTCCTTCGCCAATCTCTTTGACACCTTGGAATAGAGATCCATATCGTCAAATGTCAGCGTCTCGATTGCTGCCTGGTCGCCCTTGCGGGCTGCGTTCATCAATTCCCTTCTTGTATCTGACGCACGCTTTTCATTTAAAATCTGCTGCTCATTTTTATTGACCGGAAGCAGAATCATTCCACCTTGTGCCAATCCTGAAAATGTCACTGAGGTCTGCACATCTTTTGCAAGACCAGCCTGTTTCTCCCGCATATATTCCACACCATTCTGCAGTGTGAAGATCAGACTTATTCCGATCTTCGAATCTTCACAAAGACCAACATACCGTTCTTTCTCAATCTTTCTCTGCGCATCGATTTCTGCATACGTTGTAACTCCGCTTCCCTCAAAGTATGGGAAATAATATGCAGCTTCAAAATGTTCTTCATCATCAAGTTCTCCGCAGAGTGTGATCCCTACATCCTGACCGAACTCTTTCTGGAATTCGCAGAAATCTTCGCCCGGTCTGTAGGATACAATTGTCTGATGTGTGAAATTCTCTTCTACTTCTTTTTAAGAGCTTTTTCAGATCTTTTCTTGTTTGAATATTTTCAAATCCAATTGCTTTTAAATACTGATGCATATTTTATTTGCTTTATATTTCTTTATTTGTTCTTTGGTGTAATTTCTTTGTTTCCACCCATGTATGGCTGAAGAACTTCCGGGATTCTTACAGAACCATCTGCCTGCAGATTATTCTCAAGGAATGCGATCAGCATTCTGGGTGGAGCAACTACTGTATTATTTAATGTATGAGCGAAGTAGCTTCCGTTCTCTCCTTTGATACGGATACCAAGTCTTCTTGCCTGTGCATCGCCTAAGTTAGAGCAGCTTCCTACTTCGAAGTATTTCTTCTGACGTGGAGACCATGCTTCTACGTCACAGGACTTCACTTTCAAGTCTGCTAAATCTCCGGAACAGCACTCAAGGGTACGTACCGGAATATCCATAGATCGGAAAAGGTCTACTGTATTCTTCCACAGTTTGTCATACCATTCTTTGCTTTCTTCCGGTTTACATACAACGATCATTTCCTGTTTCTCGAACTGATGGATTCTGTAAACTCCACGCTTTTCAATTCCGTGAGCACCTTTTTCCTTTTTCTGAAGCAAGGTGAATAACTTGTCAGAGTCTGTGGAACCTGATCTTTCTCCAATGTCTGTCCGATGAATTTACCGATCATGGAATGTTCACTTGTTCCGATCAGGTACAGATCTTCCCCTTCGATCTTATACATCATAGCATCCATTTCTGCAAAGCTCATAACGCCTGTCACAACATTGCTACGGATCATGAATGGAGGTACACAGTAGGTAAAGCCTCTATTAATCATGAAATCTCTTGCATATGCGATAACCGCGGAATGCAGTCTTGCGATATCGCCCATCAGATAATAAAATCCATTACCTGCTACTCTTCTTGCAGCATCGAGATCGATTCCATTGAAAGATTCCATAATGTCTGTGTGATAAGGAATTTCGAAATCCGGAACAACCGGCTCGCCATATCTCTGAACCTCTACGTTCTCGGTATCGTTTTTACCGATTGGAACAGAAGGATCGATAATGTTCGGGATGGTCATCATGTTCTTTTTCAGTTTCTCTTCTACTTCTTTCTCTTCCTCTGAAAGTTCATTGATACGTCCATTACTCTCTGCAACTTTCTTCTTCAGAGCTTCTGCTTCTTCGATTTTTTTCTGAGCCATCATTGCTCCGATTTCCTTAGAAGCTTTGTTCTTCTCTGCGCGAAGTGCTTCTACTTCCTGTTTGATTTCTCTGTTTCTCTTATCCAGTTCAATTACTTCATCAACAAGTGGAAGCTTCTCATCCTGAAATTTATTTTTGATGTTCTGTTTTACTACATCCGGATTATTTCTTACAAATTTGATGTCTAACATGTTTATTTACCCTTTCCTGTCTAATTTCTTTTTTACTATTTATTTTTCTTGAAAAATAGCTTTCTCAAGACTTTCTCTTTCTTCCTCTGCCAGCTGAATTGTACTCTCACCTTTTACAATATCTTTCACATATGCATAACAGCCCTGCCGGCTATGCATTATATTTAAGATCCATCCAGTATTGTTTTCATCTAACATTGTAATTGCAAAACTTAATTCGCCTCCCATTTCATGGAATGCATCATATTTTACGATTCCGACTTTCTGGTAATGTGTTTTCATTCTATTGTAAAGTTCTGCAATCTCCTCACGGTTTTCTTCTACCTGATCTACGACTTCGTCGATCTTGTCAAACCGTTCAAAAATGGATTCCTCCAGTGATTTCCCATTCTTTCCCTTCATAAAGGTATTAAATACTTTTTCCAGGTGTTTATACTTATCATACACTAACACCAGTACGACAAGCAAGGCTACCTGCAAAATAAGTAAAATAAGAAATGCGTAGAATGGATCAATTCCCAGATTGCCAAATACTCCAGTCACTTCTACCATCTCCTTAATTATGCTGGATTGTCATGAGCAACTCATAGATTCTTTCCAGATCATCCGGTGAGTAATACTCAATCTCAATCTTTCCTTTTCCATTTGCTTTCGCGTGAACACTTACTTTTGTACCGATCAGACTTTTCATCTGCTCTTCAAGATTTGTGTATACGAACTGATTTTCTACTTCCGGCTTTTTTTCTTCCTTTTTCGGATTCTTCAGAGCCTTCACCAGTTTCTCTGTCTCGCGAACACTAAGCTTCTCATCAAAGATTTTGTTGGCAAGCATGTACTGCTGCTCTTCATCCTCGATTGCCGAGAAGAGCTCTTGCATGGCCTGTACTGATCATATCGTCAATGATCATCTGCTGAACTCTGTCATTCAGTTTTAATAATCTCATTGAGTTCGTAACCGCAGTTCTGCTCTTTGACACTCGTTCAGCAACTTCATCCTGTTTCAAGTTGAATTCTTTCAACAGTCTCTTATAAGCCATTGCTTCTTCAATAGGATTCAGATCTTCACGCTGAATATTCTCAATCAGGGAAATCTCTACAATTTCCTGCTCTGTAAATTCTTTTTACGATAATTGGCACTTCTTTCAATCCTGCCAGCTTTGCCGCGCGCCATCTTCTCTCACCGGCAATAATCTCATAATAATCCTTCTTCTTCTGAACAAGAATCGGCTGTAATACACCAAACTGTTTAATTGAATCTGCAAGTTCCATCAATGCATCTTCATCAAAATCTTTTCGCGGCTGCTCCCGATTTGGTTCAACTTTATTTATCTTCACCATGATCGGTCCTGCCTCTAAAATTTCTTCTTTCGGAGCTGCCTTTTTCTCGTCCGCTTTTACAGAAGGTTTTGCGCTTTTAACGTTTTTGTTTGGGATTAGACTATCCAATCCTTTTCCAAGTCCGCTCTTCTTCACAGGCATACTTATTCTCCTTTATTAATCACTTCTTCTGCTAAAAGCATGTAACTCTCTGTTCCTTTGGATTTTGGATCATACAGATTGATTGGAAGTCCATAACTTGGTGCTTCAGCCAGTCGGACATTTCTCGGAATAATTGTCTTATAAATATTTTGGTTCAGATTATCCTTTACATTTTCCACTACCTGTAATGATAAATTTGTTCTTGCATCGTACATTGTAAATACGACACCTTCCATTTCAAGTTTCGGATTCAGTCTATCCTGAACAAGTTCAATCGTATGCATCAATTGACTTAAGCCCTCCAGCGCATAATACTCACACTGAATTGGAACAATCACCGAGTCAGAAGTAGTCATTGCATTAATTGTAAGCATACTCAATGCCGGAGGGCAGTCAATAATTATAAAGTCATAATTATCTTTTATCTTTTCAACTTCATCTCGTAAAATATATTCCTTATTGTCAACGCCAATCAGTTCAATCTCAGCGGCTGATAAATCAATACTTGACGGAAGCACATCTACACTCAGATTTTCTATTGGTTCCTTGCAAATACACTCCTCAATTTTACACTTACCAATAATAAGTTCATAAATTGTCTTTTCAACCTCATTCTTATCAACGCCCAATCCACTGGACATATTTCCCTGAGGATCCATATCTATAGCAAGCACTTTTTTTCCCGAACTAGCTAAAGAGGCTGATAAGTTAATTGCTGTTGTAGTCTTACCAACTCCGCCTTTCTGATTTGCTATTGCTATTACTCTACCCATTATTTTTACTCCTTTCTCTCGGACATTCATTATTATATCACCTTTCTTTTCATTAATCTAGAACTAATCAAATGTTTCACGTGAAACATCGTTACTGTTCACACAATGTGCGACCAGCAACGCATCTCGCCATTTTAAATCGCCTTTGGCGATAGGGCGAGATGCATTCAAGCCAAAACATGCATCCTCCGTGTCAATCAGCGAAGTGATTGACACGGGAGTGAACAGTAACGAAACATCTTCCTTCTTATTTTCTAAAATGTTTCACGTGAAACATTGTGTTTTCTCAGTTATTTCTAGTGCATTTTGTAAATAACTGTATTATACGCGCAGGGTGCGGATTCGATTGTGCGGATCAAAAATGTTTCACGTGAAACATTTTTAGAGATAATCCACTTCTTCTATAATTAAACATTAAGATTTTTTCGCTTTATTTGAATTTAAGAATGTAGTATAATAAAGTAAGGGTTTCTTTTAATTCAGACTCTTACTTTTATATAAAACAAACCACTATTATAATAAGGAAGGTGAATAATTTGAGTATTAAGAAAAAACTAACTTTTTTACTACTTTAGCAGGAGTTTCTCTCGGTGCAATGCATATTGCCAACCGTGTATTAGAATATATCTCAACTGCTGATAAATTAATCAATTCTGATGAATATGAATACTATAACTGGAGATTTGGCAAAATCGCATATAAGAAAACTGGTGAAGGATCACCTTTACTTTTAGTGCATAATCTCAATGTATGTTCTTCTTCCTATGAATGGAGAAACAATATAGCGGAACTTGCCAAGTCCCATACTGTATATACAATTGATCTTTTAGGCTGCGGTTGTTCCGATCGTCCGGGATTAACATATACTAATTATCTGTATGTAGAATTAATCACGAACTTTATCAAACATATTATCGGAGAAAAAACTGATGTAATTGTTTCTGGTGAATCCTGTCCATTTGTACTAATGGCCTGTGCAAACGATGAAACAATTATAAATAAAGTTATTATGATAAATCCGCCGAATCTGGTAGACCTGGCAAAGATTCCTACAAAACGTAGTAAATTCATAAAGAATATCCTGTATTCTCCTATTTTGGGTACATTTATCTATAATATGTATGTAAATAAGAAGACAATTGCTCATGCCCTCTGCTCTTCTTATTATACTCAGAATGAAATTAGTGAAAAAGATATTCTCACCTACTTTGAAGCAGCACACAAAGAACATACAAATTCCAAATATCTTTTCGCCTGTCAAAAGACGAGATATACGAATGCAAATGTTCTTCACTGTCTGAATAAATTAAATAACAGCATCTCCATTATTGTAGGAAATAGTAATCCTGAAAATTCTCTGGCAGCCAGTGAATATCAGAACTATCTTCCTTCGATTGAAATTGCAGGAATGGCCAAAACCAAACAACTTCCTCATATTGAAAAATGTGACGAATTCATTGAAAATGTAGAAATTTTCTTGTCAGACGCTGAAGAATGTGAATAGAATATCGCATAAATTAGAAATTTTACTCGTATCATATTTTTTCTAAAAATTAGAGTTATCCACATTTTCCACATGAGATATCCACACAGAGTGAATATCTCATGTGGAAAATGTGGATAACTTCTTCTTTTTTTGAGGATATCTTCTTTTTAGACTTATTTTCTGACTATTTCGGCATTTTTCAACAATACACTCAAAAATAGAAGACCTATTCACCAGAATGCCAGTAAACAGGTCCTCCTATATTTGCTTATTTTAATGGTTCTTTTGCCGGTAATCCTGCTTTTCTAGGATATTTTCCCGGTGTCTGCTTTGTTTTTTTTTTTATTTCAACAAGTGCACGCCCCATGTCTGTTCCAGGTAATTGGAACTTATCCACATTCTTTACTTTTCCACCTAACAATGAAATCGCATGTTTTGCCTGATGGATTTCTTCTTCAGAATCTCCACTTTTATAAGAAACAAAACTGCCATTTACAGCTACAAATGGAAGGCAATACTCACTCAATGTTGACAGATTCGCAACAGCTCTTGAAACGCAGAGATCAAACTGCTCTCTGTATTCCTTTTTTCTTTGCAAAATCTTCTGCTCTTCCATGAATTGTACTGATATTTTCCAATCCTAATTCTTCAATTACTGCATCTAAGAACTTAATTCGTTTATTCAGTGAATCAAGAAGTACAACCTTCAGATGCGGAAATGCAATCTTCAGAGGAATCCCCGGGAAACCAGCTCCTGTTCCGATATCAATCACGCTCTGCACCTTCTGCATCTCCTGTGTTCTTGCGATTGTCAGACTATCTGTAAAGTGCTTCAGATTCACCTCATCATACTCCGTGATCCCTGTCAGATTCATCACTTTATTCCACTCAACTAGCATTTCATAATACTTGTCGAACTGCTGCTTCTGCCGCTCATTTAATGTGATTCCGATTTTTTCTAATTCTAGATCAAATTTACTCTGTGTGTTCTCTCCCACTATATTCTCCAATCATTACTTCCCACGGAACAGTTTCAACAATCCGGCAATACCGTTCCGTAGAATATTATTATAGCATTTTTAAATTCTCATGTATTACTTTAACTAACACTTTTATTTACTGCTTAAATATACAAGAAGCACGGACACATCTGCCGGTGAAACTCCTGAGATTCTGGATGCCTGGCCGATTGACGACGGACGGATCTGATTCAGTTTCTGCTTTGCCTCAAGACGAAGGCTCTGAATCTCATCATAATTAATATTTTCTGGAATTCTCTTGTTCTCAAGCTTCTTAAACTGCTCTACCTGACGCATCTGACGCTTGATATAACCGTCATATTTGATATTAATATCAACCTGTTCTTTCACATCATATGGCAGTTCTTCTCTGTGCTTATCGATCGGTGCGATCTTCTCATAAGACAACTCCGGTCTGCGTATCAGCTCTGCAAGTGTTGTTCCTGATGTCAGCGGTGTGCTTTCATATGATTCAAGCAATGCCTGTACAGCTTCTGTAGTACCTACATTTGTGTGCTCCACACGCTCGATCTCTTTCTCGATCATCTCTTCCTTTTTTCAACAGTTTCTGATATCTCTCCTCATCGATCAGGCCCACCTCGTAACCAATCTTTGTAAGACGTATATCTGCATTATCCTGACGAAGAAGTAGTCTGTACTCTGCGCGTGAAGTCATCATACGATACGGTTCATGACTCTCTTTTTTGTGACAAGATCATCGATCAGAACTCCGATATACCCTTGAGATCTGTCGATCACGATACCTTCTTTTCCCTGCAGCTTTCTCGCTGCATTGATTCCTGCGATCAGTCCCTGGGAAGCAGCCTCTTCATAACCGGAACTTCCGTTAAACTGTCCGCCACTGAACAGACCTTCAATCTCTTTGAATTCCAATGTACTCTTCAACTGTCTCGCATCAATGCAGTCATACTCGATCGCATACGCATTTCGCACGATCTTCGCATGTTCCAGTCCCGGCACACTTCTGTACATTGCATACTGGACATCTTCCGGAAGTGAACTGGACATTCCACCGACATACATTTCATTCGTCTCAAGTCCTTCCGGCTCGATAAACACCTGATGACGGTTCTTGTCCGGGAATTTCACAACCTTATCCTCGATAGACGGACAATATCTCGGTCCCGTACCTTCAATTGCTCCTGAATAAAGCGGTGAACGGTCCAGATTGTCACGGATGATCTCATGTGTTGTCTCATTCGTATAAGTCAGCCAGCAGGATGCCTGCTCTATCTGAACACTTTCCGGGTCTGTAGTAAACGAGAACGGTACAACCCTCTCATCTCCTTTCTGCTCCTGCATCTTGCTGAAATCAATCGTATTCTTATCAATACGCGCCGGTGTACCTGTTTTGAAGCGATACATCTTAATTCCGAGTGCTTTCAGGCTATCTGTCAGATAGTTGGCACTCTGAAGCCCGTTAGGGCCCGTATGTGTGCTTATTTCGCCGTAAATGCAGCGTGCCTTTAAATATGTACCCGTACAGAGTACAACGGCCTTACAGCGGTAAATAGCGCCTGAGTACGTCTGTACTCCTGTGATCTTCCCATCCTCTGCCAGGATCTCTGTCACTTCCATCTGACGGATATCCAGATTTTCCTGGTTCTGAAGCACCTGACGCATTGTTTTACTATAATTTGCCTTATCCGCCTGTGCACGCAGTGAATGCACGGCAGGACCTTTTGAACTGTTAAGCATCTTAGACTGTATAAATGTCTGGTCAATGACTTTTCCCATCTCACCGCCGAGCGCATCCACTTCTCTCACAAGATGACCCTTGGAGCTTCCTCCTATATTCGGATTGCATGGCATCAGCGCAATACTGTCCACACTGACCGTAAAGATCACTGTCTTAAATCCAAGTCTTGCAGTCGCAAGTGCAGCCTCACAGCCCGCATGTCCTGCGCCTACAACGACAACATCATATTCATCTTTATTTTCCCATACAGAACTTGCTGAATATTTCATTTACTAAATCTTCTCCTATTGATTCTCCGGTAATATTTCCAAGTGATTCATAGGCATCCATCAGATCGATTGAATAGAAATCCTCCGGCATGCCAGCGTCAATGCTGAAAATGACTTTCTTCATACTCTCTCTCGCATTGACCAATGCATTTTTTGTCTTGCATTTGTGATATAAACCTCTTCATTGAATGAGAGATCTCCCTTTAAGAACATTGCTTTCACGGTGTTCTCAAGTTCCTTGATTCCCTGCTCTTCCTTCGCAGAAATCGCAATCACAGGAATCTGCTTCTGAACACCCTTTTGTGAAATCCTTTCGCGGATCATCTCTTCTGTCACTACAGTATCCAGATCCGACTTATTAAGCAGAATCACTGTTCTTTTATCATAAATCAAATCAAAGATTTTTTCATCATTTTCGTCAAGATTTCTTGATGCATCTACAACATAAATAATAAGATCTGCCTCTTTTGCGTATTCTTTCGCCTTATCGACACCCATTTTTTCCACGATATCGTCTGTCTGACGGATTCCGGCAGTGTCTATAATATTCAAAGTCAGTCCCTGCAGACGGATCTGCTCCTCTAAGACATCTCTTGTCGTTCCTTCAATATCTGTAACAATCGCACGGTCATGACCCGCCAAAATATTCAAAAGGGATGACTTTCCTGCATTCGGTTTTCCAAGAATTACTGTCTGGATCCCCTCTTTCATGATCCTTCCATCATCCGAGGAATCAATCAGTTCTTTCAGCTGATCGATCACCTCTTCTGCTGCCTCCTTTAGCACCTCACCATATCCATCGACACTGATATGCTCCGGATCATCAAGCGCAGTCTCAATAAACGCTGTATGATAAATAATCTTCTCACGGATCTCTTTGATCCTGTTCTTCACACTTCCCTTGAGCTGGCTGATCGAACTCTGCAATGCATACTCATTTTCTGATGTGATCACATCGATCACCGCCTCTGCCTGTGACAGATCCATCTTGCCGTTTAAGAATGCCCTCTTGGTAAATTCTCCCGGCTCTGCCGGTCTTGCTCCCCGCCTTTAAGACCGTCTCCAAAACTCTGCTTACAACATAAGTTCCACCGTGGCAGTTGATCTCAACTGTGTCTTCTCCTGTAAATGTACGAGGTCCGCGCATCACCATCACAAGTACTTCGTCAACTGTCTCCTCTCCATCCATTATATGTCCATAATGAATCGTATGCGTTGGCACTTCTGTAATCGTTTCTTTCCCTTTGTATACACGATCTGCTATCTCCAGCGCTTCACTTCCGCTGATTCTGACAATTCCGATTCCCGAATTAGTCATACCTGTAGAAATCGCTGCAATCGTATCCTGATTCATGCCTTATTTCCTTTCTGTTTTCCTGCTCTGTATTCTGATATCATCATATTTTACCATAGAAAAAAGGACGTTCCACACCTCACGAAAGTATCCGTGAAGCGTAAACGTCCTTTCGCTTCCGATTCATAAACAGTATTATTTCTTCAAAGTAATAACAACTTTTCTGAACGGCTCTTCTCCCTCACTGTGTGTCATCACATAAGGATCTGACTGCAGTGCTGAGTGGATGATCCTTCTCTCATAAGGATTCATCGGCTCAAGTGCTACCGGTCTTCTGTTTCTCTTTACCTTATGTGCAATGTTCTTTTGCAAGGTGTCTCAGAGTCTCTTCTCTTCTTGCACGATAGTTCTCTGTGTCAAGCTTTACTCTTACATAACCTTCCTGATGCTTGTTCGCTACACGGTTCGCAAGATACTGCAGAGAATCCAAAGTCTGTCCTCTCTTACCAATCAGAATTCCCATATGCTCTCCACTCATATCTACGCAAAGTGCACCATCCTGATCGATCTCAGTCTTAAGCTCAACTTCCATGTCCATGGCTTTCATTGTATTCTTGAGGAAATCTTCTACTGCTTCGAGTGTCTGAGGCTGAACTTCTACAAGTTTTGTCTCTTTCTTAACTTCCTCTTTTACTTCTTTTCTACAACTTTTTCAAAAGCAGCCTTCTGAGGTTCATCCGCTTTCTTTTCTGCAGCTGCTTTCTGAGGCTGAACTGCTTCAACCTTCTTTGGCTCTGCTTTCACAGGTTCTTCTACTACAGGCTCTTCTACCTTCTCCTCTTTCGGTTCCGGTTTTCTTCTTGCTTCAATAACTGCCTGCTTCATTCCGATTCCCAGGAGTCCTGCGCTTCCCTTCTCGATTACTTCGTACTCCAGTCTGTCGCTTGTTACACCAAGCTGGATTAATGCTTCTGTGATCGCATCATCAACTGTTTTCGCCGATACTCTGATACTACCGTTCATCCCGATTCCTCCATCTTCAAATCCTGACCCGTCTCCTGCTTTTTAAGAGAACGGTTAGGAGTTACGAATCTTCCTTTATTTTTTCTTACCCTTTTTTTCTTTTAGAACTGCTCTCATCTTCTGCCTTCGGCTGGTTTGTCTGCTGTCCGCTGTTATAACGGCTTACCAGATTTGCCTTAGAAGCAAGGCTTCCCGGCTTGGAATTCTGAGCCTTCTGCTTTGCTTTCTGGATCTTTTCTTCTTTCTCTGCTTCAGAAATTCCAGATTTTCCCTTTGTAACAGTACCCACATTACGAGTACTTGTTGTAGCCATCTTATTGATCTCTTTTGCAGAAGTTCCGTGTTTCTCACGTTTCTTCTGTGCTTTCTTCTGGTTCTCTTTGATCATCTCATCCAGAGACTTTGTGCTAAGGTACTTATTGATTGCAAGCTGCTGTATGCATCTTACAATTGCACTTGCTGCCCAGTAAAGACCAAGACCTGCCGGAAGTGTGAATCCCATTACGACTGAGATCAGCGGCATTGTGTATGTCATTGTCTTCATAGAGCTTGCCATCGGGTTATCTTTGTCATCTCCTGCCGGCTGTGGCTGAAGCTTAACACTGATAAACTGTGTCAGACCTGCAAGTACCGGAATAAGTACTGCAAGGATGATTCCTACAACAGATCCGTTGTGTAATGCAGTTGTCAACTGTGTCAGCGGCTGCTCTCCAATATTAATTCCAAGGAAACTGTTCAGGTGAGTAACCTTATCCATTGTCTGCTGTGCAAGATCCGTGATACTCGGCATCTTTTCCATCAGCGTATTCCATGTGGAATCCTGAAATTTATAAAGTACATTTACGATTGTATCTACCTGAGAATAATCATTTGTCTTTGCACTCATGAGAACCGGGCTTGCTTCTCCGATCTTCTCCATGATCTTCTGGAATCCATCTGTATTCATGATGGCTTCTGTTACAGGCATATAAACATCTTTAACACCTTTTACATACTCGGAATATCACGGATAACCGGATACAGCGCGAACAGAATCGGCATCTGGATCAACATTGGAAGACATCCGCCGCTCATGGAAGTTCCGTACTTCTCATAAACCATATTGATTTCTTCCTGCTGCTTCATCATTGAAGCCTGATCTTTCTTTCCTTCGTATTTCTTCTGGATCTTTTTGATCTCAGGCTGCATTACAGCCGACATTTTTGAAAATTTCTGTTGTTTGATTGTAAGTGGGATCATCAGAGTATAAACGATGATCGTGAAAATGATGATACATACACCAATGTTCTCAATACCAATCTTGCTAAGTACATTGAAGATACCATTCATTACCTGACCTAAAAGCCAGGCAATCTGTTTGATAATCGGCCAGTCTCCATAACCTGAAGCCAAAAGTCCGTATACTTCCATTACTTATCCTCCTTAAGGTACCGGATCATATCCACCTTTTGAAAATGGATTACAGCGCAGGATTCTCCATACCGCCAGAGCCCCTCCCTTGAGTGCTCCGTACTTCTCGATTGCTTCCAACCCATACTGTGAGCAGGTTGGATAATACTTACAAGTGCATCCGCCCTTCATTCCGGACAGATATTTCCTGTAAAAACGAATCATCCATAACAAGACATACTTCATCTGCGCCACTTCCTTATCATTGTCTTATCAGACATATATGTGATGAAGCTTTCCGAGATGGATCAGTGCACTTTCCACATCATGATAATTCTTATCCTTCGCACTTGTTCTCGCAATGACTACAATGTCATATCCACACTGGAAATGTTCTTCCGATAACCGGTAGCTTTCTCTGATCAGCCGCGCAAGATGATGTCTGACCACACTGTTTCCAACCTTCTTACTAACTGATATTCCCAGTCGGTTCTTATTCAGTTCGTTCGGGATTATATACATTACAAGACATTTATTAGCGAAAGATTTTCCATTCCTGTAGACTGACTGAAAATCTTTATTCTTTTTTTAAAGACTCAGAAAATTTCATCAATATCCTCTTCATTCCAGATAACAAAAATCCTGTTATCATTTAATATTAAATAGAAGAAAAGGCCACATATATGCGGCCTATGCTGATAACTGCTTTCTTCCTTTTGCTCTTCTTGCTGCCAGAACTTTTCTTCCGCCTGGTGTGCTCATTCTTGCTCTGAATCCGTGAACTTTAGATCTTGATCTCTTTTTTGGCTGAAATGTCATTTTCATTTTCTTACACCTCCCTTATACCTGATATACCTTATATAATAAAGTATTCACAATATTAACTTCGTTACTGCGCCTCAATATTAAAAGACACTGCTCTTAATTATAGAGGGAAAACCGCATAAAGTCAAGCTTTATCAACAATCTTTCCCTTAATTTCTGGCCTTTTTTTCATTTTAAAGAGTTTTTCACATTTTCTGTGAATAATTTCACAGTTCCTCGAAACCCTTATATATCAAGGAGTATAACTATTTTTTCACATAATTATACAACAGTTATACACAAAGTTATCCACAAAGTTATCAACATATGTGGATAACTTCTGTATAACCTGTGGAAAACCACTAAATATCGTGTTGATAAAATTTTTTTTATTCATAAAAAACCATATTTATCAACGTTTTAAGATGTTGATAAAGTTATACACATTGTTTTTTCATTGATTCTACAGCTTTTTTGATGTAAAATGTAATGGAGAGACTCTACCATTTTTAGAGTTATCCACATTATTTTAGTACGAAGTTAATAAAAAGTGGCTGTTTTTCACTTTTTTTTAACAAACAGTTGCTGAAAACATTGTATTTGGGTAGGGGAAAGTCTGCCCTAAAAGCCATAATCAGGAGTTGAATGTGGATAAGTCCTGAATTATTTGCGCCGGATTTTCAACCTTTCCATTATAATTTTAAAAAATTAGGAGTTACTATCGATGAACATTGTAGAACAAAACTGGGATCAGGTACTAAACAAGATGAAGCTGGAATATTGCTCATCTAATATTTCTTATACTACATGGATTGCACCACTTACTGTTTATGAAGTCAAAGACAATACCGTATATATTCTCGTCAAACTGAAGGCGAGTCTTGAACATATTCAAGATAAATATCTGCTTCCTTTTAAGGTCTGCATCGCCGAAGTAACCGGTACAGAATATGAAGTGGAATTTGTAACCGACAGCCCGAAAGTGATTAAGGAAAAGAAAGAGTCTTCCGTCCAGAAGACCCGTGTAAATGCGATTTATGAAAAGGCAAACTTAAATCCAAAGTATACTTTCGACACATTTGTCGTTGGAAGCAACAACAATTTCGCCCACGCTGCTTCCCTCGCAGTTGCCGAATCTCCGGGAGAGATCTACAACCCTCTCTTCTTATATGGAGGTGTTGGACTTGGAAAGACCCATTTGATGCACTCCGTGGCACATTACATTTTGGAACATGATCCCTCCAAAAAGTACTGTATGTCACAAGTGAAACTTTTACGAATGAACTGATCGAAGCTCTAAGTCGGTAAAAATGGAAATGAAATGGCTATGACCACATTCCGCGAGAAATATCGTAATAATGACGTTCTTCTGATCGACGATATTCAGTTTATTATAGGAAAAGAAAGTACACAGGAAGAATTTTTCCATACATTTAACCACCTTCATGTGTCAGGAAAACAGATCATCATCTCCAGTGATAAACCTCCAAAAGATATGGAAACACTGGAGGCCAGACTTCGTACCCGTTTTGAATGGGGTATGATCGCAGATATTTCCTCACCTGATTATGAGACAAGAATGGCGATTCTTCGTAAGAAAGAAGAACTCGACGGACTTGAGAAATATCATATTCCGGATGAGGTTATGCAGTACATTGCCAATAATATTAAATCCAATATCCGTGAGCTTGAAGGATCTTTGAATAAACTGATCGCTCTTTCTAATCTTGAAAATAAACCGATCGACATTCCTCTTGCTGCCGAAGCATTGAAAGATATGATTTCACCGGATGATAACCGTGCCGTTTCACCGGAATTGATCATTGAAGTCGTTTCCGAACACTTTAATGTACCTGTTGCTGAACTGAAAGGCAAAAAAAAACGAAACGCTGAGATTGTTCTTCCACGCCAGATTGTCATGTATCTTTGCAGAAATATGACTGATACACCGTTCAAATCCATTGGTGCATTACTTGGTGGAAAGGATCATGCATCCATTAGCCATGGTGTACGCAAAATTGAGAATGATCTGAAGACAGATGAAGCTTTAAACAACACTGTGAATATAATTAAGAAGAAAATCAATCCTGTATAAGGAAGATAACTCTATAAAATGTGAATAACTTGTCAGTTTTTCGCGTTAATTGTGGATAACTTTGTAGAAAACCTGTAGATTTCTATGTGAATAACGTTGGGATAACAAAAATGTGGATTTTTTGCCAAATTTTTTTTCCCCACAGTTTCAACACGTTATTTTTCTGTAATCTACATAGTTATCCAAACCCGCAACCCCTTGATTTTAAAGGGCTGCAGGTACTTATCCACTTATCCACACCCCTAAGGCGGAGAAGGCGGAATCGATTTATATAAATATACATAAATTACGCGAGAAAAAAAACGTTATCCACATATCAACCGTAACCTTGAAACCTGAAAGGAGTAATCATCAACATGAGAATCATATGCAAAAAATCGAATCTCGTTAAAGGAGTTGGTATTGTATCTAAAGCAGTTCCTTCAAAAACAACAATGCCTATTCTTGAATGTATTCTGATTGATGCAACAACAGATGTAATCAAACTGACTGCCAATGATATGGAACTTGGAATTGAAACTACAATTGATGGAATTATTGATTCCAGAGGTATTATTGCATTAAATGCAAAGATTTTTTCAGAAATTGTCCGTAAACTTCCAGACAATGATGTTGTTATTGAAACAGAATCTGACAATCAGGCAATTATTACTTGTGAAAAAGCGAAATTTAATATCGCAGCCCAGTCAGGAGACGATTTTTCTTATCTTCCGGCGATTGAACGTGAAGATTTTATTACTATTTCCGAGTTTACTTTGAAAGAAGTTGTTCGCCAGACTATTTTTTCAATTGCTGACAATGATACGAACAAGATGATGACAGGAGAACTTTTTGAGATTGACAATGATGTTCTCAGAGTGGTTTCTCTTGATGGTCACAGAATTTCAATCCGGAAAATCGAACTGAAAGATGCTTATCAGCCGAGAAAAGTAATTGTTCCTGGGAAGACTCTTCAGGAAATAAGCAAAATTATTGGGGGCGAATCTGAGGCTGAAGTTGAAATTTCATTTACTCAAAATCATGTCGTCTTTGAATTTGGCAATACTTTGGTTGTTTCAAGACTGATCGAAGGGGAATATTTCAGAATTGATCAGATGTTATCCAGTGATTATGAGACAAGAGTACATGTGAATAAAAAAAGAACTGTTAGATTGTATTGATCGTGCAACTCTGCTTATCAAAGAGGGAGACAAAAAGCCGATTATCATTGACATCAAGAATGAATCAATGGAGTTGAAGATCAAATCACAGATTGGATCTATGGATGAACTGATTTTCTGTACAAAAAGACGGAAAAGATCTGATGATCGGATTTAACCCGAAATTCCTGATCGATGCACTGAGAGTCATTGATGATGAAGAAGTAGATCTTTATTTCATGAATGCAAAAAAGCACCTTGCTTTATCAAAGACGAGAATCAGTCTTACATTTATCTGATTCTTCCAGTCAATTTTAATGCAGCTGTCTAAACTCAGAAAATAATAGATTATGCGGAGCAGACGCCCTGCTCTGCAATTTTTTGACTTTTCAAAATCTAGAAAATTAAAAAGTTTAAAAATGTTTAAAAAGTTTAAATAAAAAATAAAGATCAAAAACACTGATAAAAATTAATTAAGGAGTGATAAGAAATGGAAATAATCAAACTGCGCCCTCAGGATGACTTCATTAAACTCGGTCAGGCGCTCAAGGCAGCCGGGTTAGTTGAAAGTGGTGTTGAGGCTAAGGACGTAATTCAGAACGGGCTTGTTCTTGTAAACGGAGAAATTGATACAAGACGTGGCAGAAAGCTGTATCCGGGCGATACAGCAACTTTTGATGGAAATGAAATAAAAATTGAAAAATAGTTGGAAAACGTGTAAAATAGCATATGAGAGGTTTTCTCGCTCGTGTTATAACGTGATGGCGGGGAAATTATGATAATCAAGTCTTTAAAGCTGAAAAATTACAGAAATTATGATTTATTAGATTTGACCTTTGATCCGAAAACAAATATTTTGTACGGTGACAATGCTCAAGGAAAGACAAACATACTGGAAGCATTGTATTTGTCTGGAACGACGAAATCTCACAGAGGAACGAAGGATCGGGATATGATACAGTTTGGGTATGATGAATCCCATCTGGAGACAGTAGTTGAGAAAAAGGGAATCATTTTCCAGATCGATATGCACCTGAAGAAAAACAGTCCGAAGGGAATTGCAATCATAAGGTACCGATTCGCCGTGCAAGTGAGTTATTCGGTATTGTCCATTTTGTTTTCTTTTCTCCGGAGGATCTTAATATTATCAAAGAGGGTCCGGCAGGAAGAAGAAGATTTATTGATCTTGAGCTTTCCCAGCTTGATAAGATCTATCTGAACAATCTTTCGAACTATAACCGTATTATTAACCAGCGTAATTCACTTTTGAAGGATATCTATGGCTCGAACCAGCAGCATTTGCTGGAGACACTGGATATCTGGGATATGCAGCTGGCTGCTTATGGAACAAAGGTTTTGGACAGAAGAAAAGAATTTGTACGACAGGTGAATGAGATTATTTCAGAGATTCATTTCCGTCTGACAGGCGGGAAAGAACGGCTGTCATTGACTTATGAATCAAGTATTGGTGAGATGTCGATGGAGCAGGCTCTGAAGAAAAACAGGGAGAGGGATCTGCGGATGAAAAGTACGTCTGTAGGTCCTCATAGAGATGATCTGTGTTTCCTGTCAGGAGATTTGGATATTAGAAAATTTGGTTCTCAGGGACAGCAAAGAACAGCTGCGCTGTCGCTGAAATTAGCTGAGATTGAACTGGTGAAGCGGATCATTGGGGATACGCCGATCCTGTTATTAGACGATGTTTTGTCTGAATTAGATAAAAACAGGCAAAACTATTTACTGGATAGTATTCATGATATACAGACGGTGATTACTTGTACGGGACTGGATGAGTTTGTAAATCATAGATTTTCTATCAACAAGATATTCCATGTGAAAAGTGGACATGTAGCAAAAAGAAAACTAGGAGGTTTAAGAATGGGTGCATCAGGTACAGAATTTGACGCTGAATATGGAGCGGATCAGATTCAGATACTGGAAGGCCTGGAAGCAGTAAGGAAAAGACCCGGAATGTATATAGGCAGCACCTCTGTCAGAGGACTCCATCATCTGGTTTATGAGATTGTAGATAATGCGGTGGATGAGGCTCTGGCCGGATACTGTGATAAAATTCAGGTAGACATTAACAAAGACAATTCGATAACGGTCACAGACAATGGGCGTGGAATTCCTGTAGGAATCAACCATAAGGCAGGACTTCCTGCAGTTGAGGTTGTATTTACAATCCTGCATGCAGGTGGTAAGTTCGGTGGTGGAGGATACAAGGTATCTGGTGGACTCCACGGTGTAGGTGCATCTGTTGTTAATGCTCTTTCTGAGTGGCTGGAAGTAGAGATTGCCAACGAAGGAAAGATTTATAAACAGCGTTATGAGCGTGGTAAAGTATGCTATAAACTCAGAGTTGACAGAGAATGTGAGCCGGAGATGAGAGGAACAAAGGTTACTTTCCTTCCGGATAAGGAAATCTTTGAGGAAACAGTATTTGATTATAATACACTGAAACAGCGTTTTCGTGAGATGGCATTCCTGACAAAGGGATTGAAGATTCACTTAAGAGATCTTCGTGAGGAAGAGATCCATGAGCATATATTCCACTATGAAGGTGGTATTAAAGAATTTGTAACATATCTGAACAAGAGTAAAACTGCGCTCTATGAGCAGATTATTTACTGTGAAGGTATGAAAGATAATGTTGCAGTTGAGGTTGCTATGCAGCATAATGACTCCTACAATGAGACTACTTACGGTTTTGTCAATAATATTACAACGCCGGAGGGTGGTACTCATATTGCGGGATTCAGAAGTGCATTGACCAAGGTATTCAACGATTATGGCAAGAAAAATAAGCTGCTGAAAGAGAATGAGCAGCTTTCAGGAGAGGATATCCGTGAGGGACTGACTGCGATTGTCAGTGTCAAGATTGAGGATCCTCAGTTTGAAGGACAGACAAAGCAGAAACTTGGAAACAGTGAAGCACGTGGAGCTGTTGATAATATCGTCAGAACACAGCTGGAGATCTTCCTGGAGCAGAATCCAAGTGTTGCAAAGATGATCATCGAAAAGTCTGTTATGGCACAGCGTGCCCGTGAAGCAGCCAGAAAAAAGCAAGAGATCTTACAAGAAGAAAGTCAGCCCTTGAGGGAATGTCTCTTCCGGGAAAACTGGCAGACTGTTCTGACAAAGATCCAGAGAAATGTGAAATTTTCATCGTAGAGGGAGATTCCGCCGGCGGATCCGCTAAGACAGCCAGAGACCGTGCAACACAGGCTATTCTTCCACTTCGTGGTAAGATTCTGAACGTAGAGAAAGGCACGTCTTGATAAGATTTACGGAAATGCTGAGATTAAGGCAATGATCACAGCATTCGGAACGGGAATCCACGAAGATTTTGATATCAGTAAGCTGAGATATCACAAGATCATTATCATGACCGATGCCGATGTCGATGGAGCGCACATCAGTACACTTCTTTTGACATTCCTCTATCGGTTTATGCCTGAGCTTATCAAACAAGGCTACGTATATCTGGCACAGCCTCCGCTTTACAAGCTGGAGAAAAATAAAAAAGTCTGGTATGCATACAGTGATGAAGAACTGAATCAGATCCTGACAGAAGTTGGGCGTGATAACAACAATAAAATTCAGCGTTACAAAGGTCTTGGAGAAATGGATGCAGAGCAGCTTTGGGAGACAACCATGGATCCGGAGCACAGAATCCTTCTGCGCGTAACAATGGATGATGAGACCTCTTCCGAGCTCGATCTTACTTTCACAACCCTTATGGGAGATAAAGTAGAACCACGAAGAGAATTTATCGAAGAAAACGCAAAGTATGTACAAAACTTGGATATATAGTAGTTATAGCGACACAACAGGCAACTTCGGGCAGGGCTGATTCGAGTTTACTCGAAAGCAGACCTGGACGTGTGAGTTGTCTGGGTTGGCATTGGAAATGCCAACCCAGCGAAAAAATCGTCAGATTTTTGAGCTGGTGTGGAGCGTAAGAACGCGAAACCCAGTCAGGTTTTGAATATGATAGACTGACCCTAGAAAAAAGGAGACAAGTGATGGAAGACAATATTTTTGATAAAGTTCATGAAGTGGATATGAAAAAGACGATGGAGACTTCATACATCGACTATGCCATGAGCGTAATCGCTGCCCGTGCTCTTCCGGATGTTAGAGACGGACTTAAGCCGGTACAGAGACGAATTCTGTACTCAATGATAGAATTAAATAATGGACCGGACAAACCGCATCGTAAATGTGCGCGTATTGTCGGTGATACGATGGGAAAAGACCATCCTCATGGAGACAGCTCGATTTATGGAGCTCTCGTTAATCTTGCACAGGAGTGGTCTACCCGTTATCCTCTTGTTGATGGACATGGAAACTTTGGTTCAGTGGACGGTGATGGCGCTGCTGCAATGCGTTATACAGAGGCACGTCTGAGTAGGATCTCCATGGAGATGACAGCGGACATTAACAAAAATACCGTAGATTTTATCCCGAACTTTGATGAAACAGAGAAGGAGCCTACTGTACTTCCGTCCAGATTTCCGAACCTTCTGGTGAACGGTACATCCGGTATTGCCGTAGGTATGGCAACCAATATCCCACCGCACAATCTTCGTGAGGTTATTTCAGCAGTTGTTCAGATCATAGATGATCAGATTGCAGATAAAGAAGAGACGACAATCGAGGAAATCCTTGAAATCGTGAAGGGACCAGATTTTCCTACAGGTGCGACGATTCTTGGAACAAGAGGAATTGAAGAGGCATACAGAACAGGACGCGGTAAGATCAGAGTGCGTGCGGTGACAAACATTGAGCCAATGCAGAACGGAAAGAACAGAATTATTGTTACTGAGCTTCCGTATATGGTAAATAAAGCACGTCTGATCGAAAAGATCGCTGAACTTGTAAGAGATAAAAAGATTGATGGAATCACTGATTTAAGTGACCAGTCCAACCGTGAAGGTATGAGAATCTGTATTGAGCTTCGTCGTGATGTGAATCCGAATGTAATTCTGAATCAGTTATATAAGCATACTCAGCTTCAGGATACATTTGGTGTGATCATGCTGGCGCTCGTTGATAATCAATCCCGAGGTTATGAATCTTCTTGAGATGTTGCAGTACTACCTGCGTCATCAGGAAGATGTTGTGACAAGAAGAACACAGTATGACCTGAATAAAGCACAGGAGAGAGCTCATATCCTGGAAGGATTACTGATCGCTCTGGATAACATTGACGAAGTCATCCGCATCATCCGTGGTTCTAAGAATGTTCAGGAAGCAAAAGCAGAATTGATCAAACGCTTTGGACTCAGTGATGCCCAGGCACAGGCAATCGTAGACATGCGTCTGCGTGCACTCACAGGTTTGGAACGTGAGAAGATTGAAGCTGAATATGCAGAGCTTATGAAGAAGATTGAAGAGTATAAAGCAATTCTTGCTGATAAAAAACTTCTTCTTGGTGTGATCAAAAAGAGATTCTTGTAATTGCTGAGAAATACGGTGATGACAGAAGAACTAAGATTGGATTTGATGAATTTGACATCTCCATGGAAGATCTGATTCCGCGCGAGAATGTCGTAATTACAATGACAAAACTTGGATATATCAAGAGAATGTCTATGGACACATTCAAGAGCCAGAATCGTGGTGGTAAAGGTATTAAGGGAATGCAGACTCTGGAGGATGATTACATCCGAGAACTGTTTATTACAACCAGTCACCATTACATTATGTTCTTTACAAACACAGGCCGTGTCTACAGACTGAAAGCTTACGAGATTCCGGAGGCAGGAAGAACTGCGCGTGGAACAGCAATCATTAACTTACTCCAGCTGATGCCGGAAGAGAAGATTACTGCGATCATTCCGCTTCGTGAGAATGAGGAAGGTAAGTATTTGTTCATGGCAACGGAGAAAGGTCTTGTGAAGAAGACTCCGATTCAGGACTATGCAAATGTCAGCAAGACAGGACTTGCGGCAATCGTACTGCGTGAGGATGATAAGCTGATCGAAGTTAAGATCACAGATAATACAGAGGATATTTTCCTCGTTACAAAATACGGTATGTGTATCCGTTTCAATGAGACAGATGTACGTTCTACAGGCCGTGTTTCTATGGGCGTACGTGGTATGAACCTGACAGATAATGACGTTGTGATCGGTATGCAGATCGAAAGCCAGGGCAAAGATATGCTGATCGTATCTGAGCGTGGTATGGGTAAACGTACAGACATGGATGAATTTACTCGTCAGAATCGTGGCGGTAAAGGTGTGAAATGTTATAAGATCACAGAGAAGACAGGAAATGTTGTCGGAATGAAAGCTGTAGATGAAGACAGTGAGATCATGATCATCAACACAGAGGGAATTATTATCCGTATGAAGTGTTCTGATATCTCTGTTTACGGCAGAATCACATCAGGTGTAAAACTGATCAACCTGAAGGAAAATGACACTGTAGCAAGCGTTGCGAAGGTGAGAAAGGCTTCTGCCGAGATCGACGGTGAAGAAGTTGAGATTTCTGATGAAGATGAGTCTGAAAAATCAGAGGAAGGATCAGTTTCTGAGACAACTGAGCAGGAAACAACAGAGGAATAAAGTTGTTATGTTTTACAGAAGATTGTAAGCTGTCCTGAAAAATAAAAAAAAGATAAGAGAAAGTGGATGGAGTTTACTTGATTACAGTGAACTTTATCCGCTTTCTTTTTGAGTATAAAGAATTGAAAATGGAATCAAAAGGAATAAAAAAGAGACGGAAAAAATAAAATAAATCAAGAAAAACAGATTGGAAGAGTGAAATGAAAAAAGAAAACAGGATATTTTTTTCTTAAGTTTTTTATACGTGCAACCATAGGAATGGTGTTGATTTTTATAATAAACAAATATGTTCTTCCAGCAGATTCTTCAATTAATGTCGGTTTGAATCCGATGACCTTTTTGACATCCGGAACCCTTGGAATTCCTGGGGTTTGTCTTCTTTATAGCATTACATGGTATCAATTTTTGTAAGTTTTTACAAAAACATTATATTTTTAATTTTGGTATGGACAAAACAGAAGTGCCCGTATATAATCTCACTTACCAACAGAAAATCATCTGTTGTAGCATCAGTGAATTGGGGAATTACTGATGTATCTTTTGCATCGAAGTGTTGGACCTTCGGTACAATTTCTTTATTCAGGCTGTATGATCGCAGCAAAGTTTCGAATTATGACAATTGAGCAAAGAGCAGTAAGAGGAACTGCTGAGAATTTTGTGATTTGTGATACACAAAAAAGAGTTATTCAGAAAATCTGTTCAGAAGATTATCTGAGAAATTATCCGGTTATTTTCAGTTTCATGTATTTCATGATATTGAGAATCTGAAAATAGCAGCCAAGAGTATGCAGGTAAATATTCTGCTGATCGGAGAAGAGTATGGAAAAGAAGATCGGGATGAGATTCCGGCAAGACAGAAGTATCTTCTGATCGGCGAGAAGATTCCGAACGAAAGAAGTCCCACAGAGATTCCATTCTTCCGGTATCAAAGTGTCAGCAGTATGCTGGAACTTTTACTTCAGGAAAAAGATCAGGAAAATTCAGAAGTACAGACGCATCAAATCCAACTTGTCTCAGACAGATCGCAGACAGTGAAAGCAAATGTAAATGGTCTGATCGGGATCTATTCACCGGTTCATCGAATCGGGAAGACAAGATTTGCCATGCGTATGGGACGAGTTCTTTCAGAATCGATTCCTACGTTGTATCTGAATCTGGAAGGATATTCAGGATTAAATTATTACCTGCCGGAAGAATCCGGAATGAATCTTGGAGATCTGCTGTATTACATGAAGCAGGAAAGTATCAATCCGGTATGGAAGATCAGTACTTTGATCAGCCATATGAATGGGTTGGATTATATCGCACCGATCCGGGCAGAACAAGATTTCAGAGAAGTGACAAAAGAAGAATGGAATCAACTTTTGGATCTGATTCTGGAGAAGAGTATTTACAAAGTGATCATTCTTGATCTTGGAGATACGGTAGACGGTCTGTATGATCTGTTAGGAAGATGCAGCAAAGTTTATACGCCTTACATTGAGGAAGGTGCAGCAAAAGCAAAACTCAATCAGTATGAAGAGAATCTTAGATCAGCAGGATATGGCGAGATTCTTAAGAAGATGGTAAGACGCAGAATGGGAAAGCCAAGAAATCCTGTTGCTTTAGAAGCATCTGCAAGTAAAATTACGGAATTTCCGGACAGAGAAAGGAAGTCGTAAGGATGATTAGAAAAGAGCAGCTGTATGAACAGATTCTGGAACAAATCGATCTTACGAAGGAGACGGATGATGAAGAACTTCAGGAGCTAATCCGCACAGTATTGGATGAGGCAGCAGATGAAGAATATATTTCGTTGAGTGATAAGATCAGAATCGGGCGTGAGTTATTCAACTCTTTTCGTAAACTGGATGTTCTGCAGGAGCTTCTTGAAGATGATTCGATTACAGAGATTATGGTAAATGGAATCGACCATATCTTTTATGAGAAAGAAGGAAGAATTTTCCGGTCTAAGAAGTGTTTTTTGTCTCAGGAGAGATTACTGGATGTGATTCAACAGATTGTAGGTGAATCGAACCGTTATGTAAATGAGGCCTCTCCGATTGTGGATGCAAGGCTGAAGGATGGATCTCGAGTAAATGTTGTATTGAATCCGGTTGCTGTGAATGGACCAATCCTTACAATCGAAAGTTTCCATCGGAAGCAATTACGATGGAACAGCTGATTCGTATAGGCAGCGTAACTGATGAAGCCGCTAACTTTTTGAAAAAGCTGGTAGCAGCAAAATATAATATTTTTGTCAGTGGTGGAACAGGAGCAGGAAAGACAACTTTCCTGAATGCGTTGTCGAACTATATACCAAAAGGAGAACGCCTGATCACGATCGAGGATAATGCAGAGTTACAGATTCAGGGAGTTCAGAATCTGGTGCGCTTAGAAGCACGCGGACCGAATGCAGAAGGAGAAGGGGCTGTAACCATCAGAGATTTGATTAAGTCAGCACTTCGTATGAGACCGGATCGAATTGTTGTAGGAGAAGTAAGAGGAGAAGAGACGGTAGATATGATCTCTTCAGCAATGTTGAATGGTCACAGTGGTTCAATGTCAACGGGACATGCTAATAATCCAACAGATATGTTACACAGACTGGAAACAATGATGCTGATGGGGATTGATCTTCCGTTACAGGCAATTCAAAGACAAGTTGCATCGGCACTTGATATTATCATTCATCTTGGAAGACTTCGAGATAAGACAAGAAAGGTTTTGCAGATTGTAGAAGTGGAAGGGTATGAAGATGGAAGGATCCAGACAAAGGTTCTTTATGAATTTAAGGAGGAGGGGATGAAGAATGGAAAGATACAGGGATGCCTTATGAAGAAAAAAATGAAATCACGAATAAAGAAAAACTCCTGGCTGCAGGATATCACACCATCTGAATATACTGTCGGAATCATAAAATGTACGGTGAGATTTCTTCTAATTTTGTATTTGTTTTATGAATCGATACTTCCGGCAATTCTCCTGTTCCCGTTATGGTTCTTATACATGAAGGAGTGGATGGAAGAGAAAGCAATCGGAAAAGAACAGGAATTCAGGAGGCAGTTCAGAGATAGTATCCAGACAATGGCAGGGGCACTTAAGGCAGGATATTCTGTAGAGAATGCAATCAGGGAAACAAATCGTGATCTGATCGGAATGTATGATGCGAATACAAGGATTCGAAAAGAATATGGTCAGATGGTAAGGAAGCTGGATCTGAATCTGTCAGTTGTAACCGTATTGAATGAATTTGCGGCTGAAGTAAAGCAGGAGGATGTGACGAATTTTATTACAGTTTATGCAGCAGCTAAGGTCAGTGGTGGGGATTCAATTGCGATTATCAGAGATGCGGCCAGAACAATCAGAGAGAAGATCGATACAGAACGTGAGATACAGACCATGCTGGCTGCGAAAAAGCTGGAATTTGAAATCATGAGCGTAATCCCATTTATAATGATTCTCTACATGAAGATGACATTTGGTGAATTCTTAAGTGTCTTGTATGGTACATGGACCGGATGTATCGTAATGAGCATTTGTCTTGTGCTTTATCTTGGAGCATATAGGTTTGGAAGGAGGATTCTACAGATTGAGATTTAACAAGAAGTGGAAAAAAGTACTTCAGCCTGACAAAGGAAAATATGGAATCTATAAAAAGGCCGGAATCGTTCTTTTATTGTCAATCGTAATGTTTAGTGCAGTGTATGTCACAGATAATCATCGTCAATTAGCACAGGATGAAAATGGAAACCGGATTTTGGAAAGAAAAGGACAGGGAGAAGGAAAAAAGACAGAAAAAAATCCAGATGGAGACAGGCGAGTGGAAAGAGAAGATGAAGGTTCAGATTTCGGAAAAGAAGTATGCAAAAGAAGAGATTGGAGAACAGCTTTCTAAGGCGGCAGAAGAACTTCCGGCTCAGATCCTTGGTGAAAACAAAAGTCTGGATGAGGTCAGGTCAGACCTGAATCTTATTATGGAAATTCCACATACGGGAATCAGCGTGTCATAACTTGATAACTACGAGGTTATGAACAGCAGAGGTGTTTTAAAGCAGGAGAAGCTGACGGAAGAAGGAACACTCGTCAAATTAACCGCTGTCCTTCGATATGATGAGGAAAAAATGTCCTGTGAATTTTATGCACACCTGTTTTCCACACCGTTGTCAAAGAAGGAAGGTGTTCTGAAAAAGATATCCCAGGAAGTAGAAAAAAGCAGATCAGGAACAGCGGGAAAAGGATTATCTGATATTGCCAGATCAGGTAGATGGAAGAAAATTATCCTGGAAGCCTGTGAAGGAAATGAGAGCATTTGGAATTCTTTTTTTGCTTGGCGGAGTGATGATTGTATTCCAGTTTACAGCAGAGAAACAAAAGCAGAAAGAACAACGAAAGAAAGAAATCAGACAGATGCAGTTTGATTATCCGCAGCTGATCAATAAATTCAGTCTGTATATAGGGGCAGGAATGACAGTGAGAAGAGCCTGGATCCAAATTGTAAAAGAATATGACAAGAGAAACACTATCTTGGAGAAAGAACAGTGTATGAAGAGATGAGATATACAATGAATGAACTGAAGAATGGAAGACCGGAAAGTGAATGCTACGAGGCATTTGGAAGGAGGTGTGAGAGTCCGGTTTACCGAAAGTTCGGAATGCTTTTAAATCAGAATTTAAGAAAAGGAACCAAGGGACTGACGAATCTGTTACAAAGAGAGGCGCAGGAAGCTTTTGAGGAACGGAAAAATATGGCAAAGAAACTTGGTGAAGAGGCAGGAACAAAGTTGATGATACCGCTGTTTCTTATGTTGGCAGTCGTGTTCGTGATCGTGACTGTCCCAGCGTTTTTGACGATTCAGATTTGAGAAAAAAGAGAAAAAGAAGGAGATATACAAGATGAGAAAATTATTGATAAGAAAAAATAAAGATAAGAAATATGTTGCCGCGATCACAACAATTGAACTGGTTTTAATTTTGGTTATATTAATTGCGCTTCTGTTGATTTTTAAAGACAGTTGATTAGTCTGATCACTACGATTTTTGAGAAAGTGACATCAGAAAGCTCCGGCATATAGCATGCGGTCCGTAAAAGGCGAAATTACTGTATTTTTAAGTTTATCATTTACTTTGTTACTTTCATTTATCTTTGGAATTCTAGAGTCTGCTGTGATTCAAGGATCAAAAAATCTCAGCAGAATTGACACAGATCGGGCAATCTATTCCGTTTTCGGAGAATATCATCAGGAACTTATGGAACAATATCATGTTTTGGGAATTGATCTTGGTTACAGGACAGGAAATTATGAAGAAGAAAATCTGATCCAGCGTTTGCATTATTACAATTCTGGTTCTACAGATCATCAAATCAAGGGAATTCAGTATTTGACAGATCAATCCGGACAGGCATTTCGAGAACAAGTGCTGGCTTATATGGAACAAAGGTATGGAATGGATCTGGTTAAAAAGTTTACCGGAACAACAGAAAAATGGGAACAGACAGAGACAGAAGAATCTGATATGGAGAAGAAAAAAACAGATGAAATGACAGATGCAATGGAACGGGTGAATGACAGTCTTGACGCATCCGGCAGTCAAACGGAAGGAGAAGACGTGGAAGAAGGTCCAAGTCTGCCAGATGAGGAGAATCCGTTTCGTATTATGCAAAAGATAAAAAAGAAGGAATTCTTTCTGTTGTGATTCCGAAAGGAAAAAAAAAGTATCTGAAAAGAGTGTTGATTTGTCGGGGCAGGCATCAAAGAGAACTTTGAAAAAAGGATATGGGACATTCCCAACAAGAAAAGGACTTGATCAGACAACGGAGAAACTTCTGTACAACGAATATCTTCTCAAAACATTCGGCTATGCATTCCGGCAGGATTCAGAACAATCAGAAGGAATGGATGAGAGTGGAGAGAAGGAATGGCAGTCTGACCGGTCGGATGCTTTAGCATACGAACTGGAATATATTCTACAAGGAAAAGGATCAGATAAAGAAAATCTGGAATCCGTGTTATTTCGTCTTTTTTCTTCTGAGAATATCAGGAAATTATGGTTGTCTGGTAAAGGATATGGGACGAGTGGCAGAGGCAGAAGCGCTGGCTGTGACAATATCTGCACTACTACTGATGCCTGAAGCGGTAGAAGCTTTGAAACAGATGATACTTGTTGCGTGGGCAGGAGGAGAAAGTGTTATGGATCTTCGTTGTCTTTTGGATGGAAGAAAAGTTCCACTGGTAAAAAGTGCAGATAAATGGGTTGTTTCTCTGTCACAGCTGCCACTTCTTCTGACAGATGGTGGAAGTGTAAGGGGAAATGATTCAGGAGAAGGAGTCGGATATTCCGATTATATCAGGATGTTTCTCTTTTTTGAAATCGGTGCCGGAAATTACAATGCGGACTTTAGATTGTGTAGAAGAGGCACTCCATTCCAAACATATTTTGTTTCAGGCAGATCAATGTGTGACTAAATTAGAAATACAGAATAAGATAACCGTTTATAAAAATCTAAATTACCAATATCCGGTTTATTTCGGATATGAATGAAGCCAGAATTACCCCCCCCGGTGCAGATGCCCTTTCAGACCTTCTTTTGTACACCCCAAAACGTACACTCAGAATCCTGCAATCCCTCTTGCAGGAAACCCACACACTTTAGAAAGGAAAAGCTGCGATGTCAAATAAACAGGTAAAAAATACCAGTCCAACAAGAGAAAGGGCATCTGCACCGGGGGTAAGAGCAAGTGTAACAATAGAAGCTGCATTTGCAGTTCCCCTCTTTATGTTTGCAGTATTAAGTTTGATTTTTTTAATTGAAATCCAGAGTATACGAGGCTGTATCCATGCAGCAGGAAGTGATGCAGCCAAACAGGTAGCAGAGTCAACGGCTGTCCTTCCTGTATTGAATACAATTCAATTAAAATCAGATTTGGTGAATCTGATTGGAGAAGAAAGAATTGAGAGAAGTATTCTGAATGGTGGTACATCAGCTATCAGTTGCTGGAAATCTTATTGGATTCCGGGAACAGAAGAGATAAATGTTGTTATCGAGTACAAGATAAAGATTCCGGTTCCATTAATGAAAAGTCCTTCGGTGAAGTTGAAAGATGAGTTTAAAGTCAGTGCATGGAATGGTTATCAAAAAAGATAGAAAGGGAAATGAAGACGGACAGATTGTCTATATCACAGAAAAAGGAACAGTATGGCATTCAGATTATCAGTGCAGCTATCTTCAATTATCTATTCAATATGTTCAATACTCAGAATTACAAAATATGAGAAATGAAGGTGGAGGAAAATACCATAAATGTGAGCAATGTGTTTATGGACAGGCAATGAATGGTGTATATATTACCAGTTATGGAAACCGGTATCACAACTCATTGAATTGCAGTTCTCTGAAGAGAACAATACGTGCAGTTCATAAAAAGCGAAGTAGCAGGAAGAGGAGGATGTTCTAAATGTGCAAAATAATGAATGTATTCGGGCAAAATGGAAGGGAAAATCTATGGATGTCAAGCTGTTATAGCAGTGTATCTGTTGATTTTGTCTGTGATAGATATTCGTTGGAAGAAAGTAAGTGTAAGAAGTCTTTTGATTTTGCTTGTGATTGCAGTTTTATGTCAGGTACTATGCAGTAAAGGAGAACTCAGGATGATGGTAGCTGGTGGATTGTGTGGAGGTGTCTTTCTTTTTTTTAAGTTGGTTCACACAAGAGTCATTTGGTTACGGAGATAGCATAGTGATTCTGATCCTTGAATTTTATCTGGTGGATGGAATCTTCTTTGGATTCTGTTTGCTGCATTTCTGATCGCATCTGTTTACGGAGGAATTATGATCGCACGAAAGAAGTATACAAGAAAAAATTCATTTCCATTTATTCCATTTCTGACAGTTGCTTATCTGGGAGGCATGATTGGTGGAGTTTACTGAAAAATATACGAAAAAATACGTGAAAGGAAGTACAGTGGTAGAGATGTCTTACCTTATTCCTTTTTGCTTAATTCTTTTTTTCTGCTCATCACGATCATTTTTTACTTTCATGATAAGGCAATTTTAAACGCAGCGGCAGCGGAAACGGCTGTGACAGGAGTTGAAATGGACAGGAAAAAAGATAGAAGACGCAGATCTGGATGCTTTTTTCCGAGAAAGGACGAGTGGAAAATTGATTTTTCTGGAAAATATAACAACCAGAGTCGATCTATCAGGGAAGAAAATAGAGGTAGAAGTTTTTGCATCAAAAGGACGAATGAAGATTCATCTGATACAACGTGCAACGAAGGTGAAACCAGAAGAAAAAAAAAGTCAGATGGAAAAAATAGATTTCTGTAAAGCTGAAAAAGTGAAGGGAGAAGAAAATCAGATGGAAGAAAAAAAGATAAATCAGCAGAGCAGAGTGGCAGAGTCTGAAATCATAATAGACAGCGTACAACCGTATCGGGAGAATTATCAGATGCGGATGCTTAAGAATAATCGGATTCCCGGATTATTGAGAGTAAGTGGATGTGGAATGGAAGGTGCAAGTAGATATTATTATCATACAGGACATTCACAGTCGTTGGAAACGTATTATAAAAATAAAGATATCAGAGCAGAAGAGATATTAAAACTGACAAGACAATTTCTCAGTGTTATGGAAAAAATGAAAGATTATATGTTAGAACCAAATTATCTGATGATTTCAGAAAAATATATTTTTAAAAAAGAATGAAAACTATTTTTTCTGTTTTTTTCCAGAGAATGAGAAGACCTGGCAGGTGTCTTATCATGAGCTGACGGAATATTTTGTAAAGAAAGTTGATTATCAGGATCTAGAGAGTATTCAACTTGCCTGCATGCTTCATAAAGAAACGCTAAAAGAAACCTATGATCTGGAAAGCATACTGCAGCAGTATGAGGAAGAAGCAAAAAACAGGGAAGAAAAGTCTAAAGAAGAGAAGATCAGAGAAGAAAGTAAGAGAGAAAAAGACAGAAGAGAAATGGAAGAAAATCAAAACATTGAGGTACAGGAAAACAGCTATTATAACAAGGCGAGAGAGAATTATGCAGTGATGGAAGAAAAGAGATATGGTCCGATCAAGAAATTTGCAAAACGCTTTAAGTCTGGAAAATGGGGAGAATGGGAAGATCTGATAACGGAAGCTGATGACTATGAATGATATATAGGATGTGGTATAGTATACGCAGATTCAAAAACATATCATAGAAGTCAAAAGGGAGTCAGGAAGAATGAAAGAGAGACCAAAAGAAATAATGACGATCACGTTGATAGGAATCAATATTCTGGTGTTTATTGTTCTTACTATGATCGGACGGACTGAGGATGGTTATTTTATGTTGCAGCATGGAGCAATGTATGAACCATATATTATAGAAAATCAGGAATACTATCGGCTGTTTACCAGTCTTTTTCTGCATTTTGGAATCTCACATTTGTTAAATAACATGGTGCTTTTGTGGGCTCTTGGATCGATTTTTTGAAAAAGAGGCCGGTAAAATTCGATTTTTGTTCTGTTATTTTATCAGCGGAATAGGCGGTAATCTGCTGTCATTGTACTGGAATACCATGCATGACAGACAGATTGTATCTGCCGGGGCATCGGGAGCAATTTTCGGACTAATGGGAGGGTTGCTTTGGATTGTATTTGCAAACAGGGGAAGGCTCGGAACGCTGTCAGGAAGAGGTATGCTGATTATGGTTGTACTGAGTCTCTATTTTGGATTTACCAGTACAGGCGTAGATAATCTGGCTCACGTAGGAGGATTGGTTTGCGGTTTCCTGACAGCGCTACTAACCTATCGAAGAAAAAAAGATCAAAAGATCCTAACGGAATCTGACATTAATGATATCTGATATTTTACGCAGGAAGTGTGATCGATACGATTGTTCCATTAGTATGGTCAGATGTAATGTCGATCGTCCCATTATGTGCTTCAATGATTCTTTTGGAAACTGCGAGACCAAGACCGGTACCGTTTTCTTTTGTCGTAAAGAATGGTTCATAAAGCTTATCAACAATTTCAGTTGGAATACCACAGCCGTTATCCTGGCATTGAATCAGAATTTTATCGTCAAGTTTCTTTGCGCGAAACTGCAGACGTGGGGCATACTTACAATCAGCAAGAGCGTCTTTGGCATTTGTAAGTATGTTTAAGAAGACTTCCTCTAATTTGGTGCGATCACCATTGAACCTTTTTATATTCTTATCAATACTGGAAGTCATCTCAATCTTTGATTTTTCAAAGTTGAGAGACATGGCGAACAGAACAGCAGAGTTGCGAAGAACATGTCCAAGAGGAAAGGAAGCACGGTTTAACTGGTTTCCATTGTTGAGTTCTGTCAGATCATCCAGCAAATCACACATATGTCGGCACCATCCATGCATTCTTCCCAGACACAGGAACCTTTAGCAGTTTCGGCATAAAGAGAGCTCATTAATTGCATAGAAGAATAAAGAACAGTCATAGGATTGCGGATCTCATGCGCAATTGTAGCAACAGCAGCATCATGGTTCAGAAGCTGTGTGATAATCTCTTTTGCATCTTTGTTTGTTTCCATCAGGTGGTTCATTTTTTCAAGATCGATATTTGTTAACATAATACTTACTCCTAATAGTTAGATTTTCTTGAGTTCGGTAAGAGTGTAGCACCACCGAAAACAGCATTCAATAAAAATCATTCGACTATTTTCGACCTTTTTCGACCTGGTGTCTGAAAAATGTATTCTCTTTTTTTCTGAAAAATGGTCTATACTACAGATAAAATAAAATGGAAAGAGGAAAGATCATGAGAGATGATAATTGTATTTTCTGTAAGATCGCAAATGGAGAGATTCCATCAGCAACATTATATGAGGATGAGGAGTTCAGAGTAATTCTGGATCTTGGACCGGCATCAAAAGGACATGCGCTGATCCTTCCGAAGAATCATTACCGCAATCTGTATGATATTGACGAGGCAACAGCTTCAAAAAGCAATCTGTCTGGCAAAAAAGATGATTACAAAGATGACGGATGTACTTGGATGTGATGGTTATAATATCGTTCAGAACAACGAAGAGGCAGCTGGACAGACGGTATTCCATTTCCATATGCACTTAATCCCAAGATATAAGAATGACAATGTAGGTCTCGGATGGCATATGGGAGAACTTACAGAAGAAGATAAGAAAGAGATACTTGAAAAATTAAAATAGTACTGGAGAAGATATGTTAACAGAAAATCGCGAATTCAATGAGATTTATGAACAATATAAAAATCTCATTCTAAAAGCGGCATATACTTATTCAGGCAGTTATAGTGCAGCGGAAGATATTACTCAAGACACTTTTCTGAAACTGTATATGGGATATGACAGCATGAAGAAGAAAAAAATATTTCTTCATGGCTGTTTACAACGGCAAAAAAATGCGGCATTACATTACAGGAAAAAGCATAGCCGGGAGATCTTCGAGATTGATGAGAATTGGGACAGTGAAGAGGATACCGAGAAATATGAAGCACAGGTATACAGTGCAGAGGAACAATTTCTGGAAGATGATCTTCAGAAACAAAGATTAGAGCTTCATGAAAAGATTTTCACCAATTTGATGGAAAAGAATGAAAGATGGTACGATGCCATTGTTCTTGTATATTACATGGAGATGCCTCAGGCAAAAGCAGCAGAATTAATGGGCATTCGACTCGAAGTGCTTCATAGTCTTCTGCACAGAGCAAAGAAATGGATTAAGAAAAAGTACGGAACGGAGTACGAAGAAATGAACCGGGAAGACTAAGAGCAAAACCAAATGTTTACTGTTCAATGTACAAAGAAAAAAGTGTATAAGGAACAGTGGTGCCGATAGTTTCCCGGTATCTTTTTGAATACTGTAGTTTTATGAAGATGGTTGCCAGTAGATGAACTATATTATTTTGCGGCAGCTTCCTCAATGAGGCCGATAATAGTAGCAATCGGATCCTGTTGCCCAGAATTATGCATTGCATTTATGAACTGCTCACGGTTTTCGTACAGGTTATGAACTGCATCCAAAAGCGTTGCATTCGTAAGCTGTTCTTCCTCGATTACAAGACTGAATCCCTGACGTTCGAAAGAGTGTGCGTTAAGAATCTGATCGCCACGACTTGCACGGGCAGAAAGCGGAATCAGAAGATTAGGCTTCTTGAGAGCAAGCAGTTCGCATATGGCATTGGCACCCGCACGTGAGATAACAACATCTGCAAGAGCAAAGAGATCACGCAGTTCGTTTTTGATATATTCAAACTGACAGTAGCCTTTGATTTCTTTCAGAGAATCATCAACCTTTCCTTTTCCGCAGAGATGGATGATCTGGAACTCTTTCAGCAGTTCAGGAAGGGCAGCACGTACAGCCTCGTTGACAGCTACAGCACCAAGACTTCCGCCGATTACGAGAATGACAGGTTTTTCATCTGTAAAGCCACACATCTTTCTGGCGGCATCCTTATCACCAGTAAGAAGTTCCTGACGGATCGGAGATCCTGTGAGAACAGCTTTTCCTTCAGGAAGAGCATCTAACGTCTCCGGGAAGTTACAGCAGACTTTGACAGCAGATGGAATTGCAAGTTTATTTGCCAGGCCAGGTGTCATATCAGACTCATGAATAATGACCGGAACTTTGCATCGCTTTCCAGCAAGAACAACTGGAACCGAAACAAAGCCGCCTTTAGAAAAAATAACATCAGGCTTTAAGCTTTTGATTAACTTACGGGCTTCACCAAAGCCTTTGATAACACGGAATGGATCTGTGAAGTTCTGCAGACTGAAATAACGGCGCAGCTTTCCAGAAGAAATTCCATGATATGGAATTCAAAAGGTTCAATCAGTTCCTTTTCAATTCCATTGTAAGAACCTATGTATTGAATATCATAGCCTAATTCTCTAAGCTTTGGAATCAGGGCTATATTCGGAGTGACATGTCCGGCAGTACCGCCGCCGGTCAATATAATTCGCTTCATAAATTAACCTCCAGATTTAGTGTAGAGTGCTACTGTTCGAAGTAAATTGAGAACACTAGCCTTATAGCATCATATTACCCTTATTTGAAAAAATGTCAAGAAAAACGGGACACACAAACTGGAGAGAATAAGGTGAAGAAAATGAAAAAACTGAAAAAATTATCATTGGAAAATGAAATGAAAAAAAGAAGCTGAACAGATTGAAAAGAAAGTCCGAGAGGACAGATCTCTGGATGACATTAAAGTGTCTGATGAGATGGAAAAAGAGCTTTTCAATAAGATTCAGGATTACGAATACGACAAGAGGCATAAAAAAGGTCGTCCGCAAAAAGAAGAAAAAGTAAGCTTGTAATCGGAGCACTGGCAGCAGTGCTGATTTTAGTGTGCGGAAGTGTGATGACTAGTGTGGGGAGTAAGTCGTATTGGAAGACGTTGTGGAATGATAGTAATGGAGATGAACAGAATAATGGTATAGACGTGGAAAATATGGAATCAATAGAGACGGAAGATATTGATGAGTCAGCAGTTTATAAAGAAATTGCAAGGTGATGGGAAATTATTTGGTTCGACTTGAGTATAAGCCAAAAGGTATGCTATTAAAAAGATATACAGTAGATGGAGATCAAAGAAGGGTAACATTCTTTTATAAATATGAGAACGAAATTATTCGCTACGCAATGTATATGAATTCTAAAGATTCGTCTTTGGGACAGAAAGCAGTTGATAAATTGTTGGATGAGTATATTGTAATGAATGGAGAAAATGAGATTAGTGTAAAAAGAATATGAGGTGAAAGATCAAAAAAAAAAAAGATATATAGCCGAATTTGAAGATAAAGGGATTCAGTATCAGTTAAAGGGAGTTATGGAGAAAGAAGAATTTGAAAAAATTTTAAAAAATTTATTTTTTGTGTAAAAATGCGTAAGTTTTTTAATCTTAGTTGTTTACTTATCAGAAGACAATAAGAGAAGAGGGGGGGAAGATAGTTTTATGGTAAGTAAGAAAATAATATCAATTGTAGCAAGCACTATGATGTTTTGCTTTATGGTGTGTGCGTCAGTGACGGGGTTAAAGCAGATGATAGTGAAGTTAAAGTTGTCGATGGATCTTATTTAACTTCAGCGGATTCATCAACAGGTTATACACCGAAGAGTGATGAACGTGGTAAACATCTGATGGATGGGGAATGTTCAATTACAAAAGCAGGAACGAAACGAATTTATACATACGGTGCAACGACGGCTAATCATACCGTTGATACAGTAGCAGTTATTGTTTATGTGGATCAGTATAGTGAGAAAGATGATGAATGGTATCAAATTGATGCTTTTTCTAAGAAAGTAGAGAATGACTATTATGTTGCTGCATCTAAGTCAATTCAAGTTGACCGGGGATATTATTACAGAGTCCATGCAGAGCATTTTGTAAGAATGGGTGAGGAGCCAGTAGAGGAAACTTATTCTTACACCAACGGCATTTTAGTCCCATAAGCATCTTCCTCCCACACCAACGGTAGAAGGTGCAGCCCGTGGGCTGGCCTAACAGCCGCTGCGCGGTGGTTCGCTCGGACACTCACAAATTAGATTCTAATAGATAAAAGTGAGAGCCTTGTTCCTTGATACACCACAATTAAATAAATGAGCATATAATCACCAGAAGCGGCTGTTAATCAGTCCATGGACTAGTAGGGCAGAAGGGAAGGATTGAATCAAGAGTAGCAATCCTTCCCTATTAGTTTGCCATTTTTTAACTATTTTCCTGTTGCTTCTTTCAGTGCCTGAGCAAGCTGATCCGGACAGGAAGTTTTCTTGAATCCACACTGGATTCCTTCCAGGCGTGAGATAGCCTCATCTACATCCATTCCTTCAACCAGGTGGGAAATTCCCTGCAGGTTACCGTTACATCCGCCAACGAAGGAAACATTATGAATCTTGTTATCTTCGATATCAAAGTGAATGCTCTGGGAACAGACACCTTTTGTTCTATAATCCATATCTAGATATCCTTTCTTTTTAAATTTTAGATCTTTAGTTACCTTTTGAATTATAGCAAATCAAATATAAAAAAACAATTTTTCTTTTCACATCTTTCATCATGATTTTCCTCAATACGACAATTTTGATTTTTGCTGTAGAAATCTGTAGAACGATTTATGCGGACAGAATATAAAATCAGGTTTATAATATCTACAAACGTAACGAAGGGAAGGCCCGAACAGTTACGCGCAATATTTTTAAAACCAGGAGGGGTTGCTATGTTAAGAGAACTGGCAGTGAACACAAGAGTCATCTATTATCTGATGGCGCTTCTGGGCATGATCGGAGTGCTGGCAAAAGCAGTGAATCAGCAGACATTGAATCAGATGCTGAAGGCGGCAGGGAATATGTCCAAGAGTACACACCGACTGATAAAACTCGTAAGAGCAAAATACGAACATGCATGTATGGTGCATGACAGTGTAGAGAATACGAATGCATTTGTGGAGAAATATATTTATGAATACAGAGGATTTTTGTTTGGGATTCATACCTGGAGACAGATGGAATTGCTGACGGTGTGGTTTGCTGGAATTCTTGCAGCTCTTGGTGCATTCGAATGTTATATTACTTATGGATTTTCAGGTGCGGCGTATCAATATATAGAAGCAGGATTAGCGGAAATGGTACTTCTTTTTTGTTATCAGTCATCTTTCAGACGAACAGTACAAGCTTAATGCTGTCAGGATGTATATGGTGGATTATCTTGAGAATAATTGTGCATTTCACATAAAGAGACAGCGGACTACGGATAGAGAAGAATTGAATGTGATTGCTGCAGAGAATAACGGAAAGCAGGAGTGGGAAGAAAAGAAAGGGGAAAGAGAGATACACAGAGAAGACAACGTACAGAATGGAAATAAAACGAAAGCAGAGAGGACGGAGCTGCCGATCAATATCGAGGGGGAACCAAGAACGGTAGAGCCGGCAAGGAATCCGGCAGGAAATTCAGAGAGAGACTTAGATAGAGATTCAGGAAAGAAATGCAGAAAGAGAAGCGGCGATTCGTCAGATATTGGAAGAATTTTTAACATAACGAAAACTAAAATTTCTTGAGCAGCATTTGTAAATAAGGTATAATAAAAAGCAGTTGGTAGCCGCCGGTCATGGAATATCAGGAATGGCGGCAGGGAAAGAAAAACCAACTGCTTTTTTAGGGCTTATAAACAAGAAAAGAAAGTAACTGATCAAGACAGGTACAAAGAGTAATAGGAGGAGTTGCTATGTTAAGAATAGGAATGTTGACCAGCGGTGGTGACTGCCAGGCACTTAACGCAGCAATGCGCGGTGTTGTAAAAGGAATTTGCAACAAGCGCAAAGATGTAGAAATCTATGGATTTAAAGATGGATACAAAGGTCTGATCTATTCGGATTTCAATATGTTGACATCAAAGGATTTCTCGGGAATTCTGACACAGGGTGGAACAATTCTTGGTACATCCAGACAGCCATTTAAACTGATGCGTGTGCCGGATAAGGATGGAATAGACAAGGTGGAGGCAATGAAGCACATATCATAAGCTTCATCTAGATTGTCTCGTTATTCTTGGAGGAAATGGAACTCATAAGACAGCAAATCTTCTTCGTGAGGAAGGACTCAATGTAGTGACACTGCCGAAGACGATCGATAACGATCTGTGGGGAACAGACATGACATTTGGATTCCAGAGTGCAGTTGATATCGCAACAGATACGATTGACAGAATCCATACGACAGCAACTTCCCACAGCCGTGTATTTATTATCGAGGTTATGGGTCACAAAGTAGGTCATGTAACTCTGCATGCCGGAATTGCAGGCGGAGCAGACATAATTCTTCTTCCGGAGATCCCATATGATATTAAAGCAATCAAGAATGTGATCGACAAACGTACACAGGCAGGTAAGAGATTTACAATCCTTGCTGTTGCAGAAGGTGCGATTTCCAAAGAAGATGCAAAACTGAAAAAGAAAGAATACAAAGAGAAGCTGGCAAACAGAAAATATCCTTCTATCGCTTACGAACTGGCAGAACAGATTGAAAAAGAGACAGACAAGGAAGTTCGTATCACAGTTCCTGGACACACACAGAGAGGTGGCACACCTTGTGCTTATGACCGTGTATTTGCAACAAGAGTCGGAGCGAAGGCAGCAGAATTGATCCTGAATGAAGAATACGGATATATGGTAGCCATGAGAAATGGTGAGACAGTGAAAGTTCCGTTGGAAGAGGTTGCAGGAAAGCTGAAATATGTTGATCCGAACTGTGGTCTGATTAAAGAAGCGAGAACAATCGGTATCAGCTTCGGAGACGAGGTGTAATTCATGTCATATACGGCGCTATACAGAAAGTTCCGTCCTTCTGAATTCGAAGATGTAAAAGGACAGGATCATATTGTTACAACGCTTCAGAACCAGATTAAGGCGAACAGGATCGGACATGCGTATCTGTTTTGCGGAACGCGAGGAACCGGTAAGACAACGGTTGCGAAAATATTTGCGAAGGCAGTAAACTGTGAGCACCCGGTAAATGGAAGTCCATGCGGAGAGTGTGAGATGTGTAAATCTATCGCTGCCGGCACTTCAATGAATGTGATCGAGATCGATGCTGCATCCAACAATGGTGTGGATAATATACGTGAGATCCGGGAGGAAGTGACATATCGACCGACAGAAGGTAAGTATAAAGTATACATTATCGACGAGGTGCATATGCTTTCCATCGGAGCATTTAACGCATTGCTTAAGACACTTGAGGAGCCGCCGGAGTATGTTATTTTTATTCTGGCGACGACAGAAGTGCATAAAATCCCAATTACGATTCTTTCCAGATGTCAGCACTATGATTTCAAGAGAATCAGCATTGAGACAATTACAGACCGTATGCGTGATCTGATGCAGACAGAACAGGTAGAAGTGGAAGAAAAAGCACTTCGCTATATCGCAAAGGCGGCAGACGGATCTATGCGTGATGCACTCAGTCTGCTGGATCAGTGTATTGCATTTTATCTGGGGCAGAAGCTGACGATGATCATGTGCTTGAAGTACTTGGTGCGGTGGATACGGATGTGTTCAGCCGCCTGCTTCGGAAAGTATTGGAAAGAGATGTTGCCGGAGTTCTTGATATCGTGGAAGATCTGGTTATGCAGGGACGTGAACTGACCCAGCTGGCCGCAGATTTTACATGGTATCTGAGAAATTTGCTTTTGGTTAAAACTTCTGATAATATAGAGGACGTGCTGGATGTGTCTACGGAAAATATGTTGCAGCTCAAGGAAGAATCAAAGATGATCGAACTTGATATGCTGTTGCGTTATATCCGTATATTTTCAGAACTTTCCGGTCAGCTGAAGTATGCGACGCAGAAGAGAGTGCTTCCGGAAGTTGCACTGATCAAGCTTTGTACTCCGGCGATGGAGACTGGTCAGGATGCACTTCGGACAGAATCCGTGCGGTAGAAGAAAAAGTAGAGAAAGGACTTGCTGCAGCCGCAGATATGCCGCAGCGAGTTGTTTACGTGAATGGAGATGATGCGTCATCATCCGGATCAGGCGTTGCGGGAAGCAGGAAGGCGAAACCGGAGCTGCCGAATGCAATTCCGGAGGATGTGCAGGAGGTGGTGAAGAATTTCCGTTCTATCGCAGATGAAGCGTCAGGTATGATCAGAGGCTTTCTTAAAAAAGCAAGACTGAGTCTTGGTGGTGACAATCGCTTGCTGATTGTACTGCCAGATGCTATGTCGGCAGATATGGTTGGCAGAGAAGATCATGTGCAGGAACTTGAACAGCTCATTGAAGAGAAGATTGGAAAGAAAGTCGAGGTGGATGTCCGTCATGTAGAAGAGGGCAGACACTTTGAGGATACATTTGTGGACATAGAACAGAAAATAAATATGGAAATAACAGTGGAGGATTAAACATGGCAAAACGTGGAGGATTTCCGGGCGGAGGAATGCCGGGAAACATGGCGAATCTGATGAAACAGGCACAGAAGATGCAGCGTCAGATGGAAGAGCAGCAGAAAGAACTTGAGACAAAAAGAGTTCACAGCAGCTGCAGGCGGCGGAGCAGTGGAAGTGACTGTTACCGGTAAACAGGAAGTGACGAAGGTGACACTGGCAGAAGAAGTGGTGGATCCGGACGACATTGAGATGCTGGAAGACCTGATCGTAGCAGCGACAAATGAAGCACTGCGTCAGGTTGAGCAGGAGACAAATGCAGCAGTATCTAAGATGACAGGCGGATTTGGCGGTCTTGGAGGCGGAATGTTCTAATGGATTACTACAGTAATCAGATCAGCCGTCTGATCGAGGAGTTCTCGAGACTTCCGGGAATCGGGAATAAATCAGCACAGAGACTTGCATTTCATGTGATCAATATGCCGGTAGAGCAGGTAGAAGGACTTGCGAATGCAATCGTAGATGCCCGCAAGAATGTCCGTTACTGTAAGGAGTGCTGTACGTTGACGGATAAGGAGATCTGCCCAATCTGCAGCAATCCGGACAGAGATCATAAGACAATCATGGTAGTGGAGACACCGCGTGATCTGGCAGCGTATGAGAAGACTGGAAAGTACAACGGAGTCTATCACGTCCTTCATGGCGCAATCTCTCCAATGCTTGGAATCGGTCCCGGGGATATCCGTCTGAAAGAATTGATGGAGCGTCTGCAGGGAGATGTGGATGAAGTGATCATTGCGACGAATTCTAGTCTGGAAGGCGAGACAACAGCAATGTATATCAGTAAACTTATCAAACCGGTCGGAATCAAGGTGAGCAGGATTGCCAGTGGTGTTCCGGTTGGTGGTGATCTGAATACATTGATGAGGTAACACTGCTCCGGGCATTGGAAGGAAGAACAGAATTGTAAAAGCATTTGAGACACCGGCAGGAAGGACTGGCTATGGCGAAGAAAAAAGTTACAACTTCAGATGTGGCAAAGCGCGCGGGAGTTTCACATGCAACGGTCTCGATGGTACTCAATAAGAAGTATAACGTCTCTTTTTTCAAAAGAAGTAATCCAGAAAGTGGAGGCAGCGGCGGAAGAACTGGGGTATGAACTTCCGAAACGCAGAACACAGCGTGGAGAGCGACGAGAAAAACTGCTCGTTGTCATCAGCCCGAACCTGACAAACCCATACTATGTAATGCTTTTGCAAGGAATTGAATCAAGGGCAACAGAGCAGGGGTTCGGAATCTTTGTCTGTAATACACAGAGATTTAAAACTGGAAGAGCGTTATCTGAAAATGATCTCGACTCTGAATGCACAGGGAATTATCTATATGTGCAATCCGGGAAATGCTTTCTCGGACAGCTCAAAGAAATGTCTGAAAGGATTCCGGTTGTTGTGATCAATAATCAGGAGAAGCATTTGGATGTAGATGCAGTGGAGTTGGATAATACAAAGCTTGGAAGATTAATGGGCAGACATCTTCTGGAGCTGGGGCATCAGCATGTGGCATACATTACACCGCCATTAACTGCAAGACAGAAGCAGAGATTCCGCCGGGTAGAAGGTTTTCTTGATGAATTCAGGAAAGCCGGATATGGCGATCAGGTGATTGTAAAAAAGAAGCAGATGAAGAATTTGACCGGAATGTTCCGGGAATCGATTCAGAGTACCGCATCGGATATGATCTGACAAAAGAACTGCTCCGGACAGAAAAAGATCTCACTGCAATCGTTGGGCTGAATGATATGATCGCATTTGGGATTATGGATGCACTCCAGGATATGAAGTATAAAGTTCCCGGAGATGTCTCGGTTATGGGATGTGATAATACTTTATTTTCCAAAGTTAAGAAAGTGTCACTTACAACAATCGAGCATTTTGTAGTTCACAAAGGAATGGATGCCTGTGATATCATCATGAAAAAAAAAGATCAGTTCAAGGGAATGGAAGTATACGGAATTTGAACCGGTCAGTATTTATCATGTGGAATATGAGCCACAGATCGTGGTTCGTGGAACAACGTCTTATGCGAAGACAAAATAGTTGATGTATAGACGCTGGATTATTTAAAATTATAAAAAATAATAAAATTATTACTAATAAAAACAACAAAAACAAACGATTCTGATTTTAGAAAATGTTGATAAAGCCTTTAAAATAAAGACTTTTATACAGAAGAGAAACAATTGATATTAACTAATATTAATAAAAACGGTTAATATGTCGGATTATTAAGTGAAAAATGACTATTAATAATTTTTCAGACAGTTGACCTCAGGTTTTGGAAGCTATATAATCAGCTCATAAACAAACGAATTACTGCTGGAAAAACAGTGAGTTGTATCAGTGGTAAGAGGAAGATTCATGTATAGGAGGACTTAAAAATGAGATTTTTCATCGACACAGCAAATGTGGAAGACATTAAAAAAGCTAACGATATGGGAGTTATCTGCGGAGTTACAACAAACCCGTCTCTGATCGCCAAAGAGGGACGTGATTTTAAAGAAGTTATCGCTGAGATCGCATCTATCGTAGACGGACCGATCAGTGGAGAGGTAAAGGCAACCACGACAGATGCAGAAGGCATGATCGCAGAGGGCAGAGCGATCGCAGCGATTCACCCGAATATGGTAGTGAAGATCCCGATGACCGTAGAGGGACTTAAGGCAGTTAAAGTTCTTGCATCTGAAGGAATCAAGACCAATGTGACACTGGTATTCACAGCAAACCAGGCACTTCTTGCAGCAAGAGCAGGAGCTACTTATGTTTCTCCGTTCCTTGGACGTCTGGATGACATTTCTACAAAGGGAGTTGACCTCATTGCAGAGATCGTAGAGATGTTCGAAGTAGCAGGAATTGAGACAGAGATCATCGCAGCAAGTGTTCGTAATCCAATCCATGTAACAGAATGTGCACTGGCAGGCGCAGATATTGCGACGGTACCATACAAGGTGATTGAGCAGATGACACATCATCCGCTGACAGATGCAGGTATCGAGAAGTTTAAAAAGATTATATTGCTGTTTTTGGTGAGTAATCCGGGAAATAACGTTAAGACTGAAAATGGAATCAGAATGGAAATTAAAAAGGAGATATCATGGATAAGTTAAAGCTTATGAAAACTGCGAATGAGATCCGGAAAGGGATTGTAACAGCACTGCATAGTGCAAAGGCCGGACATCCAGGTGGATCTCTCTCAGCAACAGAGATTTTTACATACCTTTATTTTGAAGAGATGAACATCGACCCGAAAGATCCAAAGAAAGCGGATCGCGATCGTTTCGTTCTTTCTAAAGGACACACAGCTCCGGGATTATATTCTACACTTGCGCAGAAAGGATTCTTCCCGAAGGAAGATCTCGTGACACTTCGTCATACAGGATCTTATCTGCAGGGCCATCCGGATATGAAACACATTCCGGGCGTAGATATGTCTTCAGGTTCTCTGGGACAGGGAATTTCCGCAGCAGTTGGTATGGCAATTGCAGGAAAAGCTTGACAATGCAGACTACAGAGTATACACACTGCTCGGAGACGGTGAGATTCAGGAAGGTCAGGTATGGGAGGCTTCCATGCTGGCAGCACATAGAAAACTGGATAATCTCGTTGTTATCGTTGATAATAACAATCTTCAGATTGACGGAGCAATTACAGAAGTCAACTCTCCGTACCCGATCGATAAGAAATTTGAGGCATTTAACTTCCATGTGATCAATATTGATGGAAATGACTTCGACGAGATCGATGCAGCATTTAAGGAAGCAAAGACTGTCAAAGGACAGCCGACTGCTATTATCGCCAAGACTGTAAAAGGCAAAGGCGTATCCTTCATGGAGAACCAGGTAGGATGGCACGGAAAAGCCCCGAATGATGAAGAGTATAAGGTGGCAATGGAAGAATTAGAGAAAGCAGGTGAAGCATTATGTCAGAAGTAAAGAAGATCGCAACGAGAGAAAGTTACGGAAATGCTTTGGCTGAACTCGAACAGAACATGATAACGTTGTAGTACTTGATGCCGATCTGGCAGCAGCTACAAAGACAGGCGTATTTAAGAAAGCATATCCGGATCGTTTATCGATTGTGGTATTGCCGAGTGTAATATGATGGGCATTGCCGCAGGTCTGGCTACTACAGGAAAAGTGCCGTTTGCCAGCACATTTGCCATGTTTGCGGCAGGACGTGCCTTTGAGCAGATCAGAAACTCCGTTGGATATCCGCACCTGAATGTGAAGATTGGTGCAACTCATGCAGGAATTTCAGTAGGTGAAGATGGTGCGACACATCAGTGTAATGAGGATATCGCTTTGATGCGTACAATTCCAGGAATGGTTGTAATTAACCCAGCTGATGATGTAGAGGCAAGAGCAGCTGTACGTGCTGCTTACGAACATCAGGGACCGGTTTATATGAGATTTGGACGTCTGGCAGTGCCGGTCATCAATGACAGACCGGATTATCAGTTTGAACTGGGAAAAGGGGTTGTCTTAAGAGAAGGAAAAGACCTGACGATCATTGCAACAGGACTTCCTGTAAGTAACTGTCTGGAAGCAGCTGAGAAGCTTGCAGCCGACGGCATCGATGCAAAAGTGATCAACATTCATACCATCAAACCTCTCGATGAGGAACTTGTTGTAGCAGCTGCAAAAGAGACAGGAAAAGTTGTTACAGTTGAAGAGCATTCCGTTATCGGCGGACTTGGAAGTGCTGTATGTGATGTACTTTCAGAGAAAGCTCCGACACAGGTTATGAAGATCGGTGTGAATGATACATTCGGTGAGTCTGGTCCGGCACTTGAGCTTCTGAAGAAGTATGGTCTTGATACAGACAGCATCTACGAGAAGATCAAAGCATTTGCAAAATAATCTGTAACTGTTCAGAGCCAAGCAAAATTTCATAAAACAGGTGTAAAATGCTTGCATTTTTAAGACTGTTTTTGAAATTTTATTTGGCGGATACGCCACACCGACGAAATGCGTAGCATTTTGGAGGTTGGCTCTGAACAGTTACAATAATTTAATAAAAAGAACGCTTCGCGCTTTCTGTTTACAGGATATCTGCAATCAGAGAGTACCGGAGCGTTTTTTGATGTTTGGAGATATTAAGAAAATGCCGTGCACGAAAAGTAATATTTGTCGAACTTACCTGACACTAATTGATAAAATCTCCCGATTTCCTTGTGCTATGTTAAGGGCAATCCCCGGAAATTAAATAAAAGTGATAGAAAGGTGAGTATAAAATGGAGAGACAGATTCCAAAAAATGTGCGTCAGATAGGAAATGTGAGTGATAGTCCAAAAATCTATGTGGAAGATTATGTAGATACTTTTTTTCTTCAGTTAAGTGAAAAAAAGCGAGAAAGAAAAACAACCAGAAGGAGCCTTTCTGATTGGTGAAATGCAGAAGCAGGATAATGAAGAATATATTTATATTTATGGTGCGATAAAAATAAAAGAGTTAAAAAAGGAGGGCGGTGAATACCTGATCAATGACAAGATATGGAAATGTGGTTGTGAAGAATGTAGCCAGTATTTTGAAGAAGGAGAAATCATAGGCTGGTTTGTGACAGAGCATGATTTACAGCTGGCTCAGGGTTCTATCAACGTAAAGCTGCATAAAAATTATTTCCAAAGAAAAAATACCGTTCTTGTTATGAAAGATTCGACAAACCAGGAAGATGTATTTTTTGTACATAAGCTGGGAGATCTGATGGAAATTGGAGGACATTATACTTATTACGAGAAGAATCCGTGCATGCAGAATTATATGATTGCAAGTCGAAAAAAAAAATGGGGCAGTTCAGACAGAAAATGTGGAAGATACGGCTGCACAAAGCTTTTCTTCTCTGGTACGTGAACGGGGCGGTCAGAAAAGAGAAAGAAGGACAGGCAGTCTGATGTATGGAATCAGTACATGCCTTGTACTGGTCCTGATCGTGATGGGTGTTTCTATGATGAATAATTTCAGCAAAATGAAATCCCTCCAGAATAAGATAAATGTGGTTGCAGAGGGGGAAAAGCAAACATCCTCACCTGATGTGAAAGAGACGAGTGGAGCAGCAGCTACTGTGGAGAAAATCAGGAAGCAGCAGATACAGAAAAGGAATCCGCAGAGATAACGGAAGAAAATGAAGGGGAAGAACAGACGGAAGATAAGAATACAGAAAGTATTCCGGTTTCCGGGACTGCCGTTGCAGCAGATGAAAATGATGGTATTTATGTGGTGGAAAAAGGAGATACCCTTGCAATTATCAGTAAAAAAATGTATGGAGATGTTAGTCATGTAGATGCTATCAGCCGGAGTAATGGATTGCAGAATGGGAACCTTATCTATATTGGACAAAAATTGATATTGCCATAAATCCGTGTTATACTGTGAAAGACAAGTGAAAGCTAAAAAGTGTATCAACAGAAAAAGGTGCACGAGACAAACGATAAGGGGAGCAATATGGCGCGAAAGAAAATGTCGAATTTACAGGTGGTAAAAACGCAGGATGATAGAAAAGCGCTGAGACAAAGGGAAAGAAGGATCAAACGCCGGAGAAGAAAAAGAACTTCTTACCTATATCATCCTGATTGCGATGGCAATCTGCGGAACATACCTCCTTTTAGATAGTAAGACTTATGGCACAGTCCGCAAGGCAGACAGTTACGCGAAAGACCTTTCGGACAGGAATAATTACGTTCAGTTTGCAGATGGAATTGTGCGTTATAATCATGACGGTGTGGTATTTCTAAATAAGAAGAATGAGGAAAAGTGGATTCAGCCAACACAGCTTCAGACACCGGTGATTGTTGTGAAAGACGATGTGTTTGCGGTTGCTGACAGCGGAGGCAACAGTATTCTCGTATTTACAAAAAATGGGTTGAAAGGTGAGATTCAGACAACATTACCGATTGAGAGAATCGCAGTATCGAATCAGGGAATTGTCAGTGCAATTTTAAAAGATGAGACTTCACCGAAGATCATATCCTATGATGCGGCAGGAAATATTCTGGTAGAGCAGCAGATTACGATTGGAAATACAGGATATCCGATCGCATTGGATTTGTCTGATGATGGAAAGGTTCTGGCAGTTTCTTATCTTTATACCAAAGGAACACAGGTGCAGAGCAGGATCGGATATTATAATTTTGATGCTGCCGGTAAAGAGAAGGCAGATAACAAAGTGACAGCAGATACTTATGAAGATATGCTGATCGGCGAGATTTTCTTTATGGGAAATGACAGATCCGTTGCAGTTGGAGATAATGGATTTGAGATTTATACAGGAAAAGATACTCCCAAGCAGACAAAAGAAGTGAAAGTGAATCAAGAGATAAAAAGTGATTTCCATTCGGATTCTTATTTTGGATTTGTCCTGCTTAATCAGGAGAAGTCAGGGTATGAGTTGAGAATGTATAATCAATCAGGAGATACTGTGTTCAGTAAAGAGATACAGGGAGATTATAGTCATGTAAAGATGGATGGAGACAATATCATTCTGTATGATGGAAGTAAGTGCTGTATTTATACAACGACAGGAATCCTGAAGTTTAAGGGAGACCTGGGAGCAGATGCGCAGGAAATCTTTGATGCATTTGGCCTGAACAGATACTATGTGATGAGTGATAATGAACTGCGAATTGTTTATTTGACAAAATAGGAGAGATATATGGAGAATTGGTTGTTACTTGCAGTCGGGATTGTGTTTTTAGTCTGCATGATTGCCGGCTTTGTGAAGGGATTTCTCAGAATTGGTTTATCCCTTCTGTCAACAATATTGACACTGGTACTGGTGTCATTCCTTTCCCCATACGTGTCGGATGCGCTGATGAAGCATACACCGGCGCAGGACGTACTGGAGAAGAAGATAGTGGAAGCATTTATGCCAGAGATTTCAGCAGATGATCTGTTGAAAGCGAATCTCAGTGGAACACCTCTGGAGAATTTAACGGTAGACCAGATTAAATCATTAAGCGAATCTGGATGGGACAAACTGGGGATAACTGCACAGGATATCCTGAAAGTGGTCGGAGATCTTCCAAAGGATACACAGATCCGTGAGATTGAGAATTCAATGCTGCCACAGTTTTTGAAAGATGCATTGCTGGAAAATAATAATACTGCGATTTATGAAGAACTGGATGTTACAACTTTCCCAGAATATGTTGCGGCCTATATTTCACGAATGCTCCTCAATGTTGTGTCATTTCTTGTGACATTTTTGATTGCGATCATTCTTGTAAGCGCATTGATGTATGCGGTGAATATTATTGGTGAATTTCCGTTACTTGGTGCGATTAATCATCTGGCGGGAGGAGTGCTTGGAATTGGTCTGGGATTTATTATCGTATGGATCGCATTCCTTGTGCTGACTCTGATTTATACGACAGAGATTGGAACAACGTGTTATGCGATGGTTGAGCAGAGCGCGATCTTGACGTTTTTGTACAACCATAATCCGCTGTTGATCTGGTTACTTGGATTCCGGTAGGAAAAATAAAAGAAAAATATTAAAAATAGGGTTGACACTCTCAATAAGCTATGATATCATATAGAAGTTCTGTTGAGGACATACATATGGGGGATTAGCTCAGTTGGGAGAGCGCCTGCCTTGCAAGCAGGAGGTCACGAGTTCGACTCTCGTATTCTCCACTAGGATTACGGATTGTGCATTGCACAGTCCGTTTTTTTGTTACATATTAGGAAAGTCCTTTCCTAATATACACAAAACGCTCCGCTAGGGAGGGCTATGCAACAAAAAAAACATCCCACAGCGCGAAATCTGTGAGATGTTCTTCATAGCTCCCCTGTTGGACTTGAACCAACGACACTTCGGTTAACAGCCGAATGCTCTACCGACTGAGCTAAGGAGGAATATTTCCTTGTCTTATCGACGAAAAATATATTATCATATTTAAATGGTCTTTGCAAGAGAAAATTTTAAAAAATGTAAAAAATCTTAAAGAAATCTAATTTTATCTCTTTCAAGTCATAATCAGAAATCCAACGTCATACATATATTAGACAGGAGGGCAGATATAAAATATATCGACAGTACTTCCTGAAAGGTAACAATTCAATTTAAGACAGGAGAGGGCAAAATGCGAAGAAAACTGAGAAGACATTTTGCATTTCTGATGGCGGTACTGATGATGCTGTCGTTGATGGGGGTTCAGGTACTGGCAGAAGGTGTACAAGTTGAGGCTGTACAAACTACAGAGGGAACAGATTGTACCGTGCTCCCGGAAGAAACAGATGCGGAAGAGACTTCCCGATCAGAAATGCAGAAACCAGACGCAAAAGAATCTCCCCTGAGTCTGGAGTAGTAACAGAGGAAGGGAAAAGTACCGATTCAGAGAAAATTTCAGTTGCTCTTAAAGATGAGATTCTTACAAAAGGTTCTCTGACAGCAGATGTTAGTGGAACAACAGAATCAGATCAAATTGCTTATCAGTGGCAGGTAAGTGAAAACGGTCAATGGAAAGACATTGAGGATACAGCGACTGTGGATAGTAGAAAGCAATCCTATGAAGTTGCAAGAGATGGTGCACAGAAGACATTTCGTGTGAAAGTGACAGTAAATGAGGCGGTGACAGTTTATTCTTCCGAATACAAGGTGAATTATTATGACAAGCTTCAGAATGGAAGTTTTGAGACGCCAAAAGTATCTGATACAGGAACACTGACTTATAAGAATGCACATTTTATCCAGGTAGCAAATGGAACGAATGATTTATATTGGAAAACAACAGCGAAAGGTGCATATTTTGGCTCTGGAACTCAGAGAGATTATTATATCGAGATTGCAGATGGAAGCCGAAGTTATTATGGAAATACGGTTAATGATCCAAAACCGGTTTATAACATCAGCAGTGCGGCACAGGGAAATCAGTTCGCAGAATTAAACTGTGAGGAACCAGGGGCTCTTTATCAGGATGTTTTGACAGAACCGGGGACAGTTCTTCACTGGGGATTGGAACATGCCGGACGCTGGGGAACAGACACGATGGCGGTTATCATCAGTGATACGAAATCAATGAGTTCTGATTGGAATCCGGCAGGATCTGGATTTGATCAGAGTAATCCTGATGTGCAGGCGGTATTGTCAGATAAAACTGGGAAATGGACTTATCACTATGGAGATTATACAGTTCCGGCAGGGCAATATGTTACTCGATTTTATTTTGTGGCAGTAGCGGCAGCAAATGGAAATCTGTCAAATGGAAACCTGCTCGATAACATTTCTTTTGGAAAGGATCTCCCAAACCCACCGGCCAAAACAGGTAATCTGATAATCACAAAGCAGGTGGAAGGAATTGCAGCAAGCCAGATTCCGGACGAGTCCTTTACATTTCAGATAAAACGGGGAGAAGAAGTGATCGAAGAAGTGAAGCTTCCACAAAATGGTCAGTGGAGTGCATCGCTCCAGGCGGTTGAACCTGGGGAATATACAGTGACGGAGATTGCTCAGGAACAGAATAACTATAGGCTGGAGCATACCTTTTATCTCGTGGGACAGGAAAGTCAGGCAGAGGGGATGACAGCACGAATTGATATAACGAAGGAGCAGACGGCAACAGTAACATACGAATCAGTATCAACCGCTTATGGTTGTTCCGACAGGAGTAGAGAACAGGGTGCTTCCTACAATCCTGATAGAAACAATAGGCATAACAGGAGGAGCAGTTTTTCTGTTTCTTCGAAGAAAGAGGAAAGAAACAGATTCATGAAATTAAAAGGAGAGATTCATCTTTTTCTGATTCGTCTTGCATTTCTTCTGGTGTTTCTGTGGTTTTTATTCGGGCTGTTGTTTGGTATTACAACCATGAAAAACAATGACATGTCGCCACGCATCAGTGCGGGAGATCTGCTCTTTTATTATCGACTGGAAAAACCGAAAAGCGGGGATGTGGTGGTCATTCAGAAAGCAGGAGAGAAATATGTGGGCAGAGTGATCGCAACCGGCGATGATACGGTAGAGATTACAGAGGACGAAAAGGTAAAGATCAATGGAAGTAAGATTGTGGAAAATGATATTTTATATGATACACCGCAATACGAAAGTGACACGGTCTATCCACTGACGCTGAAGGGCGGAGAATATTTTATTCTGGGAGATCAACGGGAAAATGCAAAAGACAGCCGGTATTTTGGAGCTGTGAAGGACAAGGAGATAAAAGGCAGAGTAATTACGGTGCTCCGCCGGTCAGATATCTGAAACCCGGAAATCAGAGTAAAAAGTGAGGTAGAGATTATGAATAAGAAAACAGCAGGACGTATTTCAGCAATGGCAATGGCGAGTATGATGATGATGTCAGTTTGTGTGGTAAATGCGTCAGCCGAGGAAAATGAACCGATCACACAGCTGAATTTGAAGAAAACGGTGACAACGGATGGAAATACATACCAGCCAAACACTTCATTTTCGTTTCATGTGGAGAATGGTGAAGCAGCAGAAAATTGGAGAGATAATGTAGTCTATGCCGGAGTGACAGGTGGAATCACGGCCTCTCAGACAATCGGATTCCAGCCATCAGGAGAAGATACACTGGCAGCAGCTTACAGCAAGAATGCAACATTGGAAATTAATGCAGGGGTATTTGAACATGCTGGTGTTTATCATTATGTTGTGACTGAAGATGCAGGCTCTTATGAAGGAATCGATTATGATACAGCAGGCAGAGATGTTTATCTTTTTTGTATATAACGGAGCAGATGGAGCACTTTATGTTGGAAATGTAATTACAGAAAATAATGGTGAAAAAGGTGATCTTGAATTTATCAATGATTATGGTGCAGAAAATGATACAACGCATGATGTGACGATCAAAAAACGATCACAGGTAATCAGGGAGTTAAAAATAAATCCTTCGAATTCAAGGTTGCGGTGAATGGTGGACAGGGAGAACTCTACAAAGTTGTAGTGAAGAAAAATGCAAATGCACAGGCACTTACAGAATACATCACAAGCAATGAAGCAGAAACTTCTTATCAGATTTCTGATACAGGTTCAATTACAATTTATGGATTGACAGAATCTGATAAATACACGGTAACAGAGACCGATGCGAATAAAGATGGATATACTACTACGATTGATGGAGAAACAACTGCGACCGGAACAAAGACAGGAACTACAAAAGAAGATGGTACAGTAGTTCAGTATGTGAATGAGAAAGATGCGGCTGTAGTAACAGGCGTTGCAAAGAAATACACACCATACGTACTACTTGTGGGTGCGGCAGGCGCATTTGGATCAGTTTTCTTTCGTAGAAAAAGAGCATGATAAACGAAACGACAGAAGGTCAGGAGGCAGGGGAGCAGAGGGAAGAGCTGTTTTTAAAGTTATAAAAGCGGGAAATAAGATATTGGAAATTCTGGCAGCGCTCTTTATTATTCTTATGCTTCTTTATGGTGCATATTCATTATGGGATACCTGCCAGATCAACCGACGTGCGTTTATCAGTGGAGAATTGATGAAATATAAACCTGCAGGGAAAACGGATGAAAGTCCGTCCCTGCAGGAACTTCAGAAAATCAATCCGGATGTGTGTGCCTGGCTGACGGTAGACGGAACAAAGATTGATTATCCGGTTGTACAGGGAGAAACAAATCTAGAATATATCAATCAGGATATTTATGGAGAGTTTGCTCTTTCAGGAAGTATTTTTCTGGATAGCAGAAATGACAGAAAATTTATTGACAGTTACAGTTTATTATATGGTCACCATATGGATAATGGCGCAATGTTTGGGGATGTGATGAATTATAAAGAAAAGGAGTATTTTGAATCGCACAAAACAGGTACGCTATATTTGGATGAACAGTTAGAAAAAATCCAGTGGTTCGCCTGTGTGGAGACGGATGCGTATGATGAAGTTATTTATAAACCACAAGATTATAAGAAAGAGAATCTGGAAGAACTGATGGAATATATAAAGGCACATGCCGTGCAGTATCGTCTTCCTGAGAAAAAAAGAAAAAGAGGGGTGGAACAGGATCATTGGCTTATCTACTTGTTCTAACGATCAGACGAATGGAAGAGTAATACTTTATGGATTTTTATATGATATTACTGTTCACTCCGTGTCAATCACTCCGCTGATTGACACGGAGGATGCGTGTTTTGACTTGAATGCATCTCGCCCCATCGCCAAAGGCGATTTAAAATGGCGAGATGCGTTGCTGGTCGCACATCGTGTGAACAGTAACAGGTAGATAAAGAATGATGTAGCGCAACGCCGTTGCATATTTGTCTGTTGAATGTTAAAATGTGAATGTCATTCAGATTCAGGTCAAAGCTAGAAAAAGAGCGAAAATGGATCTGGATAATTTCGAAAATCAGGGAAATAAAGGCAGGCAGTATACGATGACGATAAAAGAGATTGCGCAGATGGCCGGGGTGTCCAGCGCAGCAGTATCAAGATATTTGAATGGCGGATATGTGAGTGAACAGAAAAAGGAGCAGATCCGTAAAGTGATTGAGAAGACGGGATATCAGCCGTCTACTCAGGCAAGAATCCTAAGAACCGGACGTACACATCTGGTTGGTGTGGTGGCTCCGAAGATCAATTCAGAATCAATCAGCCGGATCACAGCGGGAATTGAACAGGTTCTTTCGGCAAGAGGGTACCAGATGCTTCTTGCAAGCACGGATAATCAGCCAAAGAATGAGCTGACTTATCTGAGAATCTTTGAAAGTTATCCGGTAGATGGAATTGTACTGATCGGTACAGTGCTTACAGACGAGCATCGGAGATTTTTAAAAGAATCAAAGGTTCCGGTTGTGATTGTGGGACAGGAGACAGAAATGGCAAGCTGTATCTATCATGATGATTTTGGTGCGGGAAGAGCAATGGGACAAGAAGTTGCGGTGAAAGCACTGAAGCGGAATGGTGGAAGACCTGAAGATTGCAAGATTGCATATATTGGTGTTACTCGTGAAGATAAGGCAGCAGGTGCTGCCAGAGAAGACGGGTTCCGCAAAGGACTTCAGGAAGCAGGGATTACTTTCGATGACCATCGGTACAGACGCGAATCAGAATTTACAATGAGCGGCGGATATGAAGCAGCAGTGGATTTTGAGTGAAGAAAATGGAATCGATATCATATCGTGCGCAACAGATACGATTGCAGCAGGAGCAATCGAGGCATTGATCGCACAGAGTAAAAAAGGCGGTTCCGGAGTCGGTTCAGAATTCTGGTGCAAGGATGCTACACATTTTGGAACAGTCTGGTATCTGTGTCACAGGATTTGGTGATAATCAGATGTTAAGGGCTGTGACAGGCGGTATTCCAACGGTTCATTTTGGGTATAAAACGAGTGGAATCAAGGGGCAGAGCTCTTACTTGAACAGATTGAAGAGAAAAATCCGGTGCCGGTGCATATGAAGCTGGGATTCCAGATCGTGAATAGATTTGAATGAATGTAACCAAGAGTATAGTGCAAGTTAAACAAAACAGAAGAATCAGAATTAGTAAAAATGCCATCTTTACAAATGGCATTTTTTTATTTAATATAAAATCATAAGATATAAAAACGATTACACATAAAACATAGAAGGAAGGGAGAGTAATCATGGATTACAGGAAAACAGCCCAGGAGATTCTGGGATATGTAGGTGGAAGTAAGAATATTGTATCCGCAGCGCACTGCGCAACGCGTCTTCGTCTTGTTATCGCAGATAATAGTAAGGCAGATAAAGAGGCAATAGAGAATGTGGATGGAGTAAAGGGAGTATTTGAGGCATCTGGACAGCTTCAGATTATTCTTGGAACAGGAACAGTGAATAAGGTGTTTGATGAATTTATCGCGATCGCAGGTATTACAGCAAGCACAAAAGCTGAGGCAAAGGAAGCAGCGACAGAGAAGCAGAACTGGTTTATGAAGGCCATCAAGCTGTTAGGTGATATTTTTGTACCGATCATTCCGGCCATCGTAGCAAGTGGTTTCCTGATGGGAATCATGAATGCGCTGGATTTCATGAATGCAAATGGATTTTTAGCAATTGATACAAGCAGTTCTATTTATGTGTTTGCGAATCTGTTCAGTAATATCGCTTATACATTTCTGCAGATTCTGATTGCATTTTCAGCTGCAAAAGCATTCGGTGCGAACCAGTATCTTGGTGCAGTTATCGGTATGATCATGATCCATCCGTCACTGCAGAATGCTTATACTGTAGCAACAGAGGGTGTACAGCAGACACAGAGCGTCTTCTTCGGACTGTATCACATCGACATGGTTGGATATCAGGGACATGTAATCCCGGTTATTATTGCAGTATGGATCCTTTCTGTATTAGAGAAGAAGCTGCACAAGGTAGTTCCGGCAGCACTTGACCTGTTTGTAACACCACTTGTCAGCGTATTCGTGACAGGATATCTTACACTTTCTATCGTAGGACCGATCTTCGTATGGGCTGAAAATGCAATCCTCGGAGCAATCCAGTGGATGCTGACACTTCCACTCGGACTTGGAAGTCTGATCATGGGTAGTTTATATGCACCGACAGTAGTAACAGGTATTCATCAGATGTACACAGCCATTGATATTGGTCAGCTGGCAAAATACGGAGTAACTTACTGGCTTCCACTTGCAAGTGCAGCGAATGTAGCACAGGGTGCAGCAGCATTGGCAGTTGGCGTTAAGTCAAAAGATCAGAAAATCAAATCCCTTGCACTTCCATCATCACTCAGTGCATTTATGGGAATTACAGAACCTGCAATCTTTGGTGTAAACTTAAGATTCTTTAAACCATTTATCGCAGGATGCATCGGTGGAGGATGCGGAGCATTGTATGCATCACTTGTACATCTCGGAGCAAAAGGAACTGGAGTAACAGGTATCTTCGGTATCCTGCTTTGCCTGAATCAGCCGCTTCAGTACATTATCGAGATGGCAATTTCAGTAGGAGTAGCATTTGTGATCTCCTTCATGATTTACAAAGATAAAGAGCCGGTAGTTAAGACAGCCGCAACAGAGACAACAGTTGAGAAAACAGAAGAGACAGAGAATGTAGTAGAAGCAGAAAATGTTTCAGCAGAAGAAATTACAAGCCCGGTAAACGGAAATGTTGTTGCGACAGCAGAAGTAGCAGATGAGACATTTGCATCAGAGATGCTTGGAACAACTGTTGCAGTTGAGCCAACAGATGGAAAGATTGTAGCACCATGTGACGGTGAAGTAATGAATATCTTCGATACAGGGCATGCAGTATGCATTGCAACGGAAGCAGGAGCAGAGCTTCTGATCCACATTGGAATTGATACAGTTTCCATGGATGGAAAAGGATTTGTAAAGAAAGTAGCAGACGGAGCAAAGGTTCGTAAGGGCGATGTGCTGATCGAAGCAGATCTGGATGCTATCAAAGCAGCAGGACATCCGGCAACTACGATGATGATACTGACGAATGCAGATGACTTCAGCAAAGTAGAGAAGACAGCAGCGGGAACAGTTACAACAGCTGATCTCGCAATGAAGATTGAGAAATAAATTGAACAGTGATTAAAAAGATACAGCCGTTTTATTCAAAGAAGAATTCTTGCAGAATAGAACGGCTGTAAATGGAAAAAGGGAGACAAGAGCATGAATGCATTAACAAGGGATCTGATTAAACTGGTAGATATGACGGAAGAGATGATGAAAGAAAAAGAGCAGAAAGAAGGCACAGCTTATCGTGAAAAGCTGCATCTGATGCCTCCTGTTGGCTGGCTCAACGATCCGAACGGACTGTGCCAGTTGAATGGAATCTATCATGCATTTTTTCAGTATTCTCCATTTAATGCCGAAGGCGGCGTGAAGATGTGGGGGCACTATACAAGCGAAGATATGATCGACTGGGAATACCAGGGAGTAAAGTTATATCCGGATCAGCCATTTGACTGTCATGGTGTATACTCCGGATCAGCATTTATCGAAGATGACAAAATGTATGTTTACTATACAGGCAATGTAAAGCTGGAAGACGGAGATTTTGACTATATCAACACAGGACGCGAGTCAAATACGGTTCTTGTTGTCAGTGAGGATGGAAAGACATTTGGATCAAAAAAAAGAACTGATGAGAAATGTGGATTACCCGTCAGATCTGACTTGCCATGTGCGGGATCCGAAGGTGTGGAAAGACGGAGATACTTACTACATGATTCAGGGTGCACGTACTAAAGAAGATGTCGGACAGGCATTGATCTTCGGGTCAAAAGATAAGATTAACTGGAAGTTCAGAAGCCGTGTGGAATCAGAGAAACCGTTTGGTTATATGTGGGAATGCCCGGATTACTTTGAGGTAGATGGGACAAAAATTCTTTCTGCTTCTGTGCAGGGACTTGAAGGCGGAGTATGGGATGACAGAAATGTTTATCAGTCAGGATATTTCATGGTTGATGGAAATATTTTAGATGATTATAAACTTTCAGAATACATGCTTTGGGATTACGGATTTGATTTCTATGCACCGCAGAGTTTTAAGACTGAAGATGGAAGAAGGGTTCACATCAGCTGGATGGGAATGCCGGATTGTGAAGAATATACCAATCAGACGATTGCAGAAGGATGGCAGCACTGCTTCACTTTCCCAAGAGAAGTATTTGTGGAAGACGGCAAAGTTTGTCAGAGACCGGTCAGAGAATTGCAAAAGAGGAAAACTCTTGTGGATAAGTCAGCCGGAATGTTGAAAAAGATGGATATAAAGTCTATGATGTGAATATCTCAGGCATTCAGAACAATGAATTCAGGACAGTGATTGATGAAGAATTGATTCTTGAGTACAAAAATGGAAGATTCGAGATGCATTTCACAAGTCAGGATAAAAATTCTGTATCTGCAGGAAGAGGAATGCGTTGTGTTGATGTAGATAAAATTTCAAGTGTTGAAATTCTTGTGGATAAATCCTCTGTGGAAGTATTTGTAAATAATGGAGAGTATGTATTCACCACACGGTTCTATCCACAGAAAGACAGTCTTGCGGTAGAGGCTGCGGGAGCAGAGATCATGATGGAAGAGATTCGATAGTTGAAAGAAAATAGCCTCCGGACTATTGAAAAAAACTTTCAGTAGAATTATAATAACAATAGTCACAGATTCCCCACAGATGAAAGGTCTGTGGGGATTTTTGCGTTATGAATTCAAACAACCGGAGGATTTCCTTTATGATAAATTTTAAGAAATACGGAAAGCGCTGTCTGTCTCTTTTTTCTGGCGGCATCTATGATATTAATGCCGGCAGTACAGACATTTGCTGAGGAAGAAACAGCGGCAGCCACAACAGATTCAACTCAGACAGCGGGAGAAGACAGGGAGACACAGCGTCAGAACTGTTATGCGATCGCACCGGATTCAAACAGTGTGGAGAACTGGCCACAGGGACCGGCAACTTATGCGGATTCTGCAATCGTTATGGATATGAATAGTGGGGCGGTTTTATATAGCAAGCAGATTGAAAAGAAGCATTATCCGGCGAGTATTACAAAACTTCTGACAACATTGGTTGCGCTGGACAATGCAGAGCTTACAGATACGGTAGAATTTTCCCAGGACAGTATCTCCTTTCTGGAATATGGCGATGCCCATATCGGCATGACACCGGGGGAGCAGATCAGTATGGAAGACGCGCTCTATGCCGTTCTGCTGGCATCGGCAAATGAGGTCTCTTATGCAGTAGCTGAGAGTGTTGGCAAGAAGATGGGTGGGGGTTATGACACATTTATTCAGGCGATGAATGATGAGTCAGAAAAACTTGGATGTACAGGTTCACACTGGACGAATGCGAACGGACTTCATGATGAACAACATTATACAACGGCGCATGATATGGCAAGAATTGGTGCAGCAGTTTATCAGAAGGAAGCGTTCCGGACAATTTCCCAATCGTTAAGCCATACGATTCCGGCAACGAATCTGGTGAATGAAGAACGTACTTTTCAGCAGAAGCACAAGATGCTCTGGCCACAGAATGATAATTATTATGAATACTGCAAGGGCGGTAAGACCGGCTACACAGATCAGGCAAGAACAACGCTTGTGACAATGGCAGATAACGGAGATATGCAGCTTGTTGCGGTGGTACTTTATGATTTTGGAAATGATGCTTATATAGATACTCGTGCCATGTTTGATTATGCTTACAGTAATTTTTCAAAAATATCTTTGAAGGATCAGAAGCTTCCGGAAGGTGTGAAGTCTTATGAAGACGAAGATGCTTATATCGTACTTCCGAAGAGTGCACAATTTTCTGATGTGAAAGCAGAAGTGAAGAAAGACAGCAACAAGGATGGATCCGGAACAGTAACATTTACTTATAAAGGGCAGGAAGTAGGCAGTGTGAAAGCTGCGATAGAAAAAACAGAGGAAAGCAGTGCAGCTGTTTTGGGAAAAAAAGAAAGATAAGACAACTTCAACTGTCGTAACCGGGATTTCAAAGTTTATGAAAATTGTGATCGGAGTTGTAATTGCAGTTGTGATTTTATTGATTATCATTGTTGTACTTTGCGAATTACCGGAAGCAGATAAGACGTCGCAGAAGAAAAAAAGGAAAAAAGAAGAAATGCAAAGAGTGGTAATGTGAAAAGAAAGAAGAAACGCCGCAGATAAGAAAATAGAAATTTGCGAAAGAACGCTGAAAACAACGTTTTTTCGCACTTTTTTATCATAATAAACCTTGACTAGAAGCGAGAATCTCTTTATAATAAGCCGTGTGTAGAAGTTCACAGGTAAAGCGATGACGGAGACAGTAGGATTTATCCGAACGTTACAGCGAGCCGGAGATGGTGGGAGTCCGGTGCAAGTAAGAGATTTTTGAAGATCACTCCAGAGCAGCAGCAGTTCCTGAAACAGATGCAGAAAAGAGGTTTCTGCAGAAAGAGAGAGTAAGGACTGACGCGTGTCCGGCGTTAAAGGATACCATATGCAGGTCAGAAATCAGACCTAAGTATGATGTAACAGGTGGTTTAACGAGAGAAGTTCAGGCTTTCGTCCTATTACAGGACGGAAGCCTTTCTTTTTAAGAATCATAAAATAAACTCAGGAAAGGATAAGAACATGTATAAGAAAGTTTCAACTGACATGAATTTTGTCAGCCGTGAAAAGAAGTTGAAAAGTTCTGGAAAGATAATGATATCTTCCAGAAGAGTATGGATGAAAAAGAAGGATGCCCGGATTATATTTTCTATGACGGACCTCCGACAGCCAACGGAAAACCGCACATCGGACACGTTCTGACCCGTGTAATCAAAGATATGATTCCAAGATACCGCACAATGAAGGGCTACATGGTTCCGCGTAAGGCAGGATGGGATACGCATGGACTTCCGGTTGAGCTGGAAGTTGAGAAGATTCTCGGACTGGACGGAAAGGACCAGATCGAAAAATACGGTATGGAACCATTCATCAAGAAATGTAAAGAAAGTGTCTGGAAATACAAAGGAATGTGGGAAGACTTCTCCGGCACAGTTGGATTCTGGGCTGACATGGAACATCCCTATGTAACGTATGACAACGATTTCATCGAGTCTGAGTGGTGGGCGTTAAAGAAAATTTGGGATAAGGGACTCCTTTACAAAGGATTTAAGATCGTTCCTTACTGCCCGCGTTGTGGAACACCGCTTTCCGCACAGGAAGTTGCACAGGGATACAAGGATGTTAAGGAGCGTTCAGCAATCGTCCGCTTTAAAGTCAAAGATGAGGATGCGTATATTCTTGCATGGACAACAACACCATGGACACTTCCATCCAACCTTGCACTCTGCGTAAATCCAAAAGAGGATTATGCAAAGGTTAAGGCAGCAGACGGACATGTATATTATATGGCTTGCGCACTGCTTGATACAGTTCTTGGAAGACTTGCAGAAGAAGGCAAAGATGCTTATGAAATTCTTGAGACTTACAAGGGAACTGATCTGGAAGGAAAAGAGTATGAGCCGTTGTATCAGTGTGCAGCAGACGAGGCTGCAAAACAGCGCAAGAAAGCATTCTATGTTGTATGTGATGAATATGTAACGCTTACAGATGGTACAGGAGTTGTTCACATCGCACCTGCATTTGGTGAAGATGATGCGAATGTAGGAAGAAAAAATATGATCTTCCATTCGTACAGCTTGTAGATGAGAAGGGTGATATGGCAGAATCTACACCGTTCGCCGGTCTGTTTGTGAAGAAGGCTGATCCGGAAGTATTAAAAGATCTAGATGCAAGAGGACTTCTTTATGATGCACCGAAGTTCGAGCATAGCTATCCTCACTGCTGGAGATGTGATACTCCGCTGATCTATTACGCTCGTGAGTCCTGGTTCATCAAGATGACAGCAGTTCGCGAAGATCTGATCAGAAATAATAACACAATTAACTGGATTCCGGAAAGTATCGGTAAAGGACGTTTCGGTGACTGGATCGAGAACGTTCAGGACTGGGGAATCAGCCGTAACCGTTACTGGGGAACCCCGCTGAATATCTGGCAGTGTGAGTGTGGATGTATGCATTCTGTCGGAAGTATTGAAGAACTGAAATCTATGTCCGATAACTGCCCGGATGATATTGAGCTGCACCGCCCATACATTGATGCTGTAACAATCAAGTGTCCGGAGTGTGGTAAAGAGATGCACAGAGTACCGGAAGTTATCGACTGCTGGTTCGACAGTGGATCTATGCCGTTTGCACAGCACCATTATCCGTTTGAAAATCAGGAGCTGTTCGAGAAGCAGTTCCCGGCAGACTTTATTTCCGAGGCTGTTGACCAGACAAGAGGATGGTTCTACTCCCTGCTTGCCATCTCAACGCTGCTGTTCAATAAAGCACCGTATAAGAACGTTATCGTGCTTGGACACGTACAGGATGAGAATGGACAGAAGATGAGTAAGTCCAAAGGAAATGCGGTCGATCCGTTTGATGCACTTGAGAAATACGGAGCAGATGCAATCCGCTGGTATTTCTACATCAACAGTGCTCCGTGGCTTCCGAACCGTTTCCACGGAAAAGCCGTTCAGGAAGGACAGCGTAAGTTCATGGGAACACTTTGGAATACTTATGCATTCTTTGTACTGTATGCAAATATCGACAATTTTGATGCTACTAAGTATACATTAAATACGATAAGCTTCCGGTTATGGATAAATGGATTCTTTCCAAGATGAACACAATGGTAAAAGATGTAGATTATAATCTTGGCAATTACAGAATCCCGGAGGCAGCACGTGTGCTTCAGGAGTTCGTAGATGACATAAGTAACTGGTATGTAAGAAGAAGCCGCGAGCGTTTCTGGGCAAAAGGCATGGAACAGGATAAGATCAATGCGTATATGACATTGTATACTGCTCTGGTAACGATCTCAAAGGCAGCAGCACCAATGATTCCGTTTATGACAGAGGACATCTATCAGAATCTGGTGTGCAGCATTGATAAAAATGCGCCGGAAAGTATTCATCTGTGCGACTTCCCGGAAGTTCATGAAGAGCAGATTGACAAAGAGCTTGAGAATAATATGGAACACGTACTTGACCTTGTTGTTATGGGACGTGCATGCCGTAATGCAGCCAACATCAAGAACCGTCAGCCGATCGGAAATATGTTTGTGAAAGCAGACTTTGATCTTCCGGAATTCTATCAGGAGATCGTTGCAGACGAGCTGAATGTTAAAAATGTTAAATTTACAGATGATGTAAGAGACTTTACTTCTTATAGTTTTAAACCACAATTAAAGACAGTCGGACCGAAATATGGTAAGATGTTAGGTGGTATCAAAGCAGCACTCAATGACATCGATGGAAATGCAGCAATGGATGAGCTGAACGCTACAGGTGCACTCAAACTGGATGTAAACGGACAGGAAATTGAACTTTTCAAGGAAGATCTTCTGATCGATACAGCACAGATTGAAGGATATGAATCTGTAAATGACAACGGAATTACAGTTGTTCTCGATACAAACCTGACACCGGAGCTGCTGGAAGAGGGCTTTGTGCGTGAGATCATCAGCAAGATCCAGACAATGAGAAAAGAAGCTGATTTCGAAGTTATGGACAGAATCAAAGTTACATACGAGGGTAGTGAAAAGGCAGAAGCTGTCTTCGAAAAGAACAATACACTGATCGCAGGTGAGGTACTTGCGGATGAAGTTGTAAAAGCACAGCCGGCTGGTTACGTGAAAGAGTGGAAGATCAACGGTGAAGCAGTTACGATGGGTGTCGAGAAAAAAAGGAGAATAATAAGGATGTTCAGTAAAAGATTTGAGAAAAAGGCTTTTAAAGCGGCAGTAAAGGATAACGTTAAGACACTTTATAGAAAAACAATCGATGAAGCTACACCGCAGCAGCTATTCCAGGCAGTATCCTATGCAGTCAAAGATGTTATTATCGATGATTGGATTGAGACACAGAAAAGATATGATGAGACAGATGCAAAGACTGTTTATTATATGTCTATGGAGTTCCTTATGGGACGTGCACTTGGTAACAACCTCATCAATATGACAGCATATAAAGAGGTAAAAGAAGCACTGGAAGAGATGAATATTGGTCTGAATGTGGTAGAAGACCAGGAGCCGGACGCAGCACTTGGTAACGGTGGACTCGGACGTCTTGCAGCATGTTTCCTTGATTCACTTGCAACATTGAACTATCCTGCATATGGATGTGGAATCCGTTATCGTTATGGAATGTTCAAACAGAAAATCAAAGATGGATATCAGGTGGAGGTTCCGGACAACTGGCTGAAAGAAGGAAATCCGTTCGAGATCCGTCGTGAAGAGTATGCAAAGGAAGTACGTTTCGGAGGAAATATCCGTTTCGAGAAAGATCCTGTTACAGGAAAAGATAAATTTATTCAGGAAAATTATGAGTCTGTTATGGCTGTTCCGTATGATATGCCGGTTGTTGGATATGGCAACCACGTAGTAAATACACTGCGTGTATGGGATGCAAAGCCGATTACGGACTTCAAACTTGATGAGTTCGACAGAGGAAATTATCACAAAGCAGTAGAGCAGGAGAACCTTGCAAAATTGATCGTAGATGTATTGTATCCGAATGATAATCACTATGCAGGAAAAGAGCTTCGTCTGAAGCAGCAGTACTTCTTCATTTCTGCAAGTCTTCAGGCACTGATCGCAAAATATAAAAAGAAGCATGGAGACATCAGAAAGCTGTATGAAAAAGTTGTCATTCAGATGAACGATACGCACCCGACGGTTGCTGTACCGGAGCTGATGCGTCTTCTGATTGATGTAGAGGGATTAAGCTGGGAAGATGCATGGGAAGTTACAAGCAAGACCTGTGCTTATACAAACCATACAATCATGGCAGAGGCACTTGAGAAATGGCCAATCGACCTGTTCTCTAAATTGCTTCCACGTATTTATCAGATCGTACAGGAGATTGACCGTCGTTTCCTGATCAAGGTTCGTGAGATGTATCCGGGAAATGAAGAGAAAGTCCGCAAAATGGCAATCCTTATGAACGGACAGGTTCGTATGGCGAACATGGCAATCGTTGCAGGATTCTCTGTAAACGGTGTTGCACAGCTTCATACAGAAATTCTTGAGAAACAGGAACTTAGGGACTTCTATGAAATGTTTCCGGAGAAGTTCAATAATAAGACAAATGGTATTACACAGAGACGTTTCCTCGCACATGGAAACCCACTTCTTGCTGATTGGATCACAGATAAGATCGGTGACGGCTGGATTACAGATCTCTCTCAGATCGCAAAAGCTGAAACCACTTGTTGAAGACGAAGACGCAAGACGTGAATTTATGGAGATTAAATACCAGAATAAAGTTCGCCTTGCGAAATATATCAAAGAGCATAACGGAATTGATGTAGATCCTCGCTCTATCTTTGATATTCAGGTAAAACGTCTGCATGAGTACAAGCGTCAGCTTCTGAATATACTGCACATCATGTATCTGTATAATCAGATCAAAGAGCATCCTGAGATGTCCTTCTATCCGAGAACATTTATTTTCGGAGCTAAGGCAGCAGCAGGATACCTTCGTGCGAAAGAAACGATCAAACTCATCAACTCCGTAGCAGATGTAGTAAACAATGACAGAAGCATCAACGGCAAGATGAAAGTTGTATTTATCGAAGACTACAGAGTATCCAATGCAGAGATTCTTTTCGCAGCAGCAGATGTCAGCGAGCAGATCTCAACAGCTTCCAAAGAGGCTTCAGGTACAGGTAACATGAAGTTCATGTTAAACGGTGCTCTTACACTTGGTACAATGGATGGTGCGAACGTAGAAATCGTAGAAGAAGTAGGCGCGGAGAATGCATTTATCTTCGGATTAAGCTCACAGGAAGTTATCAACTATGAGAACAATGGCGGTTACAACCCAACAGATGTTTACTTTAATGATTGGGAGATCAAACGTGTCGTAGATCAGCTGATGGATGGAACCTACTCAAACGGTGATCACAACATGTATATCAATCTGTATAACTCACTGCTCAATACACAGTGTACAGACAAAGCAGATACTTACTTCATTCTGAAAGACTTCCGTTCATATGCAGAAGCTCAGAAGAGAGTAGAAGAAGCTTACAGAGATCAGCAGAGATGGTCTAAGATGGCAATGATGAACACAGCATGCAGGTAAGTTCACATCTGACAGAACAATCGAGGAGTATGTGCGTGATATCTGGCATCTGGAGAAGGTTGAAGTTCCATCAGGACAGGACCTTTTCGAATAAGCAATTACACGGAGAATGAACCAGATAAGTTCTAAAATAGGACAGCCTTCCATACAATAGAGTATGGAGGGCTGTTTTTATGCGTGATACAATTAGAAATAAAATAAAGTCATTTTTTGCATTTCTTATCATACTGTTTTTACTTCCTTACATCATTTCTGTTTTTATAAACGGAAAAAATGCGGTGCAGGGAGCTGACAGCGATAATGCATCTGTGTATCTCGCAGAAATGCTCGCAGGAGAAACAGATGGTGGATGTGAAATAGAAGCATTGAAGGCACAGGTGGTTGTTCTACGTACAGAATTGTACAGAACAGAGAAAGAAAAGCAGACTCTTTTGGATAAATGTCTGACGCAGACTCAGATGAAGAAAAAGTGGGGGACAAAATACGAAGAGAATTTTGGAAAAATGTCAACAGGCAGCACAGGAAACAAAAGGAATTGTACTGTGGTATCATGAGACCTTTGCATGGGCACCGTTTCATCAATCCAGTAATGGAAAGACCAGAGATGTGCAGGAGGTACTTGGGAATGCAGATTATCCGTACATCACAGCAAAAGAATGTCCGCTTGACAAGGCGGCAGAAGATGAAATTCAGGTACATTTGATAGAATATAAAGAGATACAAAAGAGATGTAGAGAATTCCTTGTGGCAGAGGAACAGAAAAAAGCAGAAAATGGGTATGGATACGAAGATTTTGAAATTCAGGAATGGGATTCTTCCGGTTATGTCAGAAAAATGAGGATTGGAGAGACGATATGTACAGGAGATCAGTTCCGTGATGCACTGAAACTTCCTTCGAGTTCATTTTCTTTTTATGAAAGTCCGCATGGATTAAAAATTGCAACTGTTGGAAAAGGGCACGGATTCGGAATGAGTCAGTGGACTGCACAGGAAATGGCAAAGGATGGGAAAAATTATGAAGAGATCCTGCAATATTTTTATGAAGGAACAGAACTACACCACATAGATGAATAAGAACAATCATTTCAGGCAATGCTATAGCCAGAGGTGATGATTATGAATAAAAATGAAAGACCGGCCTTTTTGAAAGGAAAGGGAGCTGCAGTTGGCGCAGTACTTTGTTTTGTTGCGGTAATTACAATGGTTGGAAGCTACACATACAATCATTACAAAAAAGACATGGAGCAGCAGATCAAAGATGCGCAAACAACAGCAGAACAGCTTACAGAAGATGATAGTACATTGGCGAATACAGATGATATTCTTCCTACAGACACAGATTCAGAAGAGGATAATGAAGAAAACCAGGAATCCCAAAAGGATGTTCAGCAAGAGAATGAAAATAGTATGGAGAATGGAAATACATCCACAGAGGAAATTCAAAGCACAGCATCTTCAAATACACAGGATTTGTGGTTTACTCAGGAAATCACACTTGCCTGGCCGGCAAGCGGAGCAACACTTTTGAGTTTTAGTATGGATCATACAGTATATTTTCCAACATTGGAGCAGTATAAATATAATCCTGCACTGATTATTGGTGGAACGCAGGGAGAAGTGATCCACGCAGCGGCAGCAGGAGTTGTAGAGAGTATTGAACAGACTGCCCAGACAGGAACTACTGTGACACTTGATATGGGAAATGGGTATACTGCGGTTTATGGCCAGCTGGATGAAGTGGCGGCAGCAGTTGGAGATTATATTGCAGCCGGAGAGGAAGTGGGAACACTGAATTCACCGACGAAATATTATAGTGTCGAAGGACCAAATTTATATTTTGAAATTATGAAAGACGGGGCGCCGGTTGACCCCACGAATTTTATGGAGTAAAGTTATATTTGTTTGGATAAAATGATGGATTCAAAAGTTTGATTACGGGTGCAGGATCAATACTATATTGTATTGGATACAGGAAAAGTTTTCTTGATAATATAGTATTGATCCTGGATAAGGGATTCATGATATAATAAATAACATGCATCGAAAGAGTAATGCGGGAGATAGCAGAGGTGATGAGTTTTTGAATTATACATATATGCTAAAATGTAGTGACGGAACGTTATACACGGGCTGGACAAATGATCTGGACAAACGTGTGGAGGCGCACAATTCCGGGAAAGGCGCAAAATATACGAAGGCACGGCGGCCTGTTGAATTGGCTTATTATGAGGAATTTGAGACAAAAGAACAGGCAATGAAACGTGAATATGCAATTAAGCAATTAGGGAGAAAAGAGAAACAGAAACTCATTGCCAGCAAAAAAGTTAAATTATCAGATGAAAGAAAAGAGAAAGAAGATTAAAAAACTGCCTATCAGGAAGGAAATGTTCCATTCCCGATGGGCAGTTTTATCACAGCAGAAGCGATCGCTTCTGCTGATAAGGTTTGTTTAAATTAACCGAAGTATCTCTTAAGCAGTCCTTCGAAAGCTTTTCCGTGTCTAGCTTCGTCTCTAGCCATCTCGTGTACTGTGTCGTGGATTGCATCAAGGTTAGCAGCTTTTGCTCTCTTTGCAAGATCGAATTTACCAGCTGTAGCGCCGTTCTCAGCTTCTACACGCATTTCGAGGTTCTTCTTTGTGCTGTCAGTAACAACTTCGCCAAGGAGTTCAGCGAATTTAGCAGCATGTTCTGCTTCTTCATAAGCTGCTTTTTCATAGTATAGACCGATTTCCGGATATCCTTCTCTGTGAGCAACTCTTGCCATTGCAAGATACATACCAACTTCAGAGCATTCTCCTGCGAAGTTTGCACGAAGATCTGCAAGAATATCTTCGCTGACACCCTGTGCAACGCCTACAACGTGCTCAGCAGCCCATACTTTGTCTCCTTCCTGCTCTTTAAACTTGGAAGCTGGTGCGTGACAGACTGGACATTCAGCCGGTGCAGCATCTCCCTCATAAACATAACCACATACTGTTTCTTATTAATTTTTTTAACTTAAGACTTCCTAATGCAGTCACTGCATTCCCCATAAAACAAAGTGGAACTTGAAGTGATGATTCCATCGAAATTCTCCCCGGCCAGCCGGTTCACTTCTTCAATACTCTTCATATCCAGTTCCAGATCCAGTAACCGTCCACAGCTTGTACAGAGAAAATGATTGTGGGGAATAACATTCCCGTCAAATCGATCTCCGCCGTCAGGTGTAGGGATCTTGATCGCTTCGCCGATATCTGTCAGCAGATTCAAATTCCGGTAAACAGTACCAAGACTGATATTAGGAAAATCCTCTTTGACATGCAGATAAACAGTGTCGGCAGTGGGATGCTCTTTTGTCGAAGCGAGATAATGCTTGATAGCTTCTCGTTGTCGGCTATATTTAATTGCAGCCATAGATTCACCTCTTTCTAAAATTGAATCAATAACGATAACGATTACTGTAATTAGAATATAACTCATTTTTTTAAAATTGTCAAGAGAAAAAAATAAGTTTTTTTATTTCTCCTGACAAAATATTACAAAATAATTAACAAAAAGGACGTTAAGATTAATAAAAAAGGGGAATAATTACAAATGGTGGAGGGTGATAATTATGAAAAAACTATTAAAACGGTTGACACATCTATAGTTGATTGATAAAATTACGGCGTAACAAAAATTAACAATTATGTAACAATTAAAACTTCCCACAAAAGATAAGGCTGGAAATAAAGGAGGTTTTATATGAGTAACATGCGGATGAAACATAAGCTTATCATGTCAATGATGGCAGGGGCGATCATGATTCCGGGGAGTGTAGTCAGAACACAGGCAGCAGAAACTGGTGATAGTGAGAAGAGTCTGGTTCCGGTTACAGGAATTGAAAATATTTTGGAAGCATCATATCAGACAGAAATAAAGAACAACATCAATCTGTATCTGGTGCCGACAGAAGAGGGAGAGTATTTGAATATAGCGTTTTCTAATACGGGGGATTATACCTATATTAGAAGCGAAGCAGATGAAAACAGTGAATGGGTTGGAAAATTATATTCTGATTCAGCGGCAGTTGTGCTGGAATATCTGGATGGATGGACAAAAATCCGGTCGGGAAATGCAGAGGGGTATGTTCCGACGGAAACATTGTTCACAGGGGAGGAAGCCCGTTCGAGATCAGATGAGTATACAAATGAGAATGTTACAGTCACAGCAGATTGCCTGAATGTCAGAGAGGGACATGGGACGGATACTACCGTATTAACCCAGATTAATCAGGGAGAAGAATATCTTGTGACAGAAGATCCTGTAGAGGGCTGGTATCCGATACAGGTCGGTGAAGTTAATGGCTGGGTGTGCGGTGATTATGTTACAGAGGAAAGTTCTTATTCTTACGGGGGAGACAAAAGAGGAAGAACAAAAACGAATGGAAGCAGAAGAAGCTGCGGTTGCGAAGGCGGAAGCAGAAGCCCAGGCTGCAGAAGCAGCGGCTCAGTCAGTTGCGTCAGGGCAGGAAGTTATTGATTATGCCTGTCAGTTTATTGGGAATCCATATGTGTGGGGCGGTACAAGTTTAACAGATGGGGCGGATTGTTCAGGATTTGTCCAGTCTGTGTATGCACATTTTGGTATAAGTCTTCCACGAACTTCTTATGAACAGCGAAGTGCGGGATATGAAGTGAGTTATGAAGACGCACAGCCGGGGATCTTATCTTATATGAAGGACATGTTGGTCTATATATAGGAAATGATCAGATTGTAAATGCAATGAACGAAGCTCAGGGAATTGGTATCAGCAGTGCAACGTATACAAATATCGTGGCTGTCAGACGGATTTATTAAAGAATAATAGAAAGAAAACAATGCATTGTCCAGAATATGTATGGGAAATGAAAGATTTGACTGTAAATTCTAAAATCGGTATTTTCCAAGAAGAATATACGGATAGTCAAAATGCACAAAATATGACAAGAATATTCAAAATAGCAAAAAATGAAAAAAAGTAGTTTTTAACTTATCAACATTGAAAAATCGAAAAAATGAGGAAAAATAAAAGATTTCCTGAAAGTTATCCACATTATCAACAAAGAAAGATGTGAATAGTGTGGATAACTTTTGAAAATAAAAAGAACATTCGTTTTGGTTATTGTTATGAAAATGACGATTTGTCGAAAAAAAAAAAGAAAACTGATTGACTTTTGAGTAGTGTGATAAACGGAAAAAGTTGTGTGAAAATTTCAGAAAATTTCATGGAATGATAATGAAAATAAGGTTGCTAAATCATAGATCAGGGATTATAATAAAAATTACTGTTCAAGGGTGACAGAAATTAATTGAAAATAGAAATATGTAAGGAGGAAACAGTGATGGCAATTTCTAAAAAGTACAACAATTGGCGAACTTCTGGTAACATTTCCAGAGTCAGCTCCGATTTTGATGGAGATTGGTATGCATTGTCTTGGATGCCCGTCATCTCAGATGGAGTCTCTTGAGGAAGCAGCTAGTTCATGGAATTGATGCAGATCTGCTTGTAGAGAAGATCAATGCAGCAATGGCAGCCGCTGGTAAATAATTGAGAGAAAAGATATACAAGAAGCTGTTGTACTCTCAAAAAGAGAGTATGGCAGCTTTTTTTATATATTAGGAAAGTGCTTTCCTAATATATAAAAAACGCTCCGCTAAGGATGCGCACTGCGGCGTACAATGTAGATGTCGCAAGCGGTCTACGTTTCCACTTCGGTCCTTGCTAAACAAGCGCCACTGGCGCTTAGCAACGCCGCAGGCGCAAGAATGTGCAAGGCACATTCTTTGTTCGTATCGTTAAAAGTTTTTGTGGATAACAAGTGAAAAAGACGGCCTGAAGTGTGGGAAAAGTTATTCCCATAATTCCAGACCGTCTTTTTTATTCGTTGTTTAAATTGTGGATAACTTCTGAATTGCGTCTGCGGAAACAATGATTTTGCAATGCTCCTCCAGAAATGCAAGAACAGAAGAATCTCCCTTCTCAGGGGAACTGTACTCCGAAAGCATATTACATACTTTATTAAATTCCTGATCTGCGCCATCAGCAGGTGCCAGTGCAAGGATAAAGGTATTATTATTCTCCTCGTCCTTATATAATGTATTTGCACCTGTATAGAACGGAGCAAGCAGGCGGGAAGCCTCAATTACGGAATCTAATGTGTCGAAGGAGAACAGGCGGACCGGAAATGTCGGTACTGTTTCTTTAGGTTCCGGATCTTTTGCTTCGGAAGCCACTTCCTTCACTTTGTTAAGCAGATCAAAGAATTCATCTGCGCCCTGAAGCTTTTCAAGAACATTGCTGTTCAGTGTATCAGAATCTCCGGCAGGTGTAAACTTGGAAAAACGTGTGTCAAGTTCTTCCGGATCCTCCACCTTTGTTATGATCAAGGTGATAGAGTCTGAAGAAGAAGGAATTGCTTCTATCATCAGAGGAAGGTCATCTGTCTCGAATCCAAAGTCGAAAGATGCCTGCTGCATCATATCTCGAAATAGTGATTTTGCTTTCTCGGTACCATAAGCCAGTTCGCTGATCTTGAGATTGCGGGCTGCAAGATCGGCATGTGTCAAAGTACAACGAATCTGATTGTCATTGATTTTTTCAATTTTCATATGATCACATCCTTATGTCTTATGATATTAAGATAATCTGTGGATTAAGAACTGTTCATTATGTTCATAACTAGATATATCTTTTCATCGTTTAGTATAAACAAAAAAAAGAAAAGATGTAAAGGAAAACGAAAATTGTTTATAACTATTTTAGGTTATCAACAAATCCCACCCACTTATCAACAATAAACACATTGAAATTCCAAAAGGCTGCTCATATAATGGCACTTACAGAAGACACACCATTTGATAAAACAGAATGTTAAGAAAGGAGGCACTGAAAGCATTTCTGATTTTCAAAAAATTCAATTCCCTGAAATCAAGGGAAAATTCACAATAATTATGAGAAGGAGACCCTCCGAAGATCAGGGTTGTCTTCTTGTCCGTCACTTGTTCTACAGTATGTCACAGATACCTTTTATGGTCGAAGATGGCGGACAACGTTTTATCAGGATCCCAGGAGAGAAGGAGTACATACGATATGAGAACGGAAGATGGATATAAGGAATTATATGCGGAACTAAGAGGTTATGAAGAAAAAAGGAGTGGACATAGTTATGGATGGATATCCGATGAGTCCATTGCAGATTGTGACAGCATATATGGCCAGAGAAGAAGGTACTTATATGAGAGATTATGTGATTGATCCGGAAGGAAGGATAGAATCATTGGTTTTTACAGATGTGAATCATAACAGACAGGCAGAGATTACCCCTTGAACTGCCGGACAGAAGTATATTTGTAAGCTGTTATAATTGATAGAAGATGGACAGACATTTAAGGTGTAACAACTTTTTGATATGTACAACTGTTGTAGATGCAATTTGTTAATGACGCAAGATGAAAATATGATATAATGAATTCCAGAATCATTATTTTATCCAGAGATGTGGAGATATTAGAAATACACACAGCAGAGCGTAAGGAACTGTTTGTGTAAGAAAGCGCCAGAGATATAAAAATTGCAATCAGGAGGGTTGGCATGGACAAAAGAAAAGGCAGTACCCATGCGCGAAGCAGGGGAAGAGTAGAAGGACAATCTGACATCCGGGGAGTTCCCGGAGAAAGGGAAGACCAATGACAACAGGCAGAGGCAGAAATGGAAGGTCAGGAACACGACATGCGAAGAAAGTGAATAGAGCGCGGAAAAGACGTAACAAAATTCTTTTCGTAATGATCATCATATTATTGATCATGATTTTGGCAGTAGGCGCAGTTTTTCTTTAAGAGATACGGTTCATCAAATGAGGAAGCCGATAAAGAACAATATTATGGAATAGAAAACAGTGATGATCTGGCATTGATCATTAATAATGAAGTAGTGAAAAAAGAAGAGAGTTCCGCGGAATCTTCTTCCGATTCTTCTACAGATAGTGTTATACCGGGTAAGGTTTTTGATGGACAATATTATGTAGCATATCAGGTTCTTCGTGATAAGATAAACAGCAGATTTTACTGGGATGCGAACGAACGGGTGCTTTTATATACCTTGCCGGATGGAAATGTTTCTGTAAGTGAGAACAGCAGTGAATATACAGCAGTGAACGAAACAAAAAGTGAAGATTATGTAATTCTTAAGACGGATGGAGATATCGCATATATCGCACTTCCGTTCATACAAGAGTATACGAATATGGAATATTCTGTGGAACAGGAACCAAACAGAGCAATTATCACATCAAAGTGGGGCGAGATCGAGACAGCAGAAGTGAAGAAAGACACACAGGTTCGTTATCTTGGTGGCGTTAAGAGTCCGATACTGACAGAAGTTAAAAAATCGGACAAGGTGACAGTGCTTGAAGACGAAGATGACTGGATGAAAGTTGCCACAGCGGATGGTTATGTAGGATATATTAAGACCAAATCTTTAAAGAACCAGAAAAAAGAAAAAACATCCAGAGATTTTACGGAACCGGTTTATTCAGACATGACAGAAGATCATTCGATCAATATGGCATGGCATAATGTGACGAATGCGGCAGCGAATAATGCGGTTCAGCAGGTACTTGCATCAACCAGTGGACTTACGACGATCGCACCAACCTGGTTTAGTCTTGCGGATACGGAAGGTAATATCAGTTCAATTGCAGATGCGGACTATGTGAATTATGCACATACGGCAGGACTGGAAGTGTGGGCTGTATTCCGGGATTTTCATGGTGGAACGAATTCCTATGATGAGACCTATGAGACATTGCGTTATACATCAAAAAAGAGCAAAACTGGAAGATCAGGTTGTAGCTGCGGCAGTGGCAGCAGGAGTGGATGGAATTAATTTAGACTTTGAATTGATTTCTTCCAAGTGTGGTGTGCATTACGTGCAGCTTGTGAGAGAGCTGTCTGTGAAGTGCCACCAGAATAATCTTGTATTTTCAGTTGATAATTATGTGCCACAGTCATACAATTCACATTATGATCTTAAAGAGCAGGGGATTGTGGCAGATTACGTGGTGATTATGGCTTATGATGAACATACAGAAGGATCCTATGAAGCGGGATCAGTGGCGTCGATCAGCTATTTGCAGGATGGAATAGAAAAAACATTGAAAAAGGTATCAGCTGATAAAGTAATTGCCGGAATTCCATTTTTTACCAGATTATGGTTTGAGACAGCAAAGAGCCTGGAGCAACTTTCGGAAGAAGCTGGCACAGAAGCAGCATCCTATCCGAATAAAGTATCAAGTAAGGCACTGGGAATGGAAGAAGCAGCGCAGAGTGTTGTGAATGCGGGAGCAACAGCACAGTGGGATGAAAAGACACAGCAAAACTATGCAAAATGGTCTGCGGATGGCGGAACCTACCGTATCTGGCTTGAAGATGCTCAATCATTGGAAGCAAAGCTGAAGGTGATACAGGAAAATAAACTGGCATGTGGCAGAATGGAGTCTGGGAAAAGAAGAAAGCAGTGTATGGAAGCTCATTTCTCAGTATGTAAATTAAATAAAAGATAAGTTAAAAACGGCTTCTCATTGCATATAGATAGAATATGTGAAGGGAGGTCGTTTTTTGCAAAGAAAAAAATCAAGTTGATGATAGGGATTCTGATTATGACAGGGCTTATCGCAGGTTGTTGGAAAGTTTCGAAAAACTTACAGAAAGAATTAAAAGAAGAAATGGAGACAATCGGAGAAGCTGAAAAGTCAGGCCGGATAGTTGTTTTAGATGCAGGACATGGTGGCACTGATTCAGGGAAGGTCGGAATCAATGGAGTGAAAGAAAAAGATATCAATTTAACGATTACGAATTCTGTAAAGAAAATTTTGGAAAAAAAGAAAATATACAGGTAGTCATGACCAGAGAAACAGATGAACAGCTTGCACAAAGTAAAGTAGAAGATTTGAAATACAGAGTAAAGATTATGAATGAAGTTTCTCCTGTATTAGCAGTCAGTATACATCAGAACAGTTATCATGAAGAAAATGTTTTCGGTGCGCAGGTCTTCTACTATCAGACATCGACGGAAGGAGAAAAAGCTGCGGGGATAATACAGGACGCTTTACAAAAGGTAAATCCTGATAATACCAAAAAGATAAAAAGCAAATAATACATATTATATATTAAAAAAGACGGAAGTACCTACAGTGATCGTAGAATGTGGTTTTTTGAGTAACTATAAAGAAGCACAGAAGCTGGTTACGGAAGATTATCAGAAATCAGTAGCAGAAGCAGTGGAAGAAGGAATTTTGTCTTATATAAAAAAGAAAATGAATAGTAGAAGAGAAACAGTTTTTTTTTAGAACAAATAATGATATAATAAAATTTATGGAAACGATTATTAGAAAAATAGATAAAAACCAAATAAACCAGGATGTAATAGAAGAAGCGGGAAATGTATTAAAACAAGGAGGTCTTGTTGCATTTCCTACGGAGAGACGGTTTACGGACTTGGGGCGGACGCATTAAAAGAGGAGGCGGCAAAGAAAACATATGCAGCAAAAGGACGTCCATCAGATAATCCGTTGATTGTTCATATTGCAGACTATGAGGATTTGAAAAAAGTGGCGGTGAATATTCCACCGGAGACAGACGCACTGGCAGCACATTTTTGGCCAGGTCCGCTGACGATGATATTTGAAAAAAGTGAGAGTGTACCTTACGGGACAACCGGAGGATTAGATACGGTTGCGGTTCGTATGCCAAGTGATCCAATTGCAGCGGCATTGATCCGGGCGGCAGGTGGATTTGTTTCAGCACCGAGTGCGAATACATCCGGGCGTCCGAGTCCGACGACAGCAGAGCATGTGCGGGTGGATCTGGAAGGTAAGATTGATATGATCCTGGATGGAGGTGCGGTAGATATCGGATTGGAATCCACAATTCTTGACATGACGGTAGAGCCGCCGATGATTTTACGTCCGGGTGCAATTACAGCGGATATGTTTGAGGAGGTAATCGGACCGGTTGGTGTTGATGAGACATTGGTTAACAGTGAAAGCAAGCAGGCGCCGAAAGCTCCGGGAATGAAGTACCGACATTATGCACCGAAGGCGAAAATGATGATTGTGGAAGGAAATATAAGAGAAGAGATTCTTGCAATTCGTCAGCTTGCTTATGCCGCGCATCGGGAAGGAAAGGAAGTCGGAATCATTGCAACGGGGGAAACAGTTCAGTTCTATAATTATGGGATTGTGAAGAATATAGGAACCCGTGAGAATGAGAATACTATTGCAAGAAACCTTTATCGAGTGCTTCGTGAATTCGATGAAGAAGACGTTGATCTGATTTATAGTGAATCTTTTGCTATGAACGGAATAGGAAAGGCGATTATGAATCGTCTTGAAAAGGCGGCAGGACATATGCACCTGCAGGCAACAGAGATCACAAAGAAGCAGAAGTATCGCAGAGTGATTTTTGTCAGCGAGGCGGATTCGGCAGTAGGACCAATGGCGGCAGAATTACTATGTCACCAGGATCTTGAGCAAGAGTATATTATTGAATCCGGCGGACTGGTTGTGCTTTTCCCTGAACCGGTAAAAACCAGAAGGCAGAGGCAATTATGAAGAGTGCTCAGATGACGTTGGAAAATCATGTGTCAAAGCAGTTTGATGGCAGCAATCTACAAGGAGATACACTTGTATTGACATTGAATGAGACAATTAAGAACAAAGTTCTTTCGGATTATGAAAATGTAAAAAATGTATATACAATAAATGAATTTGTTGGAGTATCAGAAGAACTTCCGAATCCTTATGGAAAACCCCTGACAGCTTATGGAGAATGTTTTGAGATACTGACAGGGCTTATAGATAAACTTGCAGACAAACTGAATTCATATGCAAAAGGAGAAGAATAATGTCAGATAAAAGAACAGATTATTTATCATGGGATGAATATTTTATGGGCGTGGCAATGCTTTCCGGAATGCGATCAACAAGACCCGAATACACAGGTTGGGTGTTGCATTGTAAGTCAGGATAATAAGATTCTTTCCATGGGATATAATGGTCTTCCGATGGGATGTTCTGATGATGAATTCCCATGGGCGCGCGAAGGCGAAGATCCGTTAGAGACAAAATATGTATATACAACGCATAGTGAATTGAATGCAATTCTGAATTATAATGGCGGAAGTCTTGCGGGAGCAAAACTTTACGTATCTCTTTTTCCATGCAATGAGTGTGCGAAAGCAATTATTCAGGCAGGAATTAAAGAAGTTATTTATGATTGTGACAAATACGCGGATACAGCGGGAGTGAAAGCATCAAAACGAATGATGGATGCAGCAGGAGTGAGATATCACCAGTACCATCGAACAGGCAGAAAAATTGAATTTGAGATATAAAAATACAGGTACGCTTGCATTGCGCTTGCGTACCTGTTTCAAAGAAAAGGGAGATAGAAGAAATGATTCGGACAATACGTGTAGAAGAAATACAGAAAACATCAAAGAAATGTGCATTGAAGCAAATCATTTTCTGTCACCAGATATGGCAGAGGCAATGAAATGTGCCGAAAAGAATGAGGAAGCACCACTTGGAAAACAGATATTGGAACAGTTGCAAGAGAATTTGAAGATTGCAGGAGAGGATATGATTCCGATTTGTCAGGATACAGGAATGGCAGTAGTGTTTCTTGAGATTGGTCAGGATGTTCATCTTGAAGGAGGAGCATTGGAAGATGCGGTAAATGAAGGTGTACGTCAAGGTTATGTAGACGGTTATCTTCGTAAATCAGTCGTTGGAGATCCGTTGATCCGTGAGAATACAAAGGATAACACGCCGGCAGTTTTGCATACAAGAATTGTAGATGGAGACCAGGTAAAGATAAAAGTAGCACCGAAAGGTTTCGGAAGCGAGAATATGAGTCGTGTATTTATGCTGAAACCGGCAGAAGGAATTGAAGGTGTAAAAGATGCGGTTCTTACTGCGGTAAAAGATGCCGGACCGAATGCGTGCCCGCCAATGGTAGTCGGTGTAGGAATTGGAGGAACATTTGAAAAATGCGCTTTGATGGCCAAAGAAGCTCTGACACGTGAAGTCGGATCACATTCAGAAATTGAATACGTAAAAGAGTTGGAAGAAGAACTCCTTACAAAAAAATAAATAGCCTTGGTATCGGACCTGGTGGACTTGGAGGGACAACAACAGCACTTGCGGTGAATATTAATACTTATCCAACACATATCGCGGGACTTCCGGTGGCGGTTAATATTTGCTGTCATGTAAATCGTCATGTGATTCGTACAATTTAATTCAACAGGCTAAGTGAAAGAGGAAAGTGAAATGGACAAGCATATAACAGTACCAATGAAGAAAGAGACCGTGGCAACACTGAAGGCAGGAGATTATGTTTATCTTACAGGAACGGTCTATACAGCAAGAGATGCAGCACATAAAAGAATGTATGAGATTTTACAGGAAGGCGGGGAACTTCCAATTGATATTCAAGGTCAGGTGATTTATTACATGGGACCATCACCGGCAAGAGAAGGACGCCCAATTGGCTCGGCAGGACCGACGACAGCAAGCAGAATGGATAAATACGCACCTCAGCTCCTGGATCTTGGGCTTGGTGCTATGATAGGAAAAGGAAAAAAAGAAATCAGGCGGTAATTGATGCAATTGTACGCAATGGTTCAGTATATTTTGCGGCTGTTGGTGGAGCAGGGGGCGCTTCTTTCAAAATGTATCACATCTTCAGAAGTGGTAGCGTATGACGATCTTGGAACAGAAGCGATCAGAAAACTGACAGTTGAAAATTTTCCGGTGATTGTAGTAATAGATAAAGATGGGAATAATCTTTATGAAACAGCAATTAAGGATTATTGCAGAATGGAGGAGAATGCATGAGAAGAATTCTACTGATGGTATTGCGGAATCTGTTGATCGTGCCGGGGGATGGATTAAACTCTGCTATCGGGCTTCACATGTGGATAAATATACAGAAGAAGATAATTATGAATTTTTGCGTTGGATTGTTTTTCGTGCAAATAAAGGCGGAAATGTAACAATCGATGTACATGGACAGGAGAATATTCCAAAGCAGGATGGATTTATGTTTTTTCCAAATCATCAAGGTTTGTATGATGTATTGGCAATTGTTGAAGCGTGTACGCACCCTTTTTCTGTTGTAGCTAAAAAAGAAGTGGAAAACGTTCCGTTTTTAAAACAGGTATTTAAAATCATGAAAGCATTTATGATTGATCGTGAGGATGTCCGTCAGGCAATGAAAACCATTACAAGTGTAACAAAAAGAAGTTGTATCGGGGAGAAATTATCTTATTTTCCCAGAAGGAACGCGTTCAAAAAATGGGAATAATGTCGGTTCTTTTAAAGGGGGAAGCTTTAAAGCAGCAACCAAAGCAAAGTGCCCGATTATTCCGGTGGCACTTGTTGATTCTTTTTAAACCGTTTGATACAAACAGTACCCGACCGGTGACGGTGCAGGTGCATTTTCTGAAACCGATGCTTTATGAAGATTATAAAGATATGAAGACCATGGAAATTGCTGCTGCAGTAGAACAGCAGATCCAGGAAACAATCAATAAGAACCTGACGAAAGAAAAGGTAGAAGAGAAATGCTAAAGGAATGCTTGGATCAAGTTAGAAAAAAAAAGCCCCAGTGGTGCATAACATAACAAATTATGTAACAGTGAATGATGTTGCGAATGTGATTCTTGCATGTGGTGGCAGTCCAATTATGTCAGATGAGCCGGAAGATGTAGCGGACATTACATCTATATGTGGAGGGCTGAACATTAATTTGGGAACATTACATAAAACGAGTATTGAGGGAATGCTTAAAGCCGGGCATCGCTCTAATGAACTGGGACATCCGGTATTATTGGATCCGGTGGGAGCAGGAGCAAGCAGGTTCAGGACGGAGACGGCATTAAAATTAATAAAAGAGATAAAGTTTTCTGTGATTCGAGGTAATGTTTCAGAAATTAAGACGCTGGCTTATGGAAGCGGAAGTACAAAAGGCGTAGATGCTGATCTTACAGAAGCCGTTAATGAAAGAAATTTGCAACAGAGCATATCATTTATTAAAGGTTTTGCGAAAAAGGAAAAAGAAGCAATTGTTATAATTACAGGAGCAATAGATCTTGTGACAGATGGCGAGAAATGTTATGTAATTAGAAATGGACGTTCAGAAATGGGAAGAATAACTGGCACGGGATGTCAGTTATCCGGTATTACGACCGCTTTTCTGGCAGCAAATCCGAAAAGAAAACTGGAAGCTGCTGTGGCAGCAGTTTGTATGATGGGCGTTGCCGGTGAAATAGCATGGACGAGAATGCAGGAAGGCGATGGTAACGCTACATATAGAAATAGAATTATTGATGCCATCTATAATATGACAGGAGAAAAACTGGAGAAAGGGGCTAAGTATGAGCTTTACTAAGGAACAATTAAGGGAACAGATGTTGCTGTATGCGGTTACGGACAGACATTGGCTGAATGGGCAGACGCTTTATGAACAGGTTGAGGAAGCGCTGAAAGGTGGCGCTACCTTTATTCAGTTACGTGAAAAAGATTTGACAGAAGAAGAGTTTTTAGAAGAGGCAAAAAAGATACAACAGTTATGCAAAAAATATAGAGTTCCATTCATAATTAATGATAATGTGAAGCTTGCGAAGGAAATTGATGCGGATGGAGTGCATGTTGGGCAAAGTGATATGGAAGCTCTTGATGTAAGAGCGCAGCTGGGAGAAGATAAAATCATAGGCGTCTCTGCACGGACAGTAGAGCAGGCTTTATTAGCCGAAAAGCACGGGGCAGATTATCTGGGGGTTGGAGCGGTGTTTCAAACAGGAACAAAAACAGATGCACGGGAAGTAGAACACAGTGTGTTGAAGGAAATCTGTACTAAAGTTGATATTCCGGTTGTTGCTATAGGAGGAATTACACAAGATAATGTAAAAGAGCTTTCGGGTAGTGGAATTAATGGTGTTGCATTGATCAGTGCAATCTTTGCCCAAAAGGATATTGAGACAGCAACTGCAAAGCTGAAAAGCTGCGTAGAACAGATGGTTTAAAAATTTGTTAAAAAATGAAAAAAGTGATTGACAAGATGACGGTGTATTGCTATAATAAATTTCGCACTGTTGGTGCACACAATTGAACAAAGCTATAGATTCTATAGTAGAATTCAGTGTACGGAGAAATACTCAAGAGGCTGAAGAGGCGCCCCTGCTAAGGGTGTAGGTCGGGCGACCGGCGCGAGGGTTCAAATCCCTCTTTCTCCGTTTAGCTTAAATCAAAAGAGAGCGGGACGACAGAAGTCTGGCGACTTCTCCTGATTTTGAAGAAAGTTAAAAATCATGTAAAAAGAAAATAAAAAACTTCAAAAAAAAGTTCTTGACTTTCTAAAAAATACATGATAATATAAATGAGCTGATTCGCTGAAACAAAGCGAAGAGGTGAGAAAAATAAAAACTTCAAAAAGTTCTTGACAAAGCGAAGTGCTTATGATAAAATAAATGAGCTGTCGCAAATGAACAAAGCGAAGTAAGAACCTTGATAACTGAACAATAGACAACAACAACCCTTGAAAATTTCTTTAAGAGAAGATTTTTAAGAACGGTTTTAAACAAACCAAAACAACAGTAAAAAGGGAAGAATTAGCTAGTATGTTGATTCTGAACTGGATACAAACACTTTTAACGAGAGTTTGATCCTGGCTCAGGATGAACGCTGGCGGCGTGCTTAACACATGCAAGTCGAACGAAGCACCTTATTCTGATTTCTTCGGAATGAAAAATTTGGTGACTGAGTGGCGGACGGGTGAGTAACGCGTGGGTAACCTGCCTCATACAGGGGGATAACAGTTAGAAATGACTGCTAATACCGCATAAGACCACAGCACTGCATGGTGCAGGGGTAAAAACTCCGGTGGTATGAGATGGACCCGCGTCTGATTAGGTAGTTGGTGGGGTAACGGCCTACCAAGCCGACGATCAGTAGCCGACCTGAGAGGGTGACCGGCCACATTGGGACTGAGACACGGCCCAAACTCCTACGGGAGGCAGCAGTGGGGAATATTGCACAATGGGGGAAACCCTGATGCAGCGACGCCGCGTGAGCGATGAAGTATTTCGGTATGTAAAGCTCTATCAGCAGGGAAGAAAATGACGGTACCTGACTAAGAAGCACCGGCTAAATACGTGCCAGCAGCCGCGGTAATACGTATGGTGCAAGCGTTATCCGGATTTACTGGGTGTAAAGGGAGCGTAGACGGAGTGGCAAGTCTGATGTGAAAACCCGGGGCTCAACCCCGGGACTGCATTGAAACTGTCAATCTAGAGTACCGGAGAGGTAAGCGGAATTCCTAGTGTAGCGGTGAAATGCGTAGATATTAGGAGGAACACCAGTGGCGAAGGCGGCTTACTGGACGGTAACTGACGTTGAGGCTCGAAAGCGTGGGGAGCAAACAGGATTAGATACCCTGGTAGTCCACGCCGTAAACGATGACTACTAGGTGTCGGGCAGCAAAGCTGTTCGGTGCCGCAGCAAACGCAATAAGTAGTCCACCTGGGGAGTACGTTCGCAAGAATGAAACTCAAAGGAATTGACGGGGACCCGCACAAGCGGTGGAGCATGTGGTTTAATTCGAAGCAACGCGAAGAACCTTACCTGTCTTGACATCTCCCTGACCGGCAAGTAATGTTGCCTTTCCTTCGGGACAGGGATGACAGGTGGTGCATGGTTGTCGTCAGCTCGTGTCGTGAGATGTTGGGTTAAGTCCCGCAACGAGCGCAACCCTTATCCTTAGTAGCCAGCGGTACGGCCGGGCACTCTGGGGAGACTGCCGGAGATAATCCGGAGGAAGGTGGGGATGACGTCAAATCATCATGCCCCTTATGAGCAGGGCTACACACGTGCTACAATGGCGTAAACAAAGGGAGGCAGAACCGCGAGGTCGAGCAAATCAAAATAACGTCTCAGTTCGGATTGTAGTCTGCAACTCGACTACATGAAGCTGGAATCGCTAGTAATCGCGAATCAGAATGTCGCGGTGAATACGTTCCCGGGTCTTGTACACACCGCCCGTCACACCATGGGAGTTGGGAATGCCCGAAGTCAGTGACCTAACCGCAAGGAGGGAGCTGCCGAAGGCGGGCCCGATAACTGGGGTGAAGTCGTAACAAGGTAGCCGTATCGGAAGGTGCGGCTGGATCACCTCCTTTCTAAGGAAGAAAAAAGTAGAGAGTTTTTTACTGTTGTCTATTGTTGGGTTATCAAGTAACCTAAAGCTTTTGGTGACGATGCGTTTAGGGGTAACACCCGTTCCCATCCCGAACACGATGGTTAAGACTTAAGCGGCCGATGGTACTGCATTGGAGACGATGTGGGAGAGTAGGTGGCTGCCAGATCAAATGGGCTTATAGCTCAGCTGGTTAGAGCGCACGCCTGATAAGCGTGAGGTCGATGGTTCGAGTCCATTCAAGCCCATATCCTTGGGGGTATAGCTCAGTTGGGAGAGCGCCTGCCTTGCAAGCAGGAGGTCACGAGTTCGACTCTCGTATTCTCCACTTGGTTTCGAAAGAAACCAGTTATGTACCTTGAAAACTGCATATAGTAAAAATCAATAGATTTAGATAAATATCTAATCAAGACATCCGAGGTAATGTTAACAACATTAACTTACAGTCTGAAGAAAACAGACTTAAAATAAATTGACTATCACCAACGCATACAACGCTATGTATGTGTGGACGTTATCCCATTCCGTGGGATGAGGTCGAGTTGGTTATGCTGATAAGAGCGTATGGTGGATGCCTTGGCACTAAGAGCCGATGAAAGACGTGATAAGCTGCGAAAAGCTTCGGGGAGGAGCAAATATCCTTTGATCCGGAGATCTCTGAATGGGGAAACCTACTTGAGCAAACCTCAAGTATCCTTAAGCCAATACATAACTTAAGGAAGGGAACCCGGTGAACTGAAACATCTAAGTAGCCGGAGGAAGAGAAAACAACATGTGATTCTGTGAGTAGCGGCGAGCGAAAACGGAAGAGCCCAAACCAGTGTGCGTGCATGCTGGGGTTCGGACCGCGGAATTGATTCAACAAGTTTAGCAGAATGGTTTTGGGAAAGCCAGCCAGAGAGGGTGAAAGCCCCGTAAGCGAAAGACGAGTTGACATGGCGGGATCCAGAGTACCACGAGACACGTGGAACCTTGTGGGAAGATGCGGGGACCACCCCGTAAGGCTAAATACTACTTAGTGACCGATAGCGCATAGTACTGTGAAGGAAAGGTGAAAAAGGACCCCGGGAGGGGAGTGAAAGAGAACCTGAAACCATATGTTTACAAGCTGTGGAACATCTTTATATGATGAACCGCGTACTTTTTGTAGAACGGTCCGGCGAGTTACGCTGGCTGGCGAGGTTAAGGACTAAAGGTCCGGAGCCGAAGGGAAACCAGTCTGAATAGGGCGCATAGTCAGTCGGAGTAGACCCGAAACCGGGTGACCTATCCATGTCCAGGATGAAGTTGCCGTAAAAGGCAATGGAGGACCGAACCCACATCCGTTGAAAAGGGTGGGGATGAGGTGTGGATAGGGGAGAAATTCCAATCGAACCCGGAGATAGCTGGTTCTCCTCGAAATAGCTTTAGGGCTAGCCTCATACGAGTCTTGCGGAGGTAGAGCACTGAATTCCTAAGGGGGCGTCAAAGCTTACTAAGAGATATCAAACTCCGAATGCCGCGTAGATGATGTATGGGAGTCAGACGATCCGAGATAAGTTGGGTGGTCAAAAGGGAAAGAGCCCAGACCAACAGCTAAGGCCCCAAAATGTGTGTTAAGTGGAAAAGGATGTGGGATTTCGAAGACAACTAGGATGTTGGCTCAGAAGCAGCCATTCATTCAAAGAGTGCGTAATAGCTCACTAGTCGAGAGGTCCTGCGCCGAAAATGTCCGGGGCTAAAACACGACACCGAAGTTGTGGAATTGAGAATTCAATTGGTAGAGGAGCATTCTTAAAGGGATGAAGCAGTACCGTAAGGAGCTGTGGACTTTTAAGAAGAGAGAATGCCGGAATGAGTAGCGAGAGGAAGGTGGGAATCCTCCCGGCCGAATATCTAAGGTTTCCAGAGTAAAGCTGATCTGCTCTGGGTAAGTCGGGGCCTAAGGCGAGGTCGAAAGACGTAGTCGATGGATAACAGGTTGAAATTCCTGTACTATCCTGTAACAGAACTGTGGGGACACAGGCAGAGAGCGTGAGCCGGGAATGGAAAGACCGGGGCAAGCGAGGTAGGAGAAGAGTTGGCAAATCCGCTCTTTAATCTGAAGACGTGATGTGGACTGAAAATAAGTAGGGAAGCACGTGAGCTGACTGTCAAGAAAAAGCCGCTATTGTTTGCAGGATACCCGTACCGTAAACCGACACAGGTAGGTGAGGAGAGAATCCTAAGGCCGACGGGAGAAGCATTGTTAAGGAACTCGGCAAAATGACTCCGTAACTTCGGGAGAAGGAGTGCCAGTGAGATGGCCGCAGAGAATTGGCCCAAGCAACTGTTTAGCAAAAACACAGGTCTATGCGAAACCGCAAGGTGAGGTATATGGGCTGACACCTGCCCGGTGCTGGAAGGTTAAGGGGAGGGCTTAGCGCAAGCGAAGCTTTGAACTTAAGCCCCAGTAAACGGCGGCCGTAACTATAACGGTCCTAAGGTAGCGAAATTCCTTGTCGGGTAAGTTCCGACCCGCACGAAAGGCGTAATGATTTGAGCGCTGTCTCGACAAGGGACCCGGCGAAATTGAAGTACCAGTGAAGATGCTGGTTACCTGCGCCAGGACGGAAAGACCCCATGGAGCTTTACTCCAGCTTGATACTGGGACCCGGTAATGCATGCACAGGATAGGTGGGAGGCTAGGAAATGGTAACGCCAGTTGCCATGGAGCCAATGTTGGGATACCACCCTTGCGTTACTGGGTTTCTAACCTGAGGCCGTGACCCGGTCTGGGGACAATGTCAGACGGGGAGTTTGACTGGGGCGGTCGCCTCCGAAAGGGTATCGGAGGCGCCCAAAGGTTCCCTCAGAATGGTTGGAAACCATTCGAAGAGTGCAAAGGCAGAAGGGAGCTTGACTGCGACACCGACGGGTGGAGCAGGTACGAAAAATAGGACTTAGTGATCCGGTGGTATAAAGTGGGATTGCCATCGCTCAACGGATAAAAAGCTACCCTGGGGATAACAGGCTTATCACTCCCAAGAGTTCACATCGACGGAGTGGTTTGGCACCTCGATGTCGGCTCATCGCATCCTGGGGCTGAAGTAGGTCCCAAGGGTTGGGCTGTTCGCCCATTAAAGCGGTACGCGAGCTGGGTTCAGAACGTCGTGAGACAGTTCGGTCCCTATCCGGCGTGGGCGTAAGATATTTGAGAGGAGCTGTCCTTAGTACGAGAGGACCGGGATGGACTGGCCGCTGGTGTATCTGTTGTCTTACCAAAGGCATAGCAGAGTAGCCAAGCCGGGAAGGGATAAACGCTGAAGGCATCTAAGCGTGAAGCCCCCCTCAAGATGAGATATCCCATAACGTCAAGTTAGTAAGACCCCTTGAAGACGACGAGGTAGATAGGGCAGAGGTGGAAGTGTGGTAACACATGGAGCTGACTGTTACTAATAGGTCGAGGGCATAACCAAAGCAGTGATAGGTATGGATGATGATGTTGGTTTTAACTGTATGTAGTTTTGAAGGTACATAGCCTTCTTAAAATTGAAGAATGGCCCAGTGGCTCAGTTGGTTAGAGCGTCGCCCTGTCACGGCGAAGGTCGAGAGTTCGAGTCTCTTCTGGGTCGTTATGTGGGATCTTAGCTCAGCTGGGAGAGCATCTGCCTTACAAGCAGAGGGTCACAGGTTCGAGCCCTGTAGGTCCCACTTAACATGGATGGATTCCCGAGTGGCCAAAGGGGACAGACTGTAAATCTGCTGCAAAATGCTTCGGTGGTTCGAATCCACCTCCATCCATTAACCTAAAGGCTATAAGCCGATGTGGCTCAATTGGCAGAGCAGCTGATTTGTAATCAGCAGGTTATCGGTTCGAGTCCGATCATCGGCTTTTCTCTTTTGAGAAATTAATTTAATATCGCGGGATGGAGCAGTCTGGAAGCTCGTCGGGCTCATAACCCGAAGGTCGCAGGTTCAAATCCTGCCCCCGCAACTCAGACTTTTATAGTCTATGCCCAGATAGCTCAGTTGGTAGAGCAGAGGACTGAAAATCCTCGTGTCACTGGTTCGATTCCGGTTCTGGGCAAGAAGCACTGTTTCACTTGTGTGTAATAATAAAGGATATGTATCTGACGAAACCAGGAAAAAAATTGAAAAAGCAATGAAGGAATTAAATTATATTCCAAGCGAGCTTGGCCGTAATCTGAAGATGCAAAAATCAGGAATTGTAGGAATTATTGTTCCAGATATCGCACATCCCTTTTTCAGTACGTTTATTAAATACGCAGAGAAAGAACTGTATTCCGTAGGGTATAAGGCACTGGTTTGTGGAACAGCTGGGCGTGAAGATGTAGAAGAAGCTTACCTTCAGATGCTGGATCGTAGAACTATGGATGGCGTGATTATGGGAGCTCATTCATTGAAGAAGGAGAGATATCTTAAGATTGACAGGCCAATCGTAACAATTGACTGCTATTTGGCGGATTATATTCCGACTGTTCATGTAGATAAGAAACAGGTGGCGGAGAAAGCAGCATCGCTTTTTCTCTGGAGAGAAAAGCAGAAAGAAAGTTGTACAGCTTGTAAGTTCTCATACGATTAAGAACTATGAGGATGAAAAGGAGAAGGTATTCCGCGAAATACTTCAGAAGAAAGGTTGTGAAGTTGTAGATATTTCTGTTGGATATAATACATTTACTACTGAAAAGTATCAGGATGCTGCAGTTCGTGCATTTGAGACATGTAATGATATGGATGGAATTCTTGGTGTTGATATGGCTGCGGCTGCCTGTCTGAGAGAAGCGCAGTTACGAGGAAGAAAAAGTTCCAAAGGATCTCAGCATAGTTGCGATTGATGGAACGTATATTACAAAAAAAATCGGACCAGAAATTCTGACTGCGATTGTTCAGCCAATTGAAGAAATGGCTCAAAAATTAGTGTCCATGATCATCTCGCAAATTGAAGGGAAAAAAAATTGAAGAGGTTGAATCTATTTTTGGCGTGACAGTCCAAAGTGGTGAAACATGTTAAATTACATGTTACTTTTTACCAAATATCACGACTTTAATTTGTTGAAAAATACAGAAAACAAAAAAGAATTGATTAAATTCATTGACAGCGAAATGGTAATGATCTATTATAATCAACAGATATCGAAACGATTCGATAAACAAAAATAACAGTGGCCGATAGGAAATATTCCAAGGCCACTATAAAAAAAAACAAACATACCGAATCGATTTGATAAAAACGATATATGTTATAATCGCACAAATAGGAGGAAATGAGAGATGAAAAAAGATCCTGTAAAGACAGCGCAGGAAATTCTGAAAGCATTTGGCGGAAAAGAAAATGTAATCAGTGCGACACATTGTGCAACCAGGCTTCGCGTGGAAGTAAAGGATGCATCTGTTATTAATGAAGAGTGGATGAAAGAGATTCAGGGAGTAGCAGGTTATTTCTCAAAGAGTGGCCAGCATCAGGTGATTCTTGGAACTGGATTTGTGAATAAAGTTTGTGCTGAGTTTCAGAAACTGGCAGGAGTGACAGCTGGAGATGCTGAAGTAACAGAAAATGAGGAGAAGGAAAATTATCTTTCCAGAGTGCAACAAAGATGATTTCTGATATTTTTATTCCTATCATTCCGGTACTTCTTGCAACAGGTATTCTGATGGGAGTAAGAAGTCTTCTTGTAAATGGATTTGGAATTGAGTTATCACCATCTTTTGATACAGTATTTTCTGTATTAACAGACACAGCATACACATTTATCCCAGTATTAGTTGCATGGTCTGCATGCAAGAAGTTCGGTGGTTCACCAATCCTTGGTATTGTACTTGGACTGATGCTTGTATCACCAACTCTTCCGAATAAATGGGATGTGGTAAACGGAGTTGCTGATCCGTTAAGTTTTGTCTTTGGACCGTTGCATTTAAATATTACAGGTTATCAGAGTTCTGTAATTCCTGCATTATTCATGGGATTCTTTGCAGCAAAACTGGAGAAGAAGTTACATCAGGTGATTCCGGATATCTTAGACATGCTGCTTGTACCATTCCTTACTTTACTTGTTTCACTTTTGGCAGGACTCTTTGTTGTAGGACCGGTTCTTTCAGGAGTTGAAAAAGGAATGACAGATCTGATCCTTATGATGCTGAAACTTCCATTTGGAATTGGAGGAATCGCTTATGGTGGACTGATCCAGATTCTCTGTTCTGTAGGTATGCATCATACAGTAACACCGATCATTGTAAGTATTTTTACAGAGACTGGTGTAGATTACATTAACCCGATGGGATCTGCAGCAATCGCAGGACAGCTTGGAGCAGGACTAGCAATCGTCATGATGCAGAAGAATAAGCAGAAGAGAGCTAACATGATTCCAGCTCTGATCCCGGCATTATTCGGAATTTCCGAACCTGTTATGTATGGTCTTACATTCCCGAGAATTAAGCCATTCTTCATGGGATGTCTTGGAGGTGCTGTAGGTGGTGGATTCGCAGCGATCGTTGGCTTATGTGCGAAGGGAACCGGAGCGTCTATGATTCCTGGTATGCTGCTTTATCTCCAGGGAGGAATGATTGAGTATATTATTGTATTACTTCTTTCTGTTGGAGTTGCATTTGCAGGTACATGGATGATTATGAAGAAGAATCCGAAGCGGTGTAAAGGAGTAAATTATGTTTCAGTATGATTTTTCAAATCATCAGAACCGGCATATTCGAATTATGGATATGCCGGCTGAATATTTTCAACGGATACAGGAGACAACCAGGAATGATCCGTATTATCCGGTATGGCACATTGCACCGAAATGTGGTCTGATGAATGATCCGAATGGGCTGTGTGAGATCAATGGGATACACCATATTTTTTTTTACCAATGGTTTCCGGCCGGACCGGTACATGGGTTGAAGCACTGGTATCATTTGACAACAAAAAGATTTTATTCATTATGAAGATCATGGTGTGGCAATGTACCCGGATACAGAATCAGACTCTTTCGGGTGTTATACAGGTATGGCATTAAAAGAAGGAGAACAGGTACAGGTTTTCTATACGGGAATTGAAAATGAAGAGATGATCCCATGCACCTGTTATGCCAGATTTGATGGTGAGAAACTGACAGACCGGAAAAAGATTGTAGAGATGGATCCGAATCAGACAACAATGAATTATCGTGATCCATATGTCTGGAAAAGGGACAGTGAATACTGGATGCTGACAGGAGCAGAAAGTAAAGAACATGAAGGAATTCTGATGTTGTATAGAGGTAAGCAGGCAGATTCATATGAGTATGCCGGAAGAGTGAGATTACTTCAGAATGGACAGGAAGCAATGTTAGGTTATATGTTGGAATGTCCAAATTATTATGAAGAGAATCAAAAAGGAGTGCTGTTCTGTTCTCCAATGGGAATTTCAAGTGAGAATAAATATGATTATAAAAATGTGTTCTCCGTAGTTTACATGATAGGAAAACCATTGGATACAGAACGAAAAGAATTTCAATTTTCAGAAATGTATGAACTTGATAAGGGATTTGATTTCTATGCGCCTCAGTCGTATGAGGACGAAAAACATCGAAGAATTATTTGGATGGCTTGGAAATTCTAAGAGCGAATATCCAACTGATAAGAATAATTGGGCTCACATGTTAACACTTCCAAGAGAAATTTGGATAGAGAAAGATAGGTTGATCCAGCAGCCGGTAGAAGAGCTAAATCAGCTTCGTGCAAATGAAAGAAGCATTGCAGAGCATATAAAGGTTGAAGAATGTTCTTTTTGAGCTTGAAGGAAATACAGAAAGTGCGTTTTCTATAGAAATAGGAAATAAAGATGGTAACTGTTTGACTTTCAGCGCAGATGGGGAAGAATATTGTCTGGACAGAAGTGGTATGACCGAAGTGTATGCGGAGAAGTTTGGAACAATCCGTTATGCAAAACAGTTAGAGAAGAAACAGATTGTCCGGGTTATGGTAGATCATTCCAGTATTGAGATTTTCTGTGATCACGGGAAAACGGTATTTACTTCGAGAATGTTTATAGATCATGTTTCTTATGTAAAGGTGAAAAATTTGAGCGGAAAGTTCTATGATTTGAGAAAATAAGATTGTGTCTCGCCATTTAGAATCGCCTGAAGCGATGTGGCGAGATGCATTTAAATATTAAATTTAAAATCTGAAAAAAGTGCTTGCATTTATATAAGACTTATGATATTATAACTTCTGCGAGTGTTTAAGGGCGTGTAGCTCAGGTGGTAGAGCACTTGACTTTTTAATCAAGTTGTCCGGGGTTCGAATCCCCGCACGCTCACTGAAAGAAAGCAGTAATCTATTATGATTACTGCTTTTAACTTTATATAAATAAAATATGGCATCAAGAGAATCTATCATTATTCAGATAGGTTCTTTTTTACAAATAAGAGGTTATTATGGAATATTTATATGAAAAATTAACTGCATATGGAAATTCAGATTATTATGCATTTCATATGCCTGGACATAAGCGTAATATGGAGCTCATGAGAGCCAGGTTACCATATAATATTGATATAACGGAGATAGATGGATTTGATGATCTTCATCATGCAGAAGAACTGTTGAAAGAATTACAGGAGAATGCAGCCGAGTATTTCAAGCGGAAGAGACGCATTATTTGGTTAATGGGAGTACAGTCGGTCTTTTGAGTGCGGTGATGGGATGTACGGAGCGTGGTGGTAGAATCTTGATGGCAAGAAATTGGCATAAATCGGTATATAATGCGGTATATATAAATGAATTACGCCGAGTATAGATTTATCCGGAGTTTTCGGAAGAGACAGATCTTAATGGTGAGATCCATGTAGACCAGATAAAGAAGTTACTTGAAGAATATGAAGATATTCAGGCGGTTGTCATTGTTTCACCGACTTATGAAGGAGTTGTGTCGGATATTGAAGCAATTGCGGAAATCGTGCATGAATATAAGATTCCCCTGATTGTTGACGAAGCGCATGGTGCACATTTTGGATTTCATTCATATTTTCCGCAAAATGCGAATACACGGGGGCTGATGTGGTGATTCACAGTCTCCATAAGACACTTCCGTCTTTAACTCAGACAGCATTGCTTCATATAAATGGGAGATATGCTGATCGTGAAAGGATAAGAAATTATTTGCATATGCTTCAATCCAGCAGTCCTTCTTATATTTTAATGGCATCCATTGATGAGTGTGTCCGGGCAATGGATGAGTGCAGAGAAGAAATCATGGACACTTATGTTGAGTGTTTGCAGCAAGCAAGAGAGAGACTGAAGCAGTTAAAGAATATAAAATTAATTGAGGCAGAACATTATGACCGGTCAAAGATAGTATTATCTGTAAAAAATCTTAAGAATACAGATGGGGAAGTTTTGAATGGAAAACGATTTCAGGAAATGCTGAGATCTTATCATTTGGAGATGGAGATGGCTTCCGGGTCTTATGTGATTGCTATGACAGGACCGGGAGATACACAAGAAGGAATGGAAAGATTGGTTCAGGCAGTGATGGAGATTGATAAAAATATTCTGTGCGAAGAGCTTTCAGGGAATGATGAGGATCATACTATAAAAAAATATTTCTTATGAAATGATTCCATTAGAACAAGCATATTCTTCCTTTGAAGCAGGGAGAATGGAAGGTGAGAGTGTGAAATGGGATGAGGCATCAGGAAGAATCTCATTGGAATATGTCTATCTTTATCCACCGGGAATCCCAATGATTGTTCCTGGAGAGAGAATTACTTCTACTATTGTGCAAAAGATGGTAAAATATAAAGAGATGGGTTTTTCCATTGAAGGGATAAGCCAGGAGAATTGTTTATTAGTTGCGGGAAATCCAGAATAAAGAACCGACAGGCTGGAAGTTGAGAATACGAATCCAGATGCATGTTTAAGAGCAGGAGAAAAAGTATGGGTAAAATATTTTATATTATGGGAAAAAGTGCTTCCGGGAAGGATACGATTTACAAAGAATTGATCGAAAAGATGCCCCAATTTCATTCAATCGTTCCATATACAACACGTCCAATGCGTGAGGGTGAGAAGGACGGAGTGGAATATTTCTTTGTCGATCAGGAACGATTTGATGAGATGATGGATGAGGAGAAAATCATCGAGTTTCGTTCTTACAATACAAAGTGTGGAATCTGGACTTATTTTACAGCAGATGATGGACAGATTGAATTGTGGCAGTATGATTATCTTGTGATCGGAACAATTGAGTCATATTATGCATTGAAAGAATATTTTGGTGATGATGTTATGGTTCCATTATATATAGAAGTAGAAGATGGATTAAGACTGTCGAGGGCGTTAGAAAGAGAACGGGCACAGACGAAACCGCAGTATGCAGAACTGTGCAGAAGATTTCTTGCAGATGCAGAAGATTTCTCGGAGGAGAATCTGGAAAGGGCGGGAATCAAGCGGAGATTTCAAAATATTGATAAGGAAACTTGTATGGAAGAAATTTTGCGAGAAATAAACGTGAATTTATGATATACTTAAATGGTAGTTCATAGTTTTGTAAGAAAATGATGTTAAAATTATGAATATACTATTGTTAGGTGGATAATTGTGAGAATATTATCCGCTAAAGATGAAATAAGATACACGGCAGGTGATAGAAATGAGTAGTTTTAAAGATGTAGTAGGGCACAAAAACATAATCAAGTATATTTCGAGCGCAGTTCAGGCTGATGCAGTATCGCATGCATATATTCTGAATGGCGAAAGAGGATCTGGAAAGCGGCTTCTTGCGAATCTTTTTTGCTATGAGCCTGCAGTGCCAGAATCGTGCGGAAGACGGAGAGGCATGTGGAAAATGTCAGTCTTGTAAACAGGCACAGAGCGGCAATCAGCCGGATATTATTAAGGTGACACATGAGAAACCGAATACGATCAGTGTTGATGATATCAGTACACAGGTTAATAATGATATTGTAATCAAGCCTTACAGCAGTAAGTATAAAATTTATATTATTCCAGAGGCAGACTTAATGAGTGCCCAGGCACAGAATGCATTGCTTAAGACGATTGAAGAGCCACCGGAGTATGCGGTTATCATGCTGCTGACAGAAAATGCAGAGGTGCTGCTGCCAACGATCCGTTCGAGATGCGTTATGATGAAACTTCGTAATATTAAAGATCAGCTCGTAAAGAAATATCTGATGGAGCAGATGGAGATTCCTGATTATAAAGCAGATGTCTGTGTAGCATTTGCTCAGGGAAATATGGGAAAAGCGATTATGCTTGCGACATCAGAATATTTCAATGAGATTAAGGAAGAAGTTGTACATTTACTTAGAAATATTGATGAGATGAATGTTTCAGAACTGATGGATGCAGTGAAGAAGTGCATGACTTATAAGCTGGAGATCAATGATTATCTTGATATGATGGCAATATGGTACAGGGATGTACTGATCTATAAAGCAACGAAGAATGTAGACAGAGTAGTATTTTTTCTGATCAGCTGAGATATATCAAGGCGCGTGCAAGTAAGAGCTCTTATGAAGGAATTGAGAATATTTTGGACGCAATTGAAAAGGCGAAAGCCAGACTAAGCAAATGTTAATTTTGAACTGACAATGGAACTGCTCTTGCTTACAATAAAGGAGAACTAGATACATGACAAAAAAGTAATAGGAGTAAGATTCCGAACAGCGGGAAAGATTTATTTCTTTTCCCCGGGAGAGTTTGAAATCAAACAGGGGGATCACGTAATCGTGGAGACAGCACGGGGAATCGAGTACGGACGTGTTGTCAGTGCACCAAAAGAGGTGGACGATGATTCAGTGATTCAGCCTTTGAAGTCTGTGATTCGTATTGCAACAGAGCAGGACGAGAAGACGGTAGAGAAGAATCGTCAGAAAGAGAAAGAGGCTTTTAAGATTTGTCAGGAGAAGATCCGCAAGCATGGACTGGATATGAAACTGATTGAAGCAGAATATACTTTTGATAATAATAAAGTCCTGTTTTATTTTACAGCGGACGGACGTATTGATTTTCGTGAACTTGTAAAGGATCTGGCAGCTGTGTTCAGAACAAGAATTGAGCTTCGTCAGATTGGGGTCAGAGATGAGACGAAGATCCGCGGAGGAATTGGTATCTGTGGACGTCCATTATGCTGCAGCACATATCTGACAGAGTTTGCAGCGGTATCAATCAAGATGGCAAAGGAACAGAACCTGTCTCTGAATCCGACAAAGATTTCAGGGGTCTGCGGAAGATTGAGGTGTTGCCTGACGAATGAGGAAGAGACTTATGAAGTGCTTAACAGTCAGTTGCCTTCTGTTGGAGATAATGTGACAACAAGTGATGGATTGACCGGAACAGTACATTCTTTGAGTGTACTTCGCAGACTTGTGAAAGTTATTGTTAATCTGGAGAATGACGAGAAAGAGATTCGCGAGTATAAAGCGGATGATCTGAAATTCCGTCCGAGAAGAAAGAAACAGAAAGTATCGAAAGAAGAGCAGAAGAAACTTGCTGCACTTGAGCGGATGGAGAAGAAAGAGGGAGCTTCGAAGTTAGATGACAAATAATCTGAGACCAGGAACGTCTGGATGATCTGCAGCTTGGAGGATTAGAATTGATCCGAATCCTTCAAAATTCTGTTTTGGAGTGGATGCAGTATTTCTCTCTGATTTTGCAAAAAGTAAAGCCGGGAGAGAACGTGCTTGATATGGGAACCGGGAATGGAATTATCCCGGTTCTACTTGCAGGAAAGACGAAAGGAAAGCATTTTACAGGGCTTGAGATACAGGCTGAGACTGCAGAAATGGCAAGACGCAGTGTTGCACATAACCATCTGGAAGACAGAATTAGCATTGTAACCGGAGATATTAAAGAGGCGGCAGAACGATTTAAGCCGGCCTTTTTTGATGTGATCACAACGAATCCGCCTTATATGTTAGCGGATCATGGACTTCGGAATCCAGATGACAGTAAGGCAATTGCACGGCATGAGGTGTTGTGTACATTAGATGATATTTTAAGAGAAAGTATGCGGCTTCTTCAGGATAAAGGCAGATTTTATATGATCCACCGACCGTTCCGGCTGACGGAGATCCTGACGAAGATGCATGAATATAAGATTGAACCGAAACGGATTCAGTTTATTCATCCGTATATAGATAAAGAACCGACAATGGTTCTGGTGGAAGGAATGCGTGGGGCAAAACCTAGAGTGACAATAGAGCCACCAATTATTATGTATGCGAAGGATGGGACTTTACTGCAGAAGAACGGAAATAATTCTGAAAAACAAAGGTAACTGAACAGTTACAAAGTCATGGGAGATGAAGATGGCAGGAACATTATATTTGGTAGCAACACCGATTGGAAATCTGAAGATATGACATTTCGTGCGATCAGAACATTGAAAGAAGTTGATCTGATCGCAGCAGAAGATACAAGAAACAGTATTAAGCTGCTCAATCATTTTGAAATCAAGACCCCGATGACCAGTTATCATGAATATAACAAGTTTGATAAAGGTCGTAAACTGGTGGAGAAGCTGGAAGAAGGACTGGATATTGCGGTAATTACAGATGCAGGTACACCTGGGATCTCTGATCCGGGAGAAGAACTGGTGAAAATGTGTTATGAAACAGGGATTCGAGTAACTTCTGTTCCGGGACCGGCGGCATGTGTTACAGCGCTTACAATGTCAGGACTTCCGACAAGAAGATTTGCATTTGAGGCATTTCTTCCGACAGATAAGAAAGAGCGGGAAGAAGTTTTAAAAGAGATGGCTGCAGAGACAAGAACGATCGTAATGTATGAAGCACCGCATCGTCTGGTAAAGACTTTGAAACTTCTTGCAGAGCGTCTGGGAGATCGAAAAGTAACGGTTTGCAGAGAACTGACCAAAAGGCATGAGACAGCATTTCAATCAACACTTGAAGGTGCAGTAGCTTATTATGAGGCGAATGATCCGAAGGGAGAGTGCGTGATTGTAATTGCAGGGAGAAGCCGGGAAGAAATCCGTCAGGAAGAAAAAAGCGCGCTGGGAAGATATGAGCATCGAAGATCATATGGAGCATTATATTTCTCAGGGGCTTGATCGCAAAGAAGCAATGAAAAAGGTTGCGAAAGACCGCGGCGTTCAGAAGCGAGAAATTTATAATTACCTGGAGAAGCAAAAATCATAAGAAGCATGTTTTGAGAGTTGTCCAGGGTAAAAATGAGAGGACAGCTTAAATGCTGTCCTCAATTACTTTTCCGTCTTTCATAAAGATGATACGAGAATTCAGGGAAACGGCTTCTTCGTAGTTATTTGTGACATAAAGAACCGTGATTCCAAGCTCTTTGTTAATCTTGAGAATATCATGGATCATATCTTTCCGAAGATCATCATTCTGATGGGCAAAATCTTCATCTACAAGCAGAACTTTTGGGTGGCAGACAATAGCACGTCCAAGTGCGACACGCTGACGTTCAGAATCGGAAATAGAACGGATCTTTTTCGTAAGAATGTCTGAAATTCCAAGAAAAGCGGCAGCAGTCTTTACGCGGGTATTGATAACTGTACGCGGAAGATCACGAAGCTTCAGTCCAAGTGCCATATTATCATAGACATTCATGTACTTGTAGAGAGCGTAATTCTGAAATGCCATGGCAAGCTTCCGGTCGCGTGGAAGAATGTCATTTAAAAAGGTATTATCAAGATAGATCTTTCCGGAAGTAATATCTTCCAGGCCGCCAATCATACGTAAAATTGTAGATTTTCCGCATCCGCTTGGTCCGTGGAATACAACAAATTCACCGTCCTCGATCGAGAGGCTGACATCGTCTACAGATACGAATCCGTTCGGATATACTTTTTTTCAAATGTTCAAATATTAAGCTGGCCATACACAACGCCTCCTGTATCTTATATAGTTGTATTTTATCACAAATAAAGAGGGGATGCATTACTGTTTGGAAACAAATTTCAGCGATGTATAAATAAGGAAGCCAATGCATAAAATTAGAGAAATAACTGTCGGAGTCTGCTATGTTGATTCAATTTTGGAAAAGGCGGAAGAAGCAGTGTGTAAGTATTGTATGTAGTATCAGTATTCTTTTCAGTTGTATTTTCTTTTTAAACGGTTGTGAAGCAATATTTTTAGAAGAAAAAAAGAGCAGTAAAGAGGTGGAGAATGAAAGATTTACATCGTTTACAGAAAAATTGTTTTGCAAAGAGGTGGCTGCAAGCCAGATCAGTCTGCACTATACATTAAAAGAGCCAGAAGCGTATGGGATTGATAAAGCGGATACAGCATATGGAACGATACAGACAGACAGTACTCAGATTAAGACAGCAGCGGAGAATATACAGCAGGCATTGTATACATTTTCTTATGAAAAACTGAATGTAAAGAATAAAATTACATACGATCTGTTAAAGCAATATCTGAGAAGTTTGAGAGAAGAAGCGGATTATCTGTATTATGAAGAACCGTTAAATACAGTCAATGGAGTACAGACGCAGATTCCAATTGTATTATCTGAATATCAGTTTTATGACAGGACAGATGTGGAAGAGTATCTGGATGTTTTAAGTGAGACAAGGGATTATTTTCAACAGATCATTGCATTTGAAAGAGAAAAAAGCAGACAAAGGATTGTTTTTGTCAGATGAAATGGCGGATCAGGTGTTAGAACAATGTAATGCATTTCTTGCAATGGGAAATGGAAATTATCTGTACTCGACATTTGTGTCCAGAATTGGTGAATTACAGGAACTGTCTGAAAAAAGAAAAGAGTGATTATATTCAGCAGAACGCCAGGCAGATGGAAGAGCAGGTTTATCCGGCGTATGAGGATTTGATACAGGCGGTTAAGGAATTGAAAGGGAAGGGAACGAATGAAAAGGGATTGTGTTATTTTCCGGAAGGGAGAAAATACTACGAATGGTATATACAGCAGAGTGTAGGAGTGACAGACACGATTCAAGAGCTTGAGCAACTAACACGCAGACAAATTTCAGAAGATATTACCGGTATGGAAGAAGCAGTCAACGAAGCGAAGCAGGCAGCAACAATATTGGAAGATGGGAAAGCAGAAAGAATTTTAGAAAAGTTAAAAAAGGGATAGGGACTGCATTTCCTGAGATTCCAAAAACTTCTCTGCGGATAAAATATGTACCGGAGGAAATGGAAGAACATTTAAGTCCGGCTTTTTATATGATACCGGCAATTGACTATACAGAAGAAAATGTAATTTATGTAAACCAAACACAGATGCGAGATGATTTGGCACTGTTTACAACGTTGGCACATGAGGGGTATCCGGGACATCTGTACCAGACAATATTTTTTGAAAGCACGAATCCTGATCCCGTCAGGAGTATTTTCAATTTTGGCGGTTATGTGGAGGGATGGGCAACTTATGCGGAAATGTGTAGTTATTATCTGATGCCGTTATCTAAGACTCAGGCAGCAATTCTTCAGAAGAACAGTTCAGTGATTCTTGCACTTTATGCATTGGCAGATATGGGAATCCATTACGAAGGATGGAGCAGAATGGATACGGTAGAATCTCATGCGAGATATGGAATTAAAGATGCTAAAACGGTTGATAAAATCTATAATCTGATTCTGGGATCGCCGGGAAATTATTTGAAATATTATATCGGATATATAAAATTTCTGGAATTGAAAAAGGAATGGATAAAATCTGGAAATCAATCCCAGAAAGAATTCCATAAAGCTGTGCTGAGTGTGGGTCCGGCGCCTTTTGAAATTGTAGGAAAATATTTTTCTCTGTGATTCATTCTGTGTTATAATATCCACAGGCACAAAATAATAAGAGGCGGTGTCTCAAGAAAAGAGTCACTGCTTTTTTTCATTTATTATAGAGAAACTATTTAGAAAGACAGGAGGACGTGAAAAATGAAATTAATGATTGCATCTGACATCCATGGCTCAGCATTTTATTGTGAACAGATGATTGAGGCTTATAAAAGAGAAGGCGCAGACAAATTATTATTGCTTGGGGATATTCTTTATCATGGACCGAGAAATGATCTCCCGGAGGGATATGCACCGAAAGAAGTCATTGCAATGCTGAATCCAATGAAGAAAGAACTTCTCTGTGTGAGAGGAAATTGTGATACAGAAGTGGATCAGATGGTATTGGAGTTCCCAATTCTGGCAGATTATTGTTATCTGAATCTGTCAGGAGATCCGGAAGAAAAAAAGAACAGTGATGTTACAATATTTGCAACACACGGACATGTGTATAATCCACATAAGCTTCCGATGCTGAAAGACGGAGATATTCTTTTGAATGGTCATACGCATATTCCTGCCTGTGAGGAGATCCTGGATATGAATGGTGGAACATATCAGTACTTAAATCCAGGTTCTGTCTCGATTCCGAAGGAAGGATCCGAGCACAGTTATATGATTTATGAAAACGGTGTATTTACATGGAAGAATCTTGCAGGAGAGGAGTATCAGACATGGAAGACCGTTTCGCACTCCTGATTGATGCGGATAATGTATCTGCCAAATATATTAAACCGATCCTTGATGAATTATCGAAATACGGTAATGTGACTTATAAGAGAATTTACGGGGACTGGACAAAGACAAATAATGCAAGCTGGAAAGAAGAACTTCTTCAGAATTCGATCACTCCGATTCAGCAGTTCAGTTATACCCATGGAAAAAAATGCAACCGATTCTGCTATGATCATTGATGCGATGGATATGCTCTATACAAGTGAATTGGAGGGGTTCTGTCTGGTATCGAGTGACAGTGATTTTACAAAGCTTGCAAGCCGGCTTCGTGAAAGTGGAAAGATGGTAATCGGAATGGGCGAGGACAAGACACCGCTTCCGTTCCGTAAAGCCTGTGATATCTTCACCGTATTAGAGGTGCTTCTGGAAGACAACACGATAGAGAAGGAAGAGAGTGAAGGAAAGTTTTATCATCCGCATGTGTTTGGAAGGGGACAGAAGAAAATTTCCGGTGCTTCATTATCATCGTCGAAGGGAAGAGGTTCAAAAGAAAAGATTGAAAAGGTATCAAAGGAAAAAATAGAAGAAATCGTGGTTAAGATCATTACGGAAAACCAGAATAACGACAGGGAAACCGGGCTTGGTGAAGTTGGAAGCCGGCTGGTCAAAGTATATCCGGACTTTGATGTTCGACGTTATGGTTACAGTTTGTTATCCAAGTTCCTTGAAACTTTACCGAAATTAAAGCTGATCCAGGAAGGAACGAAAGTTTCAGTTACTCTGTATGAAGATAAGAGTAAGAAAGATATGCTTGAAGATTATATTATCCGACAGATCCAGATGACAGGGGATCAGGGGATCTCTCTTGGAACACTGGGGAATCGAATTCGTATTCAGTTTGGTGATTTTAAAGTACGGGATTATGGATACTCACAATTTAAGCAGTATATACAAAGTTTTCCAAAGGTAGAATTGATCGAAGATGGAGAGCGTACCCGCGCTGTTTATGTGGAAGATTAAAAGTAGAGAGAATAAGATACAGAAGGGGGTGCTGATTAATGATAAAGAAATGGAACGCAGTATGTTCCTGGATGCTTACGTTATTCTTACTTGGACATATGCTTACCATGTCCATTCCTGTGTTGACAGGTGGACAGGATTATTCTGATTGTCAGATACTTGCAGGAGGGATTGTGGCGACAGTTTTGATTCATGTAGTTTTTTGTATTGTAAGTTATTATCCAAGACGTGGAGTACTTAATTTTCACAGATACAGGAAAGAGAATTGGAGATTAATTACGCAGAGAATCAGTGGAATTGTTATACTGATTTTATTGTATCCACACATGAGAGTACTTCATCTTATAATAAGTGGAGTATCATTTTCTGGTGGAGCAAAGTTTGTTGTATTAGTGACGGAGATTCTCTTTGCAGGTGCGGCATTTCTGCATCTGAGTGTATCGTTCAGCCGTTCGATGCTGACGCTTGGTTTGTTGAGGAACGATAGGATGGAGAAGCTTGTGGATTGTGTAACATGGATCATCTGTGGATTATTAATGGTTCTTACGGTGGCTGCGAGGATAAGATTGTAGGAACAGGTGAGATTTTTAGGAAAGAGAAGATGACAAATGAAGGTATTGATTATAGGAAATGGAATTGCCGGGATGTCTGCTGCAATAGAAGCAGCAGAACTTGATGATGAGGTAATTCTTGTATCACCGGTTCAGTCAGAACGTACACAGTCGGTTATGGCAGCAGAAGGAATCAATGCAGTAGTTGATACCGCAGAGGAGGATTCTGTAGTGTGGCATGCGAATGATACGCTGGAGAGTGGGTGTTTTCTTGAAAAAGAAGAGGATGTGAGAAATCTCTGTGAGAAAGCACCAGAACATCTGAAATGGCTGGATGAGATGGGAGTTCTTTTTGATCGAAATGAAGATGATACATGGAAAGTGAAAGCTTCCGGAGGACAGAGTAGAAAAAAGAACTGTTTATTCAGGTAATTCCATTGGAAAACAGATTGTTACGGTAATGACACAGAAATGCCTGGAGTATGAGATTAAAGGTAAAATAGAAAAGAAAATCGGATTGTATTTTTACTCTGCTCTTATTCGGGATGAAAAGTGTTATGGAGCGTTATTTTATAATCCAGAATCTAAAATGTTGATTCCGGTTTATGCGGATGCAGTAATCTGTGCTACCGGTGGAATGAACAAGCTATATGGAAAAACCACTGGATCTGAATTAAATGATGGTTATGTGACAGGAAAGCTTTTTTTTACAGGGAGTGCAGCTGAGAAATCTCGAATTTATCCAGTATTATCCGACCACGGTTCAGAGAGGAAATAAGAGGGTTATAATCTCGGAATCTGTCAGAAGTGAAGGTTGGAGACTTTATTATAAGAATAGAAGTCGCAGTGTTTATTTCATGGAAGAAAAGTATGGTACGGAAGGCAATCTGATGTCAAGAGATCTTGTCGCAAGAGAAATTGCAATGTGTCCCGGACAGGTTTATCTGGAGAATGCAAAAGAATCGATCCCTGTAACGCCGGCAATCCATTTCTTTATGGGTGGTATTAAAGTGGACGGAATGCATCAGACGAATATTGCAGGATTGTATGCTGTGGGAGAAGCTGCGTCAAAATATCATGGTGCAAATTGCCTTGGTGGAAATTCATTGATGACAGCAGTTCATTCGGGAAGAACAGCAGCGCATGCGGTGCATGAGGGACAGGGTCAGCCGATGTGTGAAGAATTGTTTGTTCCTTATATTGAGCATGAGCAGGAGAAAATTGAGCGTATGGAACAGATGTCAGAGTATCGGGGCAAGTATTCAGCGACAGCAACACTGCGTAAATTAATGAAGATCATGAGTTATGGCATGGATTTGATCCGTGATGGAGAAGTTCTTCAGGATAGTATTTACGCATTGGATTCCAGCTTGAATGAGCTGAGGACATTTCCGATTGATCCAATGGTATCTGTTTATGAAAATTACAGATTATATCCGATGGCTGTTCTTGGAAAAGCGACACTTATGAGTGCTGTGGAAAGACGTGAATCAAGAGGAGCTCATTTCCGAAAAAGATTTTCCAGGTGAAAAATCAGAATTCATGAAATGTTCCGTTGCAGAGTTTAAAGACGAAAAAATCAGGATTTATTTTGAACAGGAGTCAGGAGAAAAGGGAGGCGCTGTGAGATGAAAGTAAGAATCAAAAGACAGGATGACCGAAGATCAGCGCCGTATTGGCAAGTTTTTCATTTCAGAGGAGAGGGAAGAATTACAGTAGCCGCGATTCTCGAGAAGTTAAATGAACGTGACCAGCTGGAAGATATCAAAGGAAAACAATGTAGAAAAATCCGTTGGGAATGTGGTTGTATGCAGAAAATGTGCGGAGGTTGTGCAATGGTGATCAACGGGCATCCGGCATTGGCATGTGGAGTGTTCATTAATACAGATGATACAGAGATTTTAAGGCTGGAACCACTTACAAAATTTCCGGTTGTGGAAGATCTGATTGTTGACAGATCTGTAATATGGGAACGCCAGAAGGAAGCACTGATGTACCTTGGAATTCGGAAACATCCAGATCCGAAAGAGCATGATCATCAGTATTCGGCAGCAAAGTGTCTGAAATGTGGACTTTGTCTGGAAGTATGTCCGAATTATCTTGGGGCAAAAGATGATTTCTATGGTGCAGAGTTTGCAAATAACGCGTATCTTCTGCATTCTTCCAGTCTGAATCGAAAGCGGGCATTGGAGAAACAGTATGAAGAACATTTTGCGAAGCAATGTTCGAAATCACTGGCATGCAGAGATATCTGTCCGGCGCACCTGCAGACGTTGTCATCGATTTCTTATATGAATAGAAGATAGAAATGAGTCAGGTATTATTCGCTGAATGCGATTTCTCAGTGGGAAATGCAAGGAGAACTTAAAGAAAATAGCAGAAAAAGAGAATTAAAATCTATAAGGGGCGGGTACAGTACAATGTATCCGCCTTTAAAAATAATGAGTTGTTAAATAAATTGATTGGCATAACGATTAATAATTCTTCAAATATCTAATAACCTTTTCGGTCACAGCGTTCTGATTTCCTTTTCTCCAGATAACACCAATGCGCTGTTCAATTGCAGGAAAGACAGGTATTCCGACAAGTTCAGGATACATATCCACCATAGACTTATACAAAAAACAGCCAATATGATTAGTCTTTACCATATTGATCAGCGTTGTGATCTGACTGGTGTTCAGAACAATGTGTGGGTTTACTCCTGCGGCCTTGAACTGACGGGTCAGTGTCATAACCTGAACAGAATCAGTGTTAAACAGAACCAATGGCTCATCAGTCAGCATGTTTAAAAGAAGCGTGGATTGTTCTGCAAGTGGATGATCCTTTGATACGCAGAAGAGCAGATCTTCATTATCAATAATATGAAGGTTGCATTTATCAATGGAAGGCTGTTCTGCATTGACAATCGCGAGGTCAAGTTTCTCCTCCAAAACAAGTTCACAGGCTTTGATCGATCCATATTCATATAGGCGGAAATCTACGTCAGGGAATTCTTCCTTCAAAGAAAGATACATATCCGGCAGGTAAATGGTTCCAAGCATTGGCGGGATTCCGATGCGGACAGGTGTAATCTGCTTACGGAGTTCGTGCAGTTCAGATCTGACAGCATCCGCATGAGCCAAAAGTTCTTCGGCATTTTGATAGAACTTTTCACCTTCCGGTGTCAGAGTCAGTTTATTATTGTTTCTATAGAAAAGATTCACGCCGAATTCTTCTTCCAAAGCTTTGATCGCGTTAGATACCGAAGGCTGGGTAACAAAAAGCTCTTTGGATGCGCGGGTGATATTGTGGTATCTTGCAGCAACACAGAAATATTCGAGTTGTGTCAGTTTCATTTGTAAAAACCTCCTATATCTAAATTATTGCGTACTAAAGGTTTCCATAGTTTTTTCTTATAGTACCATATTTTTTTCAGAATGTACATTTTCGATTGTATTTTCTATAATACAACCATAGCAGAGAGGTAATCGAAACGGCCGGAAATTACTTAAAGCGAAGCTAAAAATAATAGCTGAAAAAGTTAAGAAGTAAAAGAAAAACAGAAACAAAGGAATGGAGGAAAACATATGAGTCCATCAACAATAACTCTTCTGTTTCTCCTGTTTGCGGTAATCATGTTTGTATTAGAAAAGATACCGCTTGGAGTAACATCAATGATTGTCTGTATCGGTCTTGTAGTGACTGGGGTTTTAGACGTGAAAACAGCCTTTGCAGGATTCATTGACAGTAACGTAATCCTATTTGTAGCGATGTTCATCGTAGGAGGTGCGTTATTTGAAACAGGAATGGCGAATAAAATCGGAGGAATTGTTACGAAGTTCGCCAAGACAGAAAGAATGCTGATCATTGCGATTATGGTGATCGTAGGATTGATGAGCGGAATCCTGTCAAACACAGGAACTGCAGCAGTTCTGATTCCGGTTGTAATCGGTATCGCAGCAAAGTCAGGATACAAACGTTCCGACTTCTGATGCCGCTTGTATTTGCAGCAGCCATGGGTGGAAACCTTTCCCTGATCGGTGCACCGGGAAACCTGATCGCACAGAGTGCACTCAGTGAAATCGGACTAAAATTTGGATTTTTGAGTATGCAGTTGTCGGTATGCCGATCCTGATCGTAGGAATTATTTTCTACGCAACAATTGGTTACAAACTGCTTCCAAGTCACGATGTGAAGGATGACGGAGCTTTTGATACAACAAAGAATTTCGATAATGTGCCGAAATGGAAACAGTGGTTATCACTGATTATCCTGGTATTTACATTGCTGGCAATGATTTTCGAAGATAAAATCGGTATCAAGCTTTGTATTTCCGGTGGAATCGGAGCACTGCTTCTGATTCTTACAGGAGTTATCTCAGAGAAGGATGCGCTTAAGTCAATCGATCTTAAGACAATCTTCCTGTTCGGTGGTACACTTTCCCTCGCATCTGCTCTTCAGGAGACAGGAGCCGGAGAAGTGATCGCTAATAAAGTAATCGGAGCGTTGGGTGCGAACCCATCTCCATATATCCTGACACTTGTTGTATTCCTGCTGTGTTGTATCATGACGAACTTTATGTCAAACACAGCAACGACCGCGCTGATGGCTCCTATCGGAGTATCCATCGCACAGGGTATGGGTGCAGATCCAAGTGCCGTATTGATGGCATGTGTAATCGGCGGATCCTGTGCTTTCGCAACACCGATCGGAATGCCGGCAAATACGATGGTAGTCGGAGCAGGCGGATACAAATTTATGGATTATGTAAAAAGCAGGATTCCCATTGATCATCATTGCAACAGTTGTAAGTATGATTATCCTTCCAATCGCATTTCCATTCTTCCCGTAAGAAGACATGTTGTTGGAGTGAGATATAAAAAGAAACTATAAAACAATGAACTAACCTAATCATCAAAGTTACTGGAAATTGCAGCAGTAATGAAAGGAGACCTAAAAATGGGTAAGAAAGAACAGGTAGAGCAGCTTACCACTTATATGGCGAACTTTGTTTCCTATATTGGTAAAGTACTGCCGGATGACATCAAAGCAAAAATTAACGAACTTGCAGAAAAAGAGGATAGTCCACTTTCAAAAGTAATCTATCAGACAATGCAGAAGAATCAGGTCCTCGCACAGGAACTCAACAGACCAAGCTGTCAGGACACAGGAGTATTACAGATCTGGGTAAAATGCGGAACAAACATCCCACTCATTGGAGAACTGGAAGCACTCTTAAAGGAAGCAGTTGTAAAAGCTACATTTGAAGCTCCGCTTCGTCATAATAGTGTTGAGACATTTGACGAATACAATACCGGAAAGAACGTCGGAAAAGGTACTCCTACTGTATTCTGGGATATTGTACCGGACAGTGACAAGTGTGAAATCTATACATACATGGCAGGCGGCGGATGTACCCTTCCTGGTAAAGCAATGGTTCTCATGCCGGGGGAAGGTTATGAAGGTGTCACAAAATTCGTTATCGATGTAATGACAACTTATGGTTTAAACGCATGTCCTCCATTGTTAGTGGGTGTGGGTGTTGGAACTTCTGTTGAGACAGCAGCATTAAATTCCAAGAAAGCGTTGATGAGACCACTTGGAAGCCACAATGAAAACGAACGTGCAGCATCTATGGAGAAGCTGCTTGAGGATGGAATTAATGCGATTGGCCTTGGACCACAGGGAATGGGCGGAAAGTACTCTGTTATGGGAGTTCACATTGAAAATACAGCAAGACATCCATCTACAATCGGAGTTGCTGTTAATGTTGGATGCTGGTCCCACATACGTGGTCACATTATTTTTGATAAAGATCTTAACTATACAATCACAACACATTCGGGGGTGACTTTATAATGTTAGAAATCAAAGACGGAAAAAAGATCTTAACTACACCAATCTCAGCTGAGGATCTCAAAGATATTCATGCAGGAGATATTATTTATCTGAACGGAAGCATGACAACCTGCCGTGACGTTGCACACAGAAGACTCGTTGAAGAAGGACGAGAGCTTCCGGTTGATGTAAGAAATGCAGCAATTTTCCATGCAGGACCGATTATCCGCCCATTGGAAAATGATAAATTTGAGATGGTTTCTGTAGGACCGACAACAAGCATGCGTATGGAAAAATTTGAGTATGAATTTGTAAAAGAGTCCGGAGTTCGTGTGATCATCGGAAAGGGCGGAATGAAGGAAAATACGGAGCGTGCCTGTAAAGAATTTGGTGCGATCCACTGTGTCTTTCCTGCCGGAAATGCAGTTGTTGCCGCTACAGAAGTAGAAGAGATCGTAGATGCACAGTGGAGAGACCTCGGAATGCCTGAGACACTGTGGCACTGCCGCGTAAAAAGAGTTCGGACCACTGATCGTATCTATTGATACAGAGGGACGTAACCTGTTTGAAGAGAACAAAGTAGTCTTCAATGAGAGAAAAGAAAAAAAGCGATCGAAGAAATCTGCAAACATGTAAGCTTTATTAAATAAGTTGTGTCAGGACATTAAAGTTTACTCGAAAAATCTGAGCCGCTCATGCCTGAAAGCGACTCAGATTTATGAAATCAGAAATTAAACCAATTTTACTGCCATGTAAAAATATACCATAAAATATAAGCCAAATGATCTGTTCGGCCAGGGACAGATAAAAAAAGATATCGGAGCACACGAAAAATGTAAGTGTGTTTCGATATCTTTTTTTTTGCAAAATCTATTTATTTTGTTCCGAAAATGCGATCCCCGGCATCCCCAAGTCCCGGACAGATGTAAGCATCTTTGTTCAGTTCTCTGTCAATATGTCCTACGTACAGCTGAATATCCGGATGTGCTTTCATCAGACGTTCTACGCCCTCCGGAGCAGCAATGATAGCCATGAATTTGATCTTCTTTCCGCCATGTTGTTTGATAAAATCAACAGCAGCAACAGCAGAACCACCTGTAGCAAGCATAGGATCTGTAACAACGATCAGACGTTCAGAGATTGGGCTTGGCAGCTTGCAGTAGTATTCGTGTGGTTCATGTGTCTCTTCATCACGATACAGACCAATATGACCAATCTTTGCAGTCGGGACTAAAGCCTGAAGACCGCTTACCATTCCAAGACCGGCACGTAAGATTGGTACAATAGCAAAGTTCTTGCCTGCAATCTGTGGGGTCATACATTTTTCAATCGGTGTTTCGATTTCAACATCTTCCAATGGAAGATCCTTTAAAGCCTCGTATCCCATTAACATAGCAATTTCTTCTACCAGCGCACGGAATTCAGCAGTTCCTGTATTCTTGTCTCTTAATCGGGAAATCTTATGCTGAATCAGTGGGTGCTTCATCTCAATTACATTATTCATTTTGAATTCCTCCATCCATTTTCTGCCCCCTATTATAACGAGTTTCTTGTGTTGAGACTACCCCTTTTTTTTTAATAAAAGGGACTTTCGAACAAGATTATTGAAAGTTTGTCGAGTTTTATTTCATGCAATGAATAGGTAGCTTGAGTTTTACAAGATATTAGAGTAAAGTAATATTAAAAGAAGTCAAGAATTTCTACAGGTACTGTTCAAGGTAGTTGTGCCCTCAATGGCATAAGATATGAAGTGGTAGAGAGGTGAAAAAATTATGAAAAATTATTCAGAAGATCCGAGCAGACAATACCATATTCAGGTAGCAAAAGGAGAAGTGGGACGTTACGTTATTTTACCGGGAGACCCGAAACGCTGCAAAAAGATCGCACAGTATTTTGATGATCCGGTTTTTGTGGCAGATAACAGGGAGTATATTACTTATACAGGAACATTGGACGGAGTAAAGGTAAGCGTTACATCTACAGGTATTGGTGGCCCGTCTGCATCAATCGCTATGGAAGAGCTGTATAAATGTGGAGCAGATACTTTTGTAAGAATCGGAACATGTGGCGGAATGCAGACGGAGATTAAAAGTGGTGACGTTGTAATCGCAACAGGTGCGATCCGTATGGAAGGAACATCCAAAGAATACGCACCGATCGAGTATCCTGCAGTAGCAGATCTTGATGTTACAAATGCATTGTGCAGCAGCGAAAGAGAAAAACTTCACACATTATACAGGTGTTGTTCAGTCTAAAGACGCATTTTACGGACAGCATGAGCCAGAGAAAATGCCGGTAGGATATGAACTTATCAATAAATGGGAAGCATGGAAGATGATGGGATGCCTTGCATCTGAGATGGAATCAGCAGCAATGTTTATCTGTGCATCTAAATTAAGAGCAAGAGCAGGTTCTTGTTTTCTTGTTGTTGCAAATCAGGAAAGAGAGAAACTTGGTCTTGCGAATCCAGTTGTTCATGATACAGATATGGCAATCCAGGTAGCCGTTGAAGCAATTCGTAAATTGATCAAAGCAGACCAAGAAAATAAATAAGAAAACTGGTAGTAGCATATGAAAGAAAAGAGGAGGCTGTGATGGAACAGGTTATGGTTGAGAAATTGATCGATACAGCGATTGAGCAACTTAAGTTTTCCTATACACCTTATTCGAATTTTAAAGTTGGGGCAGCGCTTTTTTAACAAAGAGCGGAAAGATCTATACAGGATGTAATATAGAAAATGCATCTTATACACCAACAAACTGTGCGGAGAGAACTGCATTTTTTAAGGCGGTAAGCGAAGGTGTTCGTGATTTTCAGGCAATCTGCATTGTCGGTGGCAAAGATGGAAAATTGACGGAATACACTGCGCCATGTGGTGTATGCCGTCAGGTCATGATGGAATTTTGTAATCCGAAGACATTTCAGATCATTCTTGCAGTGGATAAAGAACGATATGAAATTTATACTTTAGAAGAGCTGATGCCTCTTGGGTTTGGACCATTAAATTTGGTATAATGTGAAGAAAAGAATATATTATACGAATTTAAAAGCTGACAAAGGAAGGAGGATTTAACAATGACAAAGGAAGATATTATAAAATTGCCAAAGGTGGAATTGCACTGTCATCTGGACGGATCACTGAGTCAGGGATTTGTGGAAAAGAGACTTGGAAGACAGGTGGGAAAAAAGAAGAACTGAGCGTGTCAGATGACTGTACAAGTCTTGCAGAATATCTGGAAAAGTTTGATCTGCCGGGACAATGTTTAAGAGACGAAGAGGGTCTTGAGGAAGCCGGTTATGATGTGCTTAGAAGTATGAAACAGGAGAATGTGATTTATTCTGAGATCCGTTTCGCCCCCCTTCTTTCAGAGACAGATGATATGAATTGTAACAAAGTGATAGAAGCAGTCCTAAGAGGTCTTGAAAGAGGCAAGAAAGAGTTCGGAATTGACTTCGGCCTGATTGTGTGTGCAATGCGGCATCACAGCGAAGAAATGAACTGGCGCATGATACGTACAGCGAGAGAATATCTTGGCTCAGGAGTGTGTGCAGCAGATCTTGCAGGAGCAGAAGCCATCTACCCTATGTCAGAGTTTAAAAATCTGTTCCAGAACACCCACAAGATTGGGATGCCGTTCACAATCCATGCAGGGGAGTGTGGAAGTGCTCAGAACATCATAGATTCCGTGGAAGCTGGGGCAAGAAGAATCGGTCATGGAATTGCAATGAGAGGACATAGTGATCTGATCAAAGAACTTGCCGAAAAAGGAATCGGGATCGAGATGTGCCCAATCAGTAATCTGCAGACAAAAGCAGTAGCAGGACCGGAGGAATACCCGATCAGAGAGTTCTTGAATGGCGGTTTAAAAGTAACGGTCAATACGGACAATCGTACGGTCAGTGATACAACAATGACAAAGGAACTGGAATTTATTCAAAAACATACGGAATCCAAGATGATGAAATCTATCTTTTTGATGAAGAATGCAGCAGATGTGGCTTTTGCGGAAGATTATGTAAAAGATAAATTGTATCGGATAATGAGGGAAGTTTATGGCGCATAAGTATTTACACGAAATGTTACCGGTTTTCAAGTTCAGAAAACAAAGAAAAGGAGTGTGGAAATTATGTATAAGAAATTAGTTACATGTCTTGAAAGTGTAAGAAAGAAGATCGATTTTAAACCAGAAGTGGCACTGATTCTCGGATCCGGACTTGGAGACTTCGCAGATGGGATCAAGATTGAGCAAACCATCGATTATACAGAGATTGAAGGATTTCCGGTTTCTACAGTAAAGGGACATAAAGGACGCTTTGTATTTGGTTATGTAGAGGATACACCGGTTGTGATCATGCAGGGACGTGTGCACTATTATGAGGGATATCCGATGTCGGATGTAGTGCTTCCAACACGTCTTATGGGAATGCTTGGGGCGAAGAAGATTCTTCTTACAAATGCGGCAGGTGGATGCAATCCATCTTATAAAGCCGGAGATTTCATGATGATCACAGATCATATTACAACAGGAGTTCCAAGTCCACTGATCGGAGAAAATATTGACGAACTCGGAACGAGATTTCCGGATATGAGTGAGGTGTACAGCAAGCGTCTTCAGGATGTGATTCGTAAATGTGCAGCGGAGTGTGGCATTGAGATTCAGGAAGGCGTTTACGTTCAGTTTACAGGACCGAACTATGAGACACCGGCAGAAATAAGACTTGCACAGAGCTGGGGCGGAGATGCAGTCGGAATGAGTACCGCATGTGAAGCTATGGCAGCACGTCATATGGGTATGGAAATCTGCGGAATTTCCTGTATCACAAATATGGCAGCAGGAATTTCAAAAGTAGAATTGAACCATAAGGAAGTACAGGAGACAGCAGACCGTGTAGCAAAATCATTTAAGGAGCTTGTTACAAAAGTTGTTGTAAACATGTAATGGGGTGTAACTTTTTATGAAAAAATATAATCGAATTTTTACGATCGTGATCGATTCATTCGGAGCAGGAGCAATGCCGGATGCTGCAGATTATGGAGATGCAGGAACAGACACAATGGGACATATTTCTGAGTTTGTGGATGAATTTCATATTCCGAATCTTCAGAAACTTGGAATCGCCAATTTACACCCACTGAAACAGGTGGCACCGGTAGAAAGACCGATGGGATACTATTCTTTCCTGAAAGAAGCAAGTACCGGAAAGGATACGATGACCGGACATTGGGAGATGATGGGACTTCATATCACGAAGCCATTTAAGACATTTACAGAGACGGGATTTCCGAAGGAATTGATTGACGAACTGGAAAAGAGAACAGGACACAAAGTGATCGGAAACAAGAGTGCCAGCGGTACAGTGATCCTTGATGAACTTGGAGAAGAAGAGATTGCGACAGGACATATGATTGTCTATACTTCTGCGGACTCTGTATTGCAGATCTGCGGAAACGAGGAGACTTTCGGACTGGATGAGTTGTATCGCTGCTGTGAGATCGCCCGTGATATCACCATGAGGGATGAGTGGAAAGTCGGACGTGTTATTGCAAGACCTTACCTTGGAAAGAAAAAAGGTGAGTTCAAGCGTACAAGTAACAGACATGATTATGCGCTGAAACCATACGGAAGAACAGCACTTAATGCACTCAAAGATGCAGGATATGATGTGATCTCAGTCGGTAAGATCTTTGATATTTTTTGACGGAGAAGGTCTGACAGAATCAAATAAGTCCAAAAGTTCTGTTCATGGAATGGAGCAGACGATCGAAATTTCAAAAAGAGATTTCAAAGGCTTGTGCTTTGTAAATCTTGTGGATTTTGATGCATTGTGGGGACACCGCAGAAACGTAAAGGGATACGCAGAGGAACTTGAACGATTTGATGTGAAATTAGGAGAATTCCTCGGAGAATTAAAAGAAGATGATCTCTTGATCATCACTGCTGATCATGGAAATGATCCGACACACACAGGAACAGATCATACAAGAGAAATGGTTCCGTTTTTCGCTTATTCTCCATCTATGGAAGGATACGGAAAACTGCCGGATTCAGATACATTTGCAGTGATCGGTGCAACGATTGCAGATAATTTCGACGTAAAGATGCCGGAGGGAACGATCGGAGCATCTATCTTAGATGAACTGAAATAGAATAGCTGAGAACGAAATAATAAAAAAAGCAAATTCTTTGGAGTTTGCTTTTGCGTTTTACGGAAGTGAAAAAATGTAGTATAGTAAATTTGAATTGAGCGGTACGGCAAAATGCGGAGGGTGATAATTTTCACCTTAAGGTAATGAAGTTTAGAACAAGGAGACAGAGAAAAATGGATGAAAGATTGAAACGACAGCTTGATTTTGCATTGGAAATAGATAAGGAAAAAAAATATTCTGAGACAGACACATCTCTCAGAGCATGGCAGACAGGAAAACGATGCAGAACATGCATGGCATATGGCAATCATGGCATACCTTTTCAGAGAGCATTCAAACGAATCGGTGGATATTGCAAAGGTAATGCTGATGTGTCTGATCCATGATATTGTGGAGATCGATGCGGGTGATACGTATGCATATGATACAGAAGGTTTGAAAACTCAGAAAGCAAGAGAAGATGCGGCGAAGGAAAGAATTTTTTCAATCCTTCCGGAAGATCAGAAACAAGAGCTGATTTCTCTTTTTGATGAGTTCGAGGCATTTGAAACAGCGGAATCTAAGTTCGCACATGCAATGGATAATCTACAGCCGCTGATGCTGAATAACAGCAATGGTGGAAATGATTGGAAAGATCATGGAGTGTATGCTGAGCAGGTTTATGGCCGTCAGAGAAAGACGAGTCTGGGATCAGAAAAGATATTTGAAGTTGTGGATCAGATTATTCAGGAGAATATAAAAAAGGGAACAATTAAAGAATAAAATGTGAAAAACTTTCTTGTAAAATGAAATGAATGTGAAAAAATTGCTTGCTGTTTCTAAAAATAGAGGGACAGCAGCAATTCTTTATTGAGAGGGCAAAAATCGGATGAGACTATTTATAATCCATTACCAGGAACATTGGTTTGATCGTAACGATTTCATCATACTCTTCTTTTTTCGACTACGACGTTAGAATTCAATGCTTTCAAATCTTCCTTTAAAAGCTTTAGAGCTTCAGGAATTGTCTCTGCGCGACCTTCTTTCATAATATCCTGCATTCTTTTTAACACGATTGGATGTGCATAATATGCAGGAACCGGAAAGTCCGGATATTTTTGGATGTATGTTTCCATTTGCTGAATGGATCGTTCCAGTTGGTTTTCGATATATTTTTTATTGTTTTTAGAAGTCGGCAATACATTTGCTCCGGCGAACAGAAAAATTGCTGCCAATCCAAATAACAGGAAATACATACCGAATCCGGCATGAGTCAGAAGGGAGTAGATTCCATAAAGGAATGCTCCGATGCCCAATATTACAACAGCAAGAGCGACCCATTTATAAGCGGGATTGCTTCTGTCATAGGTTCTCTTTTTTCTTCGCCGACAGGCTCAGATCCATGTAGTAATCGGATTGCTTTTTAAGATAATTTTCTGCGCGTTCAAGCTTGGTAAGCCGTTTTTTGATTTCTTCCGGAAGAATGCGCTCGCGCTGCTTTTCTTCCAGCCATTTTCTTTTTTCTTCCAGTTTTCGCTCGGCTTCTATGCTGTGCAGCGGAATCTGAGGAAATCTTTCTTCAATAAAGCCAAAAGACGATCCACATCTTCTTCATGTTTGAAGTTACATTGTTTTTCTTTTCCATTTTCATATACAACTACGAGATAGGATAACGTTCCAAATGCTCCTTTTCCTGTAAAACCACCTTTGCTCATGGCAATTCTTTTAAATATTCTTTCTATGGAAGAAATTGGTATGTAATAACGTCTGTCAAAATAAAAACTGTTTAAATAAATTGCTTTTTCCCCAACACCGCAAGGGCCTATTTTTTTTGCAGTTTTTTTTTTTGTCAGTGGTTAATTCAGCATCCGGGATTGTTACAGTTCCAAGTCGTTGTGGTTTAAACATAATATCATCTCATTTCATTTGTATATTTTAAAAGAACTGTGAAAAACATGATATCTGTCTGCTTTTCACAGTTCTATAATCTTAAGCCTGTTTTTTCGCAGGTTTTCTTGTTGCCCAGATAAAGATTCCAAGGAACAATGCTGCCAGGATAATTCCTACAGGATAAGCAACTGCTGTAGAGAATCCCAGACATTCATCTGCACAGAAGAAATAGGTCATGGAAACGGCACTCATAAATGTTGCAGGAACTGCTGTGATCCAGTAATTCTTCTTCTCGCGGAACAGATACATACTTGCTGTCCACAAAACGATCATTGCTAAAGTCTGGTTTGTCCAACTGAAATATCTCCATACAATGGCATAATCAAGATGTCCTACAAAAGCACCGACTGCCAGAAGCGGTACACAGAGAATCAATCGTTTCTGCAATTTATTCTGATCGATCTTGAACCAGTCTGCAAGTACAAGACGGGCACTTCTGAATGCAGTGTCTCCGGAAGTGATCGGACATACGATAACACCGATCATTGCCAATGCTACACCGATGCCTCCCATTGTCTTAATACACACATCGTAGATAGCGGCTGACTGACCGTTAGCAAGAACTTCGCTTAAACCTGTGTTGAGACCACCTGTTACTTTGTAAAGTGCACATCCTGCGGCTGCCCAGATTAGTGCAATCACACCTTCTGCTACCATTGCTCCGTAGAATACGAAATGTCCCTGTTTCTCAGATTTCATACAACGAGCCATCAGAGGGGACTGTGTAGAATGGAAACCAGAAATAGCTCCACATGCTACAGTGATAAACATGAAGCTCCAGATTGGTTTTCCGTCAGGATGCATATTTGTAAAGTGGCTCCAGATTTCCGGAATTGTATAATTCGGATTTGTGAAGATACCGATGATAACACCAAGAGCCATGATGATCAGACAGATACCAAAAAGTCGGGTAGATGCGTCCGATAATCTTATCAATAGAAATAAAGGTCGCGATAAAATAATATAACAAAATAATCCAAAGCCAGAATTCAGGATTTGCAAGAAGTCCGGTGATACCTTTGTTCCCAAGCAAAGTGACGATCAAGCCGGCAGGACCTACTGCAAATACAGTACCAACCATGACAAGAAGTACTACACTGAATACACGCATAACATTTTTCATAACATTTCCAATAGATTCCACATACCTCAGAAATCGATGCTCCGTCATTTCGTTCAGAAAGCATACCGGAGAAATAATCATGTACACCTCCGGCAAAAATTGTACCGAATGTAATCCAAAGAAATACGACCGGTCCCCATAAAGCACCCTGCATGGCACCAAAAATAGGTCCAAGACCGGCAATATTAAGTAATTGCACAAGGAATAACTTCCATTGCGGCATAACGACATAATCTACTCCGTCATTGATTCTGACAGCAGGAGTTTCTCTGTCGTCAGGTGCGAATGTGTTCTCAACCACCTTTCCATAAACAAAATATCCGCCAATAAGTAACGCCAAACAAATAATAAAACTAATCATACAAACACCTCCAGAAAAACATAAATGTTAGCGTTTTTCAACCCACTTATATTATAGGATTGTTTATAAAAATTTCAAGGTTTTTAGATAAAATTTATATAATTTCTCTAAAA